>JGI24021J15306_10006593_pt1 | contig 14011 bp, 8 predicted proteins | sample Ectturendosymbi1_FD_15306 | JGI IMG/M metagenome (IMG submission 15306) | reverse complement strand
CAGTAGGATTAATATTTTGAGCAATGTTGTCAAAAAATAGATACAATAAATATCGATTATTCCGGATTCGATTTGACCGACGACGACGCAGCACGGATTACGGATTACGGGGAGGCCCGGATTTTACGAAGCAGCTGTCTCTGGCCTGACATCATCTATAGTAAGACATCGGTACAAAGCATCCAAATTTAACACAGTAACGACCCAAAGATATAATTCCGTAGTGCATTACTGTGGCATATCACACGCAGTAGCCGTAACATCTAATCATTTATAAACTGTTGATGTTCACAGATTTTTAATTACTTGGCTGTGAAGGAATGTGCAACGGCGTGCTGTTGCAGAGTTTTCTGTGGCCTGGTCCGGAAGGAGACTCTCTGTTTGGAAAATAATGTCCTACATTCCAAGGCATGAAAGGCCAAGACCACGCCGGCAAAGTACGGACCATGCAACTGATTGAAAAAATCCTCTGCCCACCCATGCTATTATTTTCTATGAACCGCGGCTATTTCGCGGTAAAGAAATTCAGAAACAGGTTGAAAAAATAGGACAAAACATAACGCGAGTCGGGGGGAAGAAGCAACTGATTTCCAGTGTTTAAATTTCTATTTGTGGAGACTTAAGGCTTTGTTTGGGGTTTGAGCTCCAAAAAGGCGTGGCCATGGGACTGGCACCGAGGCGAAGCAGCGGACGGTAAAATCCGGATTGCGAGAAAAAACAGCCGGATTACTCAAATTTTTTTGTGGGGAAAAGTGTTAGAAATCATTTGTTCCAGAAATGTCATGGGAAATCGGCGGAGATCAGGATTAATTGAATCCGGATAAGCCAAAGTTCACTTCATTCGTAGACCAACCGCCAAAAAAAAATTTAAAGCAAAACAATGTAGGTGTTCACTCCAAAATTCTCAAACATATTTGTAAAAGCAAGCAGTGCCTCTTACCACGTTTACGGTGGTGCGATGCGTCAGTGGCCCAGAGCGGCTGTACTTGACCGTGCATTCGTAGGTCCCAGCATCAGTGCTTTGCACAGGCTCGATTGTAAGTTCAAACTCGTTGTCCATTGACAGCCGTCCAGCAAGTGCTCCCGCCGTACTTTCCTGCCGGACATAAATTGTTCCAGTTAAAAGTCTTGGAAAGCAAACTCTTCTGAGGGGTTAGGCTGTCTTGGAGAGGTGCGCGCAGAGTTGGGCTTTTGCATCACGTTTTTTCCGAAACCTTTCAAAATGCTTTCTGATGTTTCACCCTCCAAATATTGCTGACGTCAGGGTTTGATGCAATTTCACAAACTCATAGCTCCGCTGTCAAGCGAAATTTTTGACTTCATGCCATATGCGGATGCACATAGTAACACTGCACATATCAAATACGTTGAGAAAAGTGATGATTAGGGCTTTGGGTTTGGTGTTTAGGCAAGTGCGTCAGGTTAGGGTTAGGGTTAGAAAAAGAAAAATAATTGTCAGGTTAGGGTTAGAAAAAGGTCAGGTTAGGGTTAGAATAATTGTCAGGTTAGGGTTAGAAAAAGAAAAATAATTGAGCTCTAACACTAAGTCCAATATTTTTCAATGGTTATAGCAGGGTTTTTTTTAAGCCGTTTTGGGGACCCGAATCGGGTCTCTAGAATTTCAAATCGGGTCCCTAGAATCACAGAAAATGATCATCGGGTCCCTAAAATCAGAGAAATCGGGTCCCTAGAATCAGAGAAATCGAGTCCCTACAGATCCATATCGGGTACCTAACATTTTCCTTAAAAAAAAACTGGTTCTAGTTATTCCCGTACTGTAGCTTGTTGTGGGTATCTGACGTCTAACCAAAAAGTTTTAACTTACACAACACACATCAAAAAAGTGATCGGCAAACTTTATTTTTTTACTCTGAGAAGCAAAATAACTGACAAAAAATATTAGGTTAGAAACTTTGCAGAGGTCAGATACTTCGCCTGACAGCGTCGCGGACAGCTCAGCAAAAATACTAAGAGAGAAACACATCATAAAAAAAAACTATTGCTGTTCAAGAGCTTTGCAATTTTAATAATCCCTATAAACCGCTTTCAACATCTTGAGGAGAAGAGTTGTGTGAAACAAGAAATTATCTTTAGAATGATGCAAAACAACGCAGAATAGTTTTCAATCAATTAGAGACCTCCCAAGCAGCACAACACTGCTTCATATTGAGATCCAGAGATGTTTGTAGCGTGCAAAATGCGTCTGGCTGCTTTTGGACAGTATTGTTGCTACACTTTCCGCACGTTCTTCATTTTTCACAATACGTTAAGCTCTTCTTCAGGTGCTTCTGAATTTGCAAACTTTAAAAAGTTTGGATGAGGGTGCAATCGGATTGTTTTATTTTATTGTGTGAATCAGCAACGAAGCTCAAGGACATGCACAGTAGGCACACTAGCTGCGTAACGCAGTTTGGGAAAGAAACTGGCACAGAACATTGTTTTGGAGATTGTTATAGGCGAGCGCATGGGATAACGCTAAAATCATAAACGCTATTGATCGACTACTCTGAATGCTTGGCTAAACACTTGTACGTTGATCAAATGTTTAGATGAGAATGTATGGTATCCCACGCGGAAAGTGGCAGAACACCAGTATGGGGGTCCGTTTGCGTCATGGAAAAAGGTTATATTAAAAGAAATTACTGTGTAAAATTTTTTTTCATAAACAATATTTAGCCAGGAGAAAATTTCATGACGAAAATTTTTTGCTTTACTGAGCCAACTCCACTAACGAAGTGTTTCCCCTTGAAATTTAAGAAAAGCCATGCCTTGAAGTCATAATTGCATTTGCATTTTTGCTGCAGTTTTTTTCATTCTGGTGTGGGTAAACAAGTTGAGCAATTAATGAGTCATTTAATGACTTTACTTTAGACTTTTATTTCAACAAGTTTTTTCTTGAGTTCTCACCAGTGCCCATTATAAGTCTTAAAAATAAGTGAGTGCAAATGCGGCTGAAGCTCAGTGCCAGACCCCACTTGTAGCTTATAGCATTCCCCAAAAACCCAATCTGCAATTATCCTGGTTTTCCTGGAAAATAATCTAGCCAACTTTGGGCGTCTAAAACTTTAAACAACACGAGCCTCACATACCAAGCACTGGAAAATGGGAAGCAATGCTTTAACTCATGTCACAGTTATCCAGTGCTGCAACTGATACATTTATAGCCTATGATTGTAGGAACGACCAATATTCAGATGCCAGAACCCTACAGAACTGTACGAGGTCTGCTACAAGCGTTATTACAAATACGTATGATGACCAAGCCTAATGCTTTTGGTCTATAGCAGGGGTGACCAAACCTGCTCTATGTATGAGCCGCATATCGTAAAACCCAAATTACAAAGAGCCGGAACATAAAAATCTAAAAACACAAATTTATTTGCAATTTACGCTTCTCTGACATCGCAATTCTTATTGGAACGACATGCAAAAGTAATAATGTACGGCAGTGCAATGTCTATGGAAAGAAATCCTTTCTCAGCAAAGAATCAGACACTTTAAGATCTTACAGAGTATATATTTCGCCTACGAAGTAGGCATCGTCAGCTCTTATTCAAATAGAACGGCAGTGCTTGTCAACCGGGTGTATCGTACACCCCAGGGTGTACCAGAATTTTCCAGGGGTGTACCCACTTGACGGGGTGTACCAGATGTGTGCTCTTCAAAATTAGTCACATTGTCCCATATATGTCCTTTGGTTTAGCGCAGTGTGTTAACTTTTCACATATTTTTAAACCGTATCAATCCGGGGTGTTCATTGTCTGTCTTTTCCCGCCTGTGTGTTTGTAATGTTGGTCAGATGACCATCACATGTTTTTTTTTTATTTTAAATGCAACATTCGTGAGCATGCAGGTAAGAAATGTTTGGGAACCATTGCTCTAGCTTGATTTTTTTGTAAGCTAATGTACCAACCATGCTTTTCACTGCAATAATTATTGTTTTGTAGTAAGACACGTAACAATATTTTCCACATTAATTTTCAAGCAGTTAGCTGGAGCTAAGCGAGAACTTATATCAAGAGGAAATGAGCAATCTCTGTGTTAATTTTAGCTTTGCACTTTTTCAGTTCAGATTTTAGGCTGTTATCGCCTTGCACTTTTGAAAGGTATTGCAGTAAGTTGTTGATCCTCAAAGAAATTGACGTGCACAATTATTTAAAGAAAAAGTTAGTAGCGTAAGGTGGTTGTAAAAAGAGCATAGTAACTATCAAAGGAAATACTTCAGTGAATCAAGTGAGAGTTATGGATGTCAGGAAGTCACATGCTGAGTGCAACGTAGCCCACTTTTCCGGGAGTAAGGTCAAGATTTAGCAGTGAACATTTATAAAGGAAGTTATTCAAGAGAAAAAGGCTTTTATTGTTAAGAAGCACAAATGGAGCGATGCCTGCATCGTGGATGGGTTTTGTCGCGCAAAAGAAGAAATGCTGAACTTGTATCCTTCATGTATTGCCTATTTTATACAACCGTATTTGATAAAAGTAATTTGGCTTCAGGACATCTCAAAAATGTGTGAGGTCACAGCATTCTACTCATCAAAGTAAGTCAAAGACATTCTTTGAAGCATCTCCAGAAAGTCATTGTCGATGGAGTAAAAAAAATCCAGAAAGCTCAGTTGTTCGGTATATTTATCTCGATGAAACAATAGATATTTCAGCAAAGGTTCAGTTGATTTCGTGTTGTAGGTTTGCCAATCAGGAATCAAAAACCATTGTCGAGTTGTGCTGTCTTAAGGTTTGGAGTTTGCTCAACTGCTCAAGCCATCTTCGCCAAATTGAATCAGCTCATTGAAAACATGATTTGATTGGATGGAGTATGAAGGAGTTGCTGCCAACGGAGCAGCAGACATGCAACGCACTTGACTGTGTTTCAATCTGTTTTTTTTGGGGGGGGGTTCGGCCACAGACCGAAGTTGTTTTGAAATGACCGAAAAAATTTTATTCAACTTGGTCATAATGACATTTTCAGTCATGGAAAAATCTAACAAAATGAAAAAATGACCGAAATGTTTTAGCGAAAATATAGGCCTACCTAGTTTCAACTCGCGGCGTGATTAATTGAGAATTTGTGGTCAGAGGTTAATTGAAGAATACCACCAGAGGTCAGGTCTGGAGATTGTTCTTGAGGATGGCAAAAAATTGAGAAATGCATCCTCTCACATTCAAAGAAGCATCGAACGTTTTCGTAAGTGTGTAAAGGCATGATAGCAGACAAAATGAGGTTATGTTTCATGCTGAGGCACGCTGGTTATCCAAAGGAAAAGTGCTAGAGCGTGTGTTTCAACTATGGAAAGAGCTGCGGGTTTTCCTTACTCAACAAGGATACCCAGTATGCACATATTTCCAGGGCAATTTTGGGCTTTATTTGAATCTAAATTTTCTGTTATGAATTGTGCAGCCATTTATATATGAGAAAATTGACTAGGACTTTTCACATGTAGCTGCAACAACGCAGGAAACGACACAGGACACCACACACGTAATACTAAAATTAATGAAAGTCAATCTTCCTGCTCATGAAGTTCGTACAACACCCAGTATGAACAAAACAATAAATCATCTCACTGGCTGCGATTGCTCCCGCTGAATTTCATCCGCCAGTTGTGAAAAATGTGGTTTTAACCCTGTTTCAAAAGTGTTTTTCATAAGAGGATCAAAATCCTTGATTGAATTTGTTTTTTTCATTTTATTTCGACAAGACCAGAAAATACTTGCTCGCAAAGGTAGGTTGTTGGCATGCGATCACAAAGTAAATCGCTTTTTGGGTGAGATTTCGGTATTTAGGAATACTGAAGAGATACGCAAAAATCAGCTAAGAAAGCGACATTTATAGCGTAAAAATCGCTTACATTTTACACAGGGTTTTTTTAAGGCGTTTTAGGGACCCGATTTGGGTCCCTAGAATTGAAAATCGGGTCCCCAGAAACAGACAAAATTATCATCGGGTCCCTAGAATCAGAGAAAATTTAATCCCTAGAATCAGAGAAATCGGGTCCCTACAGATCCATTCCGGGTACCTAATATTTTCCTTAAACAAACCCTGATTTTACACTTTTAAAGACAAAATTTTAGCGCATGGCAAGGGTGTACAGGTTTTCTAGCAAATTTAAGTGTGTACCAATACAAAAAAGGTTGAAAACCACTGCTGTACGGCACTCTAGCTACCACCGTACCATTTTACAATATTTCTACGGTTTGCAATAAAAATGAAAAATAAAAAACAAATATATTAATTTTCGGAAAGCTCGAAAAGCCGCATGCGGCTAGCGAGGCGCAGTTTGGCCATCCCTGGTCTGTAGTATTCCACGTTGCACCTATGACATTTGTCCACTGTACTTAAACTAATCCAGTGATTCTCAATGTGGTCCAGCTGGATCACTGGTTGTTCATCTGGAATTTCTAGTGGTTCACAGAGAGCTCCATAAACCCTTGATAAAACGTTCCTGAAAATTATAACTTTTACTGTGCAATAAATTATGTAAGACTATTTCTTAGGTCTTTGTCTTTGTAGTTTTATGAATGTTACGTGTTATGCAAGGTGACCCATCGGAAATTTTTTTTGTGAAAGATGGTCCATGGGCCAGAAACCTTTGGTTACCGCTGGACCAACCTAGTTGTTAGGTGTGAAATGCAAAGCCTTCATACAGATCGTTTCAATTCCTGGCATTCAGTTTACAATTTCACCTTACCATAACAGCAGCCATAATTTAAAATAGACTTCAGCAAAAAAAGCACAAAGGACTTCGTTGAGGGCATAGCATCAAAAAGTAACAAGGCCAGAAAAAGGACATAAAGCATATGAGTTTGAAACATATTCGCAAGCTTCAATCGTAAACACTTCTTTGGCGAAGTTGGGTTCAGCACGGAAAAATATTAGACACAAAATTGTTTCTTCAAAAAAACATGTTTTTTTTTTAATTTGAAACGGTTTGCCAATTGAACTAATTAATAATTTTTTTTTCATTTCTTTGCAAAAATATTTTCATCACAAATACGTTTGTGAAAAAAATGTTTACAGTGACTTTTAAATACAGCAAAATTTTTACATGGCGCAAAAGGGCCAGTACCACTGATGATTATGCAACACAAGCCTACTAGGACCTGCCTGCGTATAAAATCCGCAGACATATTTCTGAGTCCTTCCGATAAGTACAAATAGTCACTGTGACGTAACATTGTAAGGTTGGGAAAGACAGAATCTCGGGATCATAGAAACACAGAACTGCAAGTGCAACAGAACAAACACGAAGGAAAGAATAGAATGCCAAATGAAGCGTTGGTCTTGCTCTAGCGCCGTAGTAAGTACAATTAGGCGGGATTTTTTATCAGACAAATGGTCCATATCACAAGTACTGTTGGAAGGTGCAAAAATATTTCGGTGCTGCTATAGCACCAATCCTTCGCACAGCACATCACAGGGCAGGTGCTGGTTGGTACATGCAGTCAATACTGAAGAACAAGCACTGAAGCAAAGCCCCAGCAGTATCTCTTGCATTCGGACATCATCATATGTTTGGTAGTGGGAGAAAAATGGAGATTATATAGTAAAAACCATCAGGCAGATGAAGTGAGTTGATAAAAATGTTGGATCATTAGAAACGTAAGCTCAGGTTGTCCAACAAATAACGTGAAAAACTTAAAACTTGGCTTTCGCAGAGCGAATGGTGAGAAATATACACATATAGTTCAAAAACAAACCTCGGTTCGGCGTTGGTAGCGACCATCGTAAGTATAAAGTGGTATCTTCGAGCTGCCATCTAGTTTGTACCATTTTACCACTGGCCGGTCATATCTGCTGCTCGCACGTCTATCTTGTCGACAAGGTATAATGACTCGGCCTCCGACAGCAATAGAATCATCCGGTTCTGCTACCTGGACATCACCTGGATGTAAAGCGCAGCAAATGGTTTCAGGAAATTTTGCCGACTGCTTATTTTCGACGACAGTCACGAAACACAGTATTTGACGATGGCTACAGAAAATAAAGTTACATTTTTTGACAAAAATACAAGTTGTAACGCGAAGTTATTGCCCCGTATCACAATTTAAGCTTCTTTTTCTGTTTCCACCCAACTGCCTGATTCAGTTTGAAATCCGAAATCCTTGCGGAAAAATCGGTCCAGGCTAGGCTGCCTGCGTCCCACACTAGCTGGCTTAAAGGCTATAGTCTAAGAGCTTACTTCAATCCAGGCCTCAAGCTTGCGGCTTTGATCCACGATTTCAGTTCCTTCCAGACTTAGATAGAACATTGAAATATTGCATGTGTAAACAGCCGACCATAACAGCGAAGATCGGAATGTACAGAAAAAGATCATCACCCATACTTTTCCTTTTCGATACAATAACCTCAAGCTCAAACGAGGCAAATGCTAAGACAAGTTTGACAGGTTGCCAGGTTTATTTTGACGACACAATGGCTTTCATCAAGCTTTCCCGCACTAGCAGATGGTGAACTTGCAAGTATTTCAAGGTTGGCATGAGCGTCTCTCGGCGCTAGCAGGGCCTTGTAGTGGCCTGTTTTGCTTGAGCCCTACAAACTTTAGCAGGTCACTGACAGAGCACTAAAAAGCTTGACTTACTTTTCCAGACAATCAATATTATTTCAACCAACAAGAAAATGTTTTGGGAGAAGTTTGCTACATCACCTGAACAAAATAATTTTCACTACTCAAGCAAGTTTCTGCAAAGGTGGTTTTTAATTTTAAACTGCGTCACGAGAAAGTGCATCACCTTACTGTTTGTGCAGTATTTAATATAAGATGGGAAAGGGCTTTCACTAACTGGAATGAATCATCTTGTAGCAGTGTTGCACAGTTTTTCAGAGCAGGACAGTGTATAATTCAAACAACCCAGCTTGTTCCTCCAGCTTGTTCCTCAAAGCAATAAAAATTAATGCGAGGGGCTTGGGTGGAACTCTCAAGTTGCAAGCCACTGCTTCCAAAACAATTCGTAGAGCCAGTATCATTCAGAGGGTTGTGATCTGATTCTAAATTACTCTAGGCCAGGTTGAAAAAACGACTAAGAAATTGTCTAGCAACGGCTTGATAAGGCAGCAACGCGATTTTTTTGTTTACGAGTACGAAAAGCAAATTAAGGAAAGCCTGTCAGAATTAACCAGGAAATGTGACTTTTAAACAAGTAATTCCGTGTTTCTTTCAAGTGCATTTTGCGTATTTTTGTAGTTTTTTTTCGTTTTTCCGTGTGGTAAGACTTTTTTCCAGAGTGATTGCATAGGTTCCAAGTAAGCTGGACTCCTGGAATACCATGAAAGCTACGATAAATTATATTTTCGTCACTCACATCTTACCATCGTGAACGCAATCAGCCCGGCGCTCTCGTGTGCAGGTGCATCGCTCGTAGCTTCGCCTGTCAGCAGACAACTGTCTCCAGACCTGGTCCGCTGTGTGCTGACCAGCATGAGTGACACAGACTGAGAAAAACATACGACACGTTTGGAGGCAGTGTGTGCACAATGCTAAACATGCGGTGTGATAGATACGTGTCTATGGATTGTTTATTTGCACCAGCCTTCTTTTTTCGTAACCAACAGTGTTCACTGATATCATCACCTCATTTTCGAAAAAAGACACTATGCCCACGTATTTTAAGAACTAACGCTTTGGACTTAATCCAATAAGTTATGGCTGCCGATGAAAACAGTTGTATTTCGAGACGCCGCATATGATTTTCTTCAAATCTCTACTTTTTTCACGTCTTCCAAACTTTTTGCTGTTGCAGTAATAATTATTGAGTTGCCAATACTTTAGCTCTCGGAATCGGGTGCTTTGGTAACGTATTAGTTTCGTGAATTGGTATGCCTTACAATATACTTACAATATACAACTCTCAATTATGTGACAGAGGCACAGGTATAAGACAAAAAGGGTAGTGATTTTTGTAACAGCAACATCATAAACCTACCGCTAGCCATCAGCAACTTTTAAAGGTCCTCGATTGTTCATGATTAAAGTGAACTGCCTTCACTAAGTACAGACACTAGCTCTACACTACACAATTGTTCATTTTGCTCGTGCACCGTGGATCCTCGCGATATTGACCGTTTGTAATTATGAGTGATTGTTTTCTTACCCGCTTTTTTCTGCGCGTGCACGTGCGCGCTGTTTCGCGCTCTGTAGAGTTTACACTTTTGCGTCTCGTCTAACGAATCTTAGCTGACAATAAAAGCAGCTGTTTTTGGAAATATCTGTATGATTTCAAGCAAGTCCGTGGTTCTTGTGCTGTTGTTTTTTACTCTATTTCACAAGATCTCCCATTTTTACTTACACCCGAAAACCTTTTTCAATTATAATTTACTTGTTCGACGAAATTCATCAGCGCAAATGAAGAATCACACCAAAATTCAACAGAGTTACTTGCCGAACAAAATTATTTTAAAATTGAAAGTTTCTTTGCGCCACATTTATGAAACGTTTATTCCTTTGAGAATAGAAAATATGGTTATTAATTAATTTCTACACTTTGCTACAACAAAGGCAAATATAAACTCATTTTTCTTTAAATCTTAAATTTAAATGTATCCAAGATTGTTATTTGACAATTTATTTTTCATTATTTAAAGAAATGACTTAGACAGAATGTAACCTTTACTCACTTATAGGATCACATTTCCATCTGCCACCATTCGGCTTCCTCCAGCAAGTGCAGTTTTGCCAATAACCAGAGGGATTGCGTTTGAAAAACTTCTCATTCGCTTGGTACCATCTCCCATTCACCACACAGACCTCATTTACTGCAAGAAACAATTTTTTTATTATTTGGAAAAAGTCGCGCGGCAGCTTCTTTTTCCCTAATGCTGTCATCACCAAGGACAATTATAACGTAAGTGCTGCTCTTTCTGACACATACCATGTTTCTACTCTATCATTTTTGTTAGCACTTTAAAGACCACTAAGGAAAAAACATGCGCCTTGACGTTTTCATCAAACCGCTAATATTATTTCAAGTGATGCTTTTTACTTTACAGTGGAATAGTTACCAGTTGTAACTTTAGTCGTTACAGGTTCACTTTCTTCTGAGCCTGACAAAGCTTGGACTGTGACCGTGTACGTTTTACCCCCTTCCAGGCGCCTGATGTAAGCCACAGTTCTTTGGACCGTTATTACAACGGGTCGTTGACCACCTTCATTTGGATAAGGCTCGTAGGTGACTCTGCATAGGAAGAAAACTGTGGTAACGAGTGTGAAGAGTTTATTTTATCATTTGAGGAGATTGTACGCAACCACTCATGCCCAGCTGTGTCAAACGTTTCTCAGGTCTCTACTCTCATATGTAATTCTATCGTATGAAAATGTTAAATATTTACATCTTACAGACAGTGTTACATGTACGCAGGAGCAAGGTCTTTGAACTTTGTATCTTTCACCTGTAGTCAGTGTATCGGGAAGCACCGGCTGGGGCGTCCCACGCAAGTGTGAATGACGACCTTGTCACATCTTCGGTCCTCAAATTAGAAGGCGGCAAGACGTTTGGTTGATCGGTTGAAACGGCACTGATACGCGCTTCAGAATAAACACCTCTGCGGTTGTGCCTGCAAAAAGAGTTTAAGAACGTTACTGAAAAAAATCAGTTTCTCAGTCAAAAATGCAGCCAAGCGAAATTTTCCAGCTATGTATACGTGAAAGTTCGGAGCCGAAGACAGGGTACGATACGAACTCGATCAAGGTCAAAGTTATGCTACATCATCTGCTTTCACGTATAAAAGTTACACAAAATCTTTGGGAGCCTGGAATTAATTTTTACTTGCAAAACAAACCAATGACGAGCTTTAACAAGACAGTAGAACATTTTCCATCAAACTTACTTATTCACACCAACAAAGCCCCATACACCTAAACTTCACTCATATATTTCTTACGTGAAAGGTGTAATGCGAACTTCGTACTCAGTACCAGGCTGGAGGTTGCTGATGGTGTAATGTGGATTAGACTCAGCTGGAATAGTATCTGTATGTCTCGCCGAGCTTCTCGAACCAACGGGGCTGCCGAACAAGCAACTCAAATTAGGGCCTAAATTAGGGCCTTCATTTGCTTTTGCTTCAAGTCGTCCAGGCAGCATATNANAGCCGCATAGGACACCTAGACAGCGCCGGTAATGGACGCCACATCCAGGATTTGCGACATTTTAGGCAATGGCTGTTGTGAAATCGTCCCTCACTTTAAAACAGCAGGTGTTATTGCTTAAGTATATAAACGACAACTTCAAACATCAGCCTCTAATTCTTTGGGTGAATGGTTATGAAGCAAAAGCGGTGAAGAGTGGAAGGTCCCGTGAAACGCCGCTAAATTTCGCAAAACGTGAAAAAACAGTCAAACACAGTTTTTATTGAAAATGCATATGTGAAGCAAAATACATTGAAAAACGATCAATTAGTAATCGTGTTTAAAAGAAGTGAGTCTGAAATGCTTCAAAATAATAATAATAATTACAAAACCTTTTGATCATTGACCCTGGCAACGCAGCATAGGCGTAGCCAGGGGGTCCAAGGGGGCCAAGAGTCCCCGAAATTTTTAGCATATGCATTCATTTTGTGCTTTGAGACGCTGTATCCCAAACAAAACAGTGCTATTCGCCTAAAATCAAACATTTTGCCCCCCCAACAAATTTTGGGGCTGGCTACGCCACTGCAACGCAACACATGTACGGCGTAAGCACGAGTGTGAAGGAATAGATGTAGACCCTTGGTTAACCTCTCATCAGGTGGAAAAACAGAACGTGGCCGCTTGCTCGCAATCATTTACCAGTAAACCAATCGAGTGATGTCACAATGCTATCAACGATTTCAATGTTCGATGAGTGGTGGGCAACAATGTCTTGAGACGTTCACCGTCACAAAGGCCACATATTCACCAGCACGCGAAACACACCTCTGGTTCTTTTGACACAAACGACGTAGCAACTAAAATTTTTACGAAGTATCTTCGATACAAACGAAAAAGCTTGTGCTGCTCACTGGTAAGATATTTCGTAGTGAGTAACCTCCCCATCGGGTACTTGCCACGTCAAGCGAACTGTATCGGATACAACGTCACCGACTTGTATCTCTCCAGGCACCTCGGCTGGGACATATTCAGTTTCCACGTTGGCAGAATCAACCTGAAAACATAGTAACATTCTGCATCACTTTTTGATATCAGCAAAATATCCTTAAACTGGTTTTGAATGGTTTATGTCACTGGGTTGGCGTGTATGATTTATGCAAAGAGCTATGATTGTATGGAGGTAACAATAGGGACAATTGCAATAATATTTTGTTTGAAATAGTTCAGTTTGAGCTTGGTATTTGCAAATCATTTCCTTTATTGATGGAAAATATAATTCGATGCTTGTGTACATTTTAAGCCATAAGTTCAGGTTTGGCAAACATACTTAGATTAAGTTCTAATTTTCTCAAATAACTTTCAACGTTGTACACTCCCACCTTTTCGTCAAGCAAAGTTTTTCAATTTAAAAAGAAAAGTTTTTCCAAAATGTAGTGAAATAGTCTTTGTAACGGCGCGCAGCGACTTATCTCCCATCTGTGTTTAATGGCTTCAAGCTATGTTCATGCGGTTACTAGTTTTCTAATGTGTGCAGCTCTCTAGGTTCAAATGGGGTTTGATTTACTGGATGCTACCTTAAAGCCTAACATTAATTGACAGCATCCGTACAGATACCGCAGTATTCTTACCAGTTACGGTTCCTGTGGCTTCCTAGTGTAGGCCAGCAGGTTCTTGACCGTCTTTGCCTGTTTGCACAATGCCACACTGAGACCCGGAAGGGGATTGACCTGCTTCCGCCTCTGGTATATCGCCCTCGTGGTTGCGAAGTAGGTCGGCAACGGCATTTGACGGTTTGCGCAATCTCGCGCCAAGAATAAGTGTTTTTCCTTTTCGCCTCGCATAACGTGCAGTAAAAACCACAACCCAGTCTAATTTCGAGTTAGTAACATTTCGGCTCTCTTCGTGTATAAACCAAATTCTGCTAACTGAGTCAGAGTATTTCTGATCACCGAAAA
>JGI24021J15306_10006592_pt1 | contig 14011 bp, 8 predicted proteins | sample Ectturendosymbi1_FD_15306 | JGI IMG/M metagenome (IMG submission 15306) | reverse complement strand
TCTCCCTGGATTTCCTTGGCGCTGCTCAAGCTAAAGTGCGTTCTGAAACACACTTCTGTTTTCCAGAATCTTTTCGATTCCCTTCAGGTAACTTATTCTTGGTAGCACCTAACACTGTCTGTAAAAAAATATAAACTGCCTTTCTACTTTCGAATTGAACTCGTACGAGGTTATTATTATATTTGTGATCTCCATCCAAAATTATCTCACGCTTTTGGTTACAGGCTGAATCTAAGTGCAAGCGTGCATTCTCAAACCTGACAGGTGATAGTCACTGTAACGAAACGGGCATTGTTAAGTAGCAGTTTACCCGTGCCAAGAAGTACAGCTGACGAAAATTCCAATCATAATAATTTAATTATAGAGGAGAACACTTTTACTGTGTAGCTTACCTTTAGTGATGGAAATTGCAGTTCATCAATTTATCTCCTAGCATTTCACGTCTGTTTTGTTTGCAAAACGCTAAGTTTTTGTTTACAAATTACATGGATACATGTTTGTTGATCATACTGTTTTTTTTATGACATTTGGTCACTCACAGTTAGTAAGACAACAGAAATGCAATTATTAACTTGGTCTCCTATCGCCCCCCAACCGCCCATTTCTGCTTCACTGCGCCCCTAGAGTTTCTCACCGCCCCCAGGGGGGTGGTCCCACCCACTTGGGGAAACCACTGCTTTAGTTAGATAACTAGCTATGGGTGAGTATCGTTGCTCGCCACTTTTTCACAAAAGTCAGAAAGTGACCTTTGCTGGCATAAGTTGGATCGTAAACGAACGTCAGTTGAATCGCTTTCTGAACCGCGTTCCCAGTCACGGCACCAAGTCAGGAGCCACCGGCGTTAGTGACAAAATAGTCGTTTTCTGTGAAAGTAGCGAAATTCTCTCATGCGTCACTGGTGCGAGTTTTCACGACATGAACACTTGCTTTAATGGTATTCCCATTTTTGCCATTAAAAGCACGTGTTCATGTGTGCGTGTGGCTGCGATTATTTTCTTGCGTGCGAAATACGCTTAGCAAGTTCTAAATACTGCTTCCGACATTTTCGCGTCATGACATGAAGGTGGGCAGCGGCGAGTGACGTCTTACCTAGTGTCTTTTTTCTCACCAAGTTAAACGCCTGAAGCTTTTTTAGTACCGCGAAATACTATATATGTAGGAGCCTTGTCAACAAACTGCTTTTTCTGAAAGTTCATGCAATCAGACAAGAGTAACTTTTTGCAGCAGCACCATCTGAGAGAAAGGTGTTTGACATAATCTATAAGTGCTGGAGGAGTTGTTTGATCCAGAGGTGATAATCTAACTTGACTGGTTTGCTCAAGCAAACTCAAACGTTTTTTAGTGCTCTTCGCAAGGACGTAATCCAGCATATGTGGGCGACGTTGTAAGGAAAAAAACGCAGAGAATTCAGTTGAATATAATTACCCAAGTTCAATGAAAATTACTTTGAAATAGTGCTTCAACATGTTCTTGGTAAATACTATTGAAATATTTTTGCTGAAAAACACTGATGTTGGCAGGTGAAAGTAAAAAAATAATTAATTTATGATTTATTGATACTTGTTCACCTGCTAAGTGGTAAGATGTGTTGAGCACGCACTACTAAAGCTGTAGGCCATACTGAAGACTTGCCCTGAGAAATTGTCACTTCCCGCCCTGAGCGTTGCATGTGACATTTACATTAACTCGAAAATATTTATCTGGTAACACCGGTCGTAGGTAATTCTTTTGACTCTATGCGCAACTCATGACAAAGTTAGTGAAATTAACATGATTGTTTAATTCGCAACGGACTCAAATAATATCTGCTATAGAGATTGGAGGATTATTACAGAGTAATGCGAGCAAAAAAGTCATTGAAAGTCTTTTAAGAGCTTGGAAGTATTTTTGCACTTGGCTAGTGTATTTTCATAGATTATTTTAATGACCAAAAACGTTTCCACTTTCGGTCCAGGCTCAACAGTAAAACACTTGCAATTGTTTTATTAAAAATGAATACAATTTACATTGTGTTCTTTGCAACTATAATCGCATTTGCTTCTTCAACAGCAGGTGAGTAAGGTGTGTGGCTTGCATGGTGCGTTTGAAATCCCATAGTTAGATTCAACAATCTTACCGTAACGAAAACCTAAATTTTTAGAAACTGTATCTTTAAACACCGAAACCGAATGTTAGCGTTTGCAGGTAAGACGCTCATGACCTTAATGTTTAAAGTTCCACACGGAATTTTTCTAGATGTAGTTGAATAACCAAATACACACTAAAGTCCTCCTTTAACGTTTTGCCGAACTCATATCCTGTTCAATGATAAGGTCTTCACTTTATGAGGATTACTCTGTCAAAAGAAAAATATTCTAAGATCAACTGATCTCAATAAAATTTTAATATTACAAGTTGTCGACACATGAGATTCAACCATAAACTGACGTAGAAGAAAGTACGTTTCAAAACTAAGGTGAAGAAACTTGGTAAAACTATTTTTCAAGGAAAATAAAGTTAGAAAAATTTTGGAGTGAACAAAAGTTTATCCTAACTCTCTTCGCAATGAAAATTTAGTGCAATGTGCAGTGCGTGCACTTACATCAACTGAGGAATTATTCTTGCCATATGAAAGGTTCAGTCAAATATAGATTTTGTGTCGTTTATTCAAACAGATTTTGGACTGCAGTATTTAGGACTAGGCAAATTTTGTTGCTTGCAGTTTCATATTTTTTGGACGCTTTCAGGTCTAATAACTTGAGTGTCAAATCATAAAAACTACTTCACGAACTTTAAAAAAAGTTAAAAAGCTGCAATATTTTTGCTTTTATAAATTTGTATAAAAACAACAATATATTTTAATTAGAATTACAAAAAACGTCCATTCCATTATTTTAAGTTTGGCCTATGTGTTTGCAGAAGGAATGCCCTGTTCGCAGCAACCAGTGAATATCGGTGGAAAGGTAAAAGTTAATTTTAGTTTGAATTCATAAGAGTAGCGAAATGAACAAACTTAAGGCTTTTGCTTCTGCCAACAGTATTTCCAAGACATCAGTCTAAACTGGGGGTGCCCAAAACTAGGACCTTTGGCCAAATTCTCCCAGCCAGCGCATTCCACATGTTTTTTTCACACGAGTTTCTACTTGAAACCCTCAGCGAAATACCCGGACCATGATGACCTTGAAAAATGCCCGAAGGAAGCGCTGAACAGCGGGCGCTTTAACGTAAACAAATGTTGAAAAACGTTGTTTGGATACCCATGGTTTAAACCAAAAGCTTGGAGACAAAATTGCACTGTATGTGAAGTGATGCACCCATCAGCAGGACTTGCGAGATACGCTTAAGATACATCACTGAGAATATTTAGGGGGTAATGTCCTACACTGCCTCAAACACGGGTGGCACTTGACGTGGTGATCTTACATATCATGCAGCAAAACCATGGTCAATGAAGGATTGATAGTAACATTATCGGTGACCACAGCTTTTGTACTATGGTGACAGTCAGTCAAACTCTTTCCTCGATTGGACCTGAATAAGGCGGTCAAAGGTGGGGAATATGCTTTATCAAATAAGCATGTCCCCACAACAAACTTGTCCACTTACGTTGGTAGACGCAGACTGAACGATCTACTGTAAGATGCTTTGCGACCATGATGGAGGCAAAAAGTTTGAGCTCACCGCGAACATATAATTAAATGATTGAGAACTGACTGCTGACTATTTATCTTGTTTGCCGTCATATAATATCAGTTTAGAGTTTGGACAATCTTGCGTTCGGCAATCGTGTCACAAGTACATACAACAGTGTCACAGGTACACATCTAGCAACTTAAGACCAAGGTGAAAACACATTCCATGAAATGCCTTGGAAAGTAAATTTTGGCTGGACTTAACACCTTAACGAAAACAAGGTGCCAGGTAGTTGAACTGCAATCTTTCCTGAGCTCCTTAGAAGACCTTCAATTGGGTTTTTATAAAGTGCCCATATAGACCAGGGCCTAATGTGAGATGGAAAACCGAGGTTTGTGATTGTTTAGTTTTTGAACGCTTCCGTGATCACAGGCCGTTCTCGCCCGGAAGTTATTATTTTCATCAGGGATCCGGAAACCACGCATGACTACTTCCTGGTTCCCTTATTCATTCATCACCTCGGGACTGCGACTCAGCTTGAATCTGCTGGCCTTATACTGTTACTCTTGTTATTTTAGAGTATGTGCTCATGCTGGGCACTGAAAGGTCGGTGCACGCGAGAACTAAACCCCGTGTGTGACACTTCCGGCAAGCAGTACAGCAACTTCTGCATGATGTGTTACGCCGTTGGCCAACAGCTCGAAAAAAAGTGAGTACTACAATTTCACGTATTTTTCAATAAGCAGCAATTGCTAAAGGGCGTTTGTGCCAGTAATTCCAAGATCTACTCGTTCGTCTTAATCATCACTCCCATGTTTTTAAGTCACAGAACGCAATTCCACACTTTATGTTTCAAGCGTGTTTTTTAATACTTGCTGCAAGCATGTTTTTTAATACTTGCTGCTACAAAAAATATATATTCTAAATTTTATTACAATGTCACAAAAGCTTCTGCCATGCTCCTGACATCTGGGTAGTTAGTCTTTCAATGCAAAACCGCAGCTGCTGAACTAAAGGAGAAACAATTTCAAAAATGGTTAACTAAAGGAGAAACAATTTCAATAATGGTTAAGCGAGGTAACTATGGCTTTGAAGCCCAACATGCGTTGTTAAGCTTGCTCGCTCTCACGCCACTCTTTGCTGAAAAACAAATCTTTGTTTGAGTATGACAAGAAAACTGCTACATTTGTCAAATGTAAGATGCATCTTTTCGTTATAAAATAAAATTTTTACAGCGACTTGACCGTTGAAGTGCATGTGCAACATTTGTATTGTCAAGGAAAGATTACTTGCTCATTCTCTGTAAAATGCAGAGTGCTTTTCACTTAAAAAAAGAAATACAACAAATGCTCAAAAATATTTTCAAATTACAGACAAAGCAATTTTGCAGAATCTCTTCAATGTTTTTCTTTCTGAAATGAAGTATGTTGAAGATACCCCTTGAAAATTACTATTTTTGCAAAAGGTCATACTTATTTGCACCCAGGGTACTCCTGTTTCTTCTTACATGGTGTTTAGAGTCGGCGAGAGTCAGGAGTGCTTACCCCACTCTCTTGCCCGAGAAATCAGTTTCTAAAGCTATTTTTTCAGTTCACATATTTCGACCCAGGTAAACAGTGTTTAAAGTTTTTTGCTAAGAGATATGTTTGGATCCAAGCGAAATGAACAACGGAATTCAACACTTGTATCTACAATTTAAACTACTCCTGGCCAAAAACTCAGAATGAAGTGATAAAATGTTCGTCACGCATTTTTACCAAGTTACCACATTGAAATGTGTTCCTCGTCATTGTATATCTCTCTACAACACTGCTTATAAAAGCAAGATATGAGAACTGCCATTGTTTTTGCATACCGTAAATTGTTCAGAGGTTTTCTTGTAATAAATTCTGCATAATCACAAAGCTTAATTTGCTCAACCTATTAAAAGCACCGAAACATTTTTGAGTTAAAAATCTTGGCCATATTCCTTGCGTTTTTGGCTCCGCCTTGCAGTTGCAACCTCACTTTTAAGACCCACACACTGGCCAGAAGTATTAACAATTCTCTAGGTTGTTATTTGATGTCGTGCTTCATCACTAAGTATTGCTCGAAAAACTCTATTTTTCATTTCAGCCCAATCCCCTCGATTCATTTTGCGTTCGAAGGAAGATGTCAACAATGATTTTGCCTGCGGATGACTTTGTTCCAAATGTCTATTGCTCTATTTAGCGATTATACATTTTCGTTTCAAAGAATGCCAACACGTTTATTTGTCGACATAACCTTTTACGTTTTACCACTTCCGTGATCACAGTGCCGTTATTTGAGAGCCTGTTTAAATGATTTTAAAAAATCGTTTGGCAAAAGTTAGTAACGACTGGCTTGGAATGATCAATTACGCTTACGCAAATTTTCAACTTTTACAAGGTAAATTTTAATTTTGTAAATATTTTCACAGCTAAATTCACTTGACATAGGTACAGTTTTCTAGTTCTTACACTTTTTTTGTGTTTATCTGGTCGTAAAATTAAAAGTGCTGAGTTTTTCACTAAAGCTCTAGGTCTAGACCAGTGGTTCTTAACCTTTCTTAAATATCTTACGCTTTTATCAAACAAAACTCCCATATTTACCCCAAATACACCCAGTGGTGATCATTTATTGAAAATACGAAATTGACAAACTCTTACACTTTAGAACATAGGTTCCCAAACTTTTTTGAAGTAGGCACCCTTTTCAAAAAGATAAAATGGCGTTCGCACCCACTCGTTTCAAAAAAGCGTAGAAATCACAAAAACAGTCCGATTTTACCGAATTTTCATTCTTAAATTACTACGCGTATATATAGGCCTACTGACAATACAACAGAAAACACTAAGTTGTACTGTTAAACTTTCATTCCTTACTGCTCATTACAAGCAAACCTAGTGACTTTTGTTGCTGCTTCTCTGAAACTATCCGCTCATACCCTGGCACACAATTACTCAGAGCCACGTGCGAATTGTGCGAGTGGTTCAAACAGTTCCGATACTTGTTTTGTGAATGAAGTAAAGAGGAAAATCCAGATTCGCCCAAATATGTTGTTGCAAAAGGCACTAAAATAGGCAGGGCTTTTGCACTCAGTTTCTGGTAACTTTCCATGGTTGCATCAAACAACAATCTCGCCATAACTGCGCAGCAAACTTTTCAACGTGATAATGCGCTCGCTTACAATCGCATCACCGGCCATCTTCTATGTGGCAAACAGCGTGAAACAGACGTAGCAATGCACACATTTGGCAATTTAAGTTGGTAATTTAGTGACGTTAGCTGGAATAACTAGCCTGGACAATGTTCTTTTGAGTAATCGCGCTTGCAAGCTTCCGTAAATCTCAGCTATTTTGAAAAAGTACATCCAAGAACATACAAAGTCTCACCCTCAAACAATCGCATTTCGGGCCCCAGAAATCTTGTTTCGGACCCCCGGTCCCGGTTGGGAAACCCTGGTTTAGAATGATTTGTAAAAATTTGCATTGGCTGCAATTTATTGTTCAGTAAACTTCCCACTTGAAAAATGAAATTTAACCCCAGAGCTAAATTTTCCCCAGGTTAAGAACCACTGGTCTCGATAAAAGCTTGAAAGTCAAAAATTTTAGTGTCATTAACTCAAAAGCGGTTGAAAACAATTAGGCTAGCAGCCAATTTCAGTGCCATCAGCAAAAGTTTTTGTAAAGTGAATCTTTACTCATGACCCTGTGGTACACGAAAAACATAAGTGCTGAAAATCCTAATGATAAAAACAACGGTCAAAGCAAACGAATTGAAGACATAACGTAGCCTTTTTCGATTTCTTTCATCCCTGCCATCGATTGTTGCATTCCCGTTCACCCTTTTGTGAATCTATGGCCCATGTGACAATAATCATAGAACATCGAATGTTCACTGTTAGACCACAGTATTTGCTCTACTTTATCCGCGGCATGCTTTCCACCATGCAGCAAACTGGCTGCGATCTTCAAATATGGTTTGATTACAGACTCATCTTCGCAAAACGTTTTTTCTTTCGTTTCATCAGCACATGCGCTATTTGTAAAGAGGAAAGGCGAAGAGGCTTTTTACTAGAAAAGTCGTTTACGACTGATGGAGGGAATTTTGCTGTTTGCACAAATATTCGTGTTGTTTCTTTAAAAAATTGTGAGAAATTGTTCCTGATGAATGCCGTGTTTGTTTTGTAAATTTCTCTACAGCAGAGTTGAGGAACCTGCTGCCGCAAAATCAATTAATTTTATCAAATTTGATGTGGCCCGCATCAAAATTTTCGGTTACCCAGTTAGAGTACAACATCGCGTCAAAATGAAGCTCCATGATAAGCAGTTACTTAGATAGTACGTTAATAGAGAACACTTTTTCTCATTGTTAGATAATGGTGGAATTTTATGAAAAAATTAATTGATTTTGCGGCCCGCCAGCGATAATGCACAGTTGATGCGGCCAGTGATAGTAAATAAGTTCCTCACCCCTGCTCTACAGTTTTGAATATTTAAAATAGTAAAACATGCATTGAGCAGACTGTTCATGGCCCGATTCTTCACTTCTGGGAAGAAAAACCCATAGGCTAATTGATATAATCATTATCGCACGCTTCATCTTTTGTTTTTGAAGAGAAATTATTTTTCCTTGATCTACATGAATTCGACTAATGTTGAAACGTTTCCGATCGCTGGCGGAGGCCAAGATCTCTGGTTGACCGATATAGACGCTATGCTCATGCTCAGGGTACTTCTTGGTGTGCGAGTGCGCCTACAGGTATTTGGGTAACAGACCACAATGACTTAGACTTAGAAACCAACGTGGAGAGAGCAGATTCTAGCTGCGTGAAAGATGGTATACCGACACAAGCGTTTTGAAAATCAAATATTTACAATTAAACAGAGGTCTTCATTATATTTCTACTTTTGTTAGCTTTTAGACAAAAACGATTTTGTCCAAGGTATAAGTTAATTGCAAAGTCATCCAGAAAAGTGATGGATTTTGCTCTGTTCTATAGAAAGGCTTTTACCAGCTTTCAACTCGGAAGAAAACTGTGTCGCATTTACGCTTACATCAATTAATGGAAAATGCACTAAAAAACACTATTTTAACAGTGAGAGAACTAGTGCATTTTTCACGCGAGATAAGATAGGTGACGTGCTGACACTTCGACAATCAGTCCAAGGTTATTTAGATAGCCTTTTATTATTTAAATGCCAGAAAGTTAAAAACACCACTTCAGACGCTTTTTTAACAAAAATGAATACAATCCGGTGAGAACGGCGGTTACGCGTTTAGATAAAACAATGGCAGGTGTATACCTACAACTCTGGTTCCGACAGTGAATCTGACAGCAGCCACACGATTGCCAATCATTGGCAAGACGAAGAGGGCTAATTAACAAAGAGCAAACCAGTTTGTGCAACAATCGAAATTTGTGTCACTTCCTGCACCATTGTAAAATGTGGGGGTACANCGTGATGTGAAACCAATTTGTNATTCGGGCCTGTGCTGCTGTAAAGCTTTATGAATATAGATTTGCAGACCTCTTTTTGAAAAGTGTTTTGAAAGCTAAACTGATCCCACTTCGTTTTATCGAAAAGTTGGCAACCAAAGTACTCAAAGAAAATTGTTGATTGAGGCAAGATGCTGGTTAAATCCAACATGTTGCCCGGGCAAGAAGAAAATTTGCCTGAACCAGTTTTATCACCACCAACACCGCTAACAAATGTGCTTTGTTGCTGATGAAAACCTGCTTGTTGGCTCCAAAGCGAGGCTGAAAGCAGGACCATGACAGTTTCTTGGCAAGCCAAAGCGCATTGCACACGACCGTCACAAGATTTGTTCCATTGTACCTCATCCATGGGGCGAAACACAGTCTGAGTCTCCCATGCATGGGGCACAATAGTTACGGATGTGGAGCACAATGGACCAGTCCATTATTATATAGGCTACTGTACTTTCATTTTAGAGTGCTAACATGTGATGCAATGCAACTTTAACATTTTTTGACCTCATCCTACCCATCAGGCGGACTTGCATCGATGGTGGGGGTTTCTAGGGGCTTAGTTAGTCCCACAATATATTTTTGCAGTTAGATAACTACCCCACTAGAAATTTTTGCCCCTTCCCTTCTCTGTCTACCACGCGCAAAGGAGACTTGTAAGGGAGTTGCATGGACTCACAAACCCCTTTGCTTTACGTAGTCACCTAAAGGGAGTTGCGTGGACTCACAACTCTCCCACGTTGCTTTCATTTTCACCTTTTTCCTGAGTCTTATACTTCAGATGAAGTTCTTTTGTCGAAACTTAGTGAAGTTTCTTTTGTCGAAATGTTTCTTTTGTCGAAGTTTCTTTTGTCGAAACCACAGCATAATAGATGTGAGAGGCACCGATATTCCCACTCGCAGACAACAGAGAACAGAGGTGGCCACGGATCCGAAGTCGAGTCCCGCAGTATTCTGCGCATTTCTTTTGGACCCGGAGCCGGAGTCGCTTTTCGTTTTCGGCAATAGCAAGAGTCTGCTTTGGTCTTTATAAATGTCAATTCTTACGTAAATGCATTGCTGATTTTCTGTTGCATCGATGGCAACCGGAATCTGAACAGGAGTCGGATTATCAAATTTGCAACATTTGAGGACCCTGATCAGGATTCACAAATTTTGGTACAGGAGCAGAGTCGGAGTCTGAAAATGTTACTTCGGCCACCTCAGGTAGACAAGTCTAATGCAAGATTTGTAGGTCCGCATCTTCCTAAAATACTAAATTTCTAGTAAACCGAACGACAAGATGTTACACAAACAAATGTGATGTGGTGATGACAAAACTGCTTCAAGCAATTTTTTTTCTTGCTCGGGCAACATGTTGAATTTAAGCAGCACCTGAGGTTACCTCAGTGAACAATTTTCGTTGAGTACTATGGTTTCCAATTTCTAGACAAAGCGAAGAGTGATCAGTTTTGATTTCAAAACACTTTTTACAAATAGGACTGTAAATCTGTATTTACAAAGTTTGACAGAAGCATCGACCCGAAGTCAGAATTTTCACCCCAGGTTGCACCCTCACGTTTTATAATAAAATTGCAGCCATGATGTGATACCGGAGGTGACACGAATTTCGGTTGTTGCACAAACTGGTTTGCTTTTGTTTGTAAGTCCTCTTCATCTTGCCCATTGACAATTCTATGGCTGCTGTCAGACTCACTGTCGGACCCAACATGTGTACTATCGTCGTCAAGGCGCCATAATTTCGTCCCTATGTCCGTGGTTGCCCGCAAACGTGGTAAAACTAGCTGGCTTGGCCAGGACATTGCTTACTTCAGACTTGACTTGTTCTTTGTTTAGCTTGCCTTTTACTAGGGCCTTGTTTGCAATGATGAAACTGGTTTCGACCGGTATTTTCTAGCACAGGTAATGTGTTTTACTTGATCGTCACCAGGGCTTGACGTTCCCATAGGTGCGCACCATTATATGAACTCGTGATCTATTGATTTTTTTAAGGAAAATGTTAGATACCGAATCGGGTCCCTAAAACACCTTAAAAAAACCTGTTGTATTCTGTGAATGTTTTGTGATTTATGCGATAATTTTGCAATGTATTTGTTTTTGGTTCGCTACTAGAAGTCGAAACCAGTGTCAGTAACGAAAATATTCAAAGTAAATATCCCATACTCTTTCGCAATTCATGCTCAATCTTACCAGATGCATTTCGCGCAATTAATAGTGATTCACAATTTTAACTACTCGTTTNCACCTTTATCAGCACAACTAAAGATGGAACCAAATATTATCCTGTTTTTTACTGGCGTACTATTTACCAACAATTTTTTACATTCGTGTTNGTTGTATTTTTCTCTNTGNTTAGAAAAATCCATAAATANATGCAATTATTCTTCAGTCTCACTTGCTAAAGTTAACCCCACAAACAACTTATTAATTACGTTGGTCCTAATTGCATGCATATGCCCTTGTTTTATTTAAATGTGTGATCGCTATTCTTACCGCATTATGCTCATTATNNGGTAAAAAAGCGTCTAAAAGTGCTGTTTTTATGTTTTGGNTTTTAAATCATAAAACGCTTTCTGAATAGCCTTGGGCTGGTTGTGTAAATGTCAACACGTCACCTTTATTATCTAGCATAAAAAAATAGACAAGTTCTCTCACAGCACAACAGCGGGTTTTCTGTGCGTTTTCTGTTAATTGATTTAAGCGTTTGTTGGAAGACAGCAGCTTTCTTTCGAACTACAACCTAGGTAAGACGCCTTTTTATAGAACAGAGCAAAATCATTAGTTTTTCTGGATAATTTTGCTGTTAAATTATATCTTAAAAACAGTTTCTGTCTAAAAGCTCGCAAACGTAGGAATGCATTACATCCTTCTGATCAATTGTGACTAACTGATNTTCAAAACGCATATATCTGTTGTCTTTTACGCAACTATAATCTGTTTTTTTTNCAAGTTGGTTTCTCAAGCACTCAANCATACAAGTCATTGTGGTCTGTTATCTCAAATACGTGTAGGTTCACTCGCATACCAAGTAGTGCCCTGAACACGAGCATGCGTCAATTTTGATGAAAAACAGATCTGGGTCTCGGCCAGTACTTGGAAGCATTTTATATTAATAGAATTCCTGTTGATCAAGAGAAAGTGCACCTATTTCGTCGTTAACCATAGCTCCGCATAATTGCACATTTTTAAATCCGTTTGAGAAATACTGGACTTCACTACTGACAATTCACTGCCTACAACAATGGTTGACTGCTATTTTTGGCTTCTTTTTTTGTGAGCTTTTGTGGATTAAAACGCTGTGCTTCATTCAGTGATGTTCTGATGCCGAACACTCGTTTTTCGAAACACACAGTGTCATTTCGTTTAATGTTTGGTATTGCGTTGTTGTTTCCCAAATCCAACACACGTTTCCGATGTTTTCTAATTTTTTCTTTTTATGGTCACTGTACGAGTGTGCGTGCTCGCTGGAACTGACAATAATTAGGTGAGGTAAAGCAGAGTGGAGTTCATGTTGTATCAGACAGAGCAATGCAATTTCTTTCACCTTGAAATTCAATAGATCTGCTTCTTTCACAAATGCTACAAACGTCTGTGCCACAAGCTGCACCTTTACACCAAAAGATGTTGAAGTCATACAACTAGAAAGCAGTGAAAAACGTATCAAGTAGAGATGTATCGATATCTCTGTAGGGAGTTCACAAAGATGGCCATTTGTTCGACGCCGGATTCAGGAGTACAGAGAAGATGCTGTCAAAACTTCACAATATTTTTCTAATAAAGGTTTCTGTCATGCAAAAACAAAACTGCAAAATAAATGTAACTAAATTTCAAAAAATATTAGAGTAGTGTTACCTCCGTACTATTTCAGAACAACGAGGCGACACAAATTGAAAACAATAAGTAGCTGCCGTAGATAAATTGCAAGATTTTGTTGTCCTGTCTATTACGTGCAACGTCCTATTTGACAACGATGCATTTTGTCGGGGGAAAGAATTTTTTTTCAATGTTTATGGAGTAACAATATATAAGTCTGGTGATTAGTAAATGTGTTTCCGACTTTCTCTGTAAATATCGGTTCTTGATCGGATTAGATTGACATTTAGAAGCAATTGATAGCCAGATTGTCATTGTTAATCACTGTATGTGATGTTGGTATGGTCATTCTTAATTTTTTGTAGTTTTATTCAGTTGCTTATTAGGCCTTTTGGTTGGAATTACATGTAACGGCATAATTTGGCTTTGTAATTGTTGCCAAATAATTTTTGCTAAAATAAATATTTTTTACATTTTACGTCTATCAAAGCTTCTTTAATCTTCTATTGTGTTGTACATTACATGAAACCGGTTACAAAGAAAGCTACGTCTCACCCGTCCACCTCTTTTCAGTGTTGCTGTGGAAATGTTTATTGTTGTTTTGGCTCTATAGTCTTGTTGTAGAAATTATTTTTGGAGTCTTCTTTCTTAATCCGTAATAAACTGATTACAGCTTGTAGTTAAATTTAGCCCGTTGGTTACGAACACAATAAGACTCGTTTATCATTTGGCACGCTTGAGTTAAAAGCTGCAAGCTCCTACAAAATGGCTGCGGCGTAGATAAGTCACTATTTGGCCTCACTCGTAACAAACTTAGATTATCGCTTGAACAAACCGCTTCTACACTTCTTTAAATAATCACTTCATGAAGGAAGCATTATTTGTTCCATTACAAACTGTAGGCAACTTGAGGAAAGCCTCTTCTTAGCTAATAAGATGTCGTTTTGTATTTTACATTGCAATTTATGTCTTTGGACCTTAATGCTCCTACGTGGACGCCTTGCTTTTAAACGCAGCTTTAAACGGTTATTGGGTTGACTGAGAACACCAAGGTCAAACGCACGCAGATAGCTACCTTAAAGCAATCCAAAA
>JGI24021J15306_10006591_pt1 | contig 14012 bp, 9 predicted proteins | sample Ectturendosymbi1_FD_15306 | JGI IMG/M metagenome (IMG submission 15306) | reverse complement strand
CAAGGAATAAAAGATCAAAACTGTTTTTCACAGAGTTTAATGCTCACGTAAATTGAATCAGACCCGCAACCAGGGTGGGAGACAAACCGGGCAATCAAAGCCTCTCACGAAATTTTAATGCATTATTTTAGATTTTCATAAAACGTTATGTTGATCTATGTTTCATGTGAAACCCCTGAACAAACTACTGACTACTTGCAATTTAAACTGAGGTGCTTGTTTCTGCATGTTTCAATTTCTTCGCAATAGTAGTTTTGTGTAGGTAGTAGTTTATATAGCCTGCGTGCAAAGATGAGTTATTTAGATATTTGAGAGCGAATTGACCAATCACCGTTTCCTTAACATTTCAGCTTTTGAAAGTGCAGCCTAAGTGTTGAATGCTTTAGTTTCAAAGGTGTGCAATGCGCATTAAGCAGCCGGCATCAGCTCTAGAAAAATAAGCCTCCGAACATCAACAGTCGAAATCTCTCGATTTACTGTAAAAGCTTTCAAGAAATCTGCCGACGGGTATGCTTTTATCTTTTTGCGATGATTCAAACTCAGTGTGCAAATCTGTAGGCCTATTCAAGTTACAGTTCCCTACAAAGGTGACAAGCAAGCGAATCAGTCAAGCTAATTATTTTTATAGGACATCGATTTCATGTGCCTCTACGCATCCACAGTACTGAAATCTTATTCACATAAAATCTATCATAAATTTATTTTATTCCTTTATGAAATTAAGTTTACATATCACTGCATTCAATGCCCATGCGTACTTTTTCGCAATATCTGAAAAAGTTTTGCATGAAAATACGCTAAGAACCACAAATAATTTATTTAACAACTGAGAAAAATCAAAGCCAAGCTGTCAGAAAATAGTTTATTTTCTAATGCGAAGTTGTCGCATCCAAAGTTTGGTGTTACATTCGGACAACGATCACATGCAAAAATCGACATCGTGTGCTTTGGGGGTTTGCACATGGAAATGAGTTAAATTTTAGCAAGATCGTGATGATAAAAGAAATCAATCACTTGACGTTGTGTGGCTGTGTCAGGTAAGAATGTTAAACAAAGAAAATTTTTTTCAACACCAACTCTGCTTCTTTAGCCCAGGCGATGGCTACTTGCAAAAATATGGCATCATGTAATTTTTACCTAAACACATGGAGGCAAATAAAATTTCAGCGAAATTGTAATGATAAAAAAAGCCTAACTATACGGTTGGTAGGGCTGTGTGTAACAGTTCCCTTCTAAAAGAAGTGAACCATTACATCTTTAGGACTTTCCACGCGAGCACTGGTCTTATAGGAACGTCCATGGCGGGCCCAGGAACGCAAGAGCAACCTGGACCCACCGGTCTTATAGCTCGACTTTGCTCAGTGTATCACAACAAGATTGCATTCACTCATGGTTTTATTGATATTAACATTAAGCACTGCGCTTTTTATTACAACAGGGGTTTACACATTATCATCACATACACACTATAAAAAGTGACAGGGGTTAATTCACATTATAAGATCTCACAAGAGAGAGAGAGCAATTTGATGGTAGCATTATAGCCTCTAAGCGGCAAATATCTGCTGATAGTATAGAGCCATAAAAGATCTCTTTTTACTATGCCGATTCGGTAATGCCCGTGATCAGCTTTAGATGTTGACCCTGGAGTTCCCAGATCTCATCGGACTGACTGTGGCTCACGCACGGGTATTTATACCCCAAACCAGAGCTCAATTCTCGTCTCTGATTGGTTGCTCGGATGACGTCGTCGTACGTCATTACTTTGGATTTGGATTTTTTGGAGTGGGAGTGAATAGGATTGCATAGGTATTGCACAACCGCACAACAAGCATAGCGCGCAAAAACTTGAAAGTTGGTGCACAACGTTAGAAGCATGACAACTTCAACACTTGAGTGTGCAATTGTTCTGCGCATTGGATTCAATGTAAAGGGTACTTCTCGATCTCCAGTGTTGGTGTGATGCATGATAATTAACATGAAGAGATGTTTCGGTACAAAAATAACCGCTACCATTTAGTATGTTTGCTTGCAAGCATTGCAACCCTTGGAATACAAAGAAGCTTTACTTTCTATGCGCGTTAATGCTAAACCGTAACAACATTGCATTTTCAACTTCGTCGGTTCCAAAGTGTGCTTTCGAAGGTGCTTAGGTATATAACAGCTTTGTTGCAAGTAGGAGGGTAGCCCAGCAAGACCGGTGAATTACAACATCGTATCAAAAACATTTCGATTTGGGAAAAACACGCAGAGCAACAACTGATTGTGTTACTTGAAAAGCAACACTGATGCCTGTAATCGCATAGATTATGTTACTCACGACTGACATCGCTTAACAGACAAACTGGCGATTTTTATTCAACGTTGGTGTGCATTTTTTTGTTCAGCGAAAACTTTGGTTTTTCACAGGAGCAAAAAATTTTTGCTGGGCTTGTAAACGTTGTAAGCATCTAAGAAAATGCAAAAGGTAATGAAAACAGACAATGCTATTATTAAGGTGAAGTAATAACAATGTCATTCACGGTTCTCAAAGACGATATTTTTTCATAAGACTAAAGTCGTCAGATTAGGAAAAAGGGAATTGTGTAGTAGTTTTAAGTTTATTTAGCACAATCCGAGGCACAAAGCTCAATGTGAAGACCCGTGCGACCATGCTTACAAAAATAGCGTTTCCCCAAATTAGCTGTAATGTGAAAGAAACGCTGTGACGCCTGTCAGAAAAAGAACGTGCGATATAGCAGAAAAGCGACATTTCATTACAAAGGTAAGTTACAAGAAGTTTTTCGTGCTGGTTTGAACGAAATTAAATACGACTACGTAGATTGCAAACAACATTTTTATCAGTATCATGTTGCAGCAACAGATATGAAAACACTTTGCAAAAAACAAACGACACTTGAAGCAGTGGCGTACCTCGGGTTTCCCATGCCTGGGGACAAGCTCAGTTTAGGACTCCCACCCAGTCCGTTTGTGGCAGGACAAAATAAAAGAAACCCTGCTATCTGATGCTTTACTTGCAATTATCTAATTCCAAGGACAAAGTTTTCTTGCTTTTGCTGCTGAAAATTTATCGATTATTATCTTAACAAAAAGCTGATATGATTTAAATGTGTCACATATTTTAACCTAGAAAATACCTAACGCCAGTGACTCTCTGTAAGAAGTTTTGCTAGCAATTTTGTGATCTGAATTTCGATAATCATGTCTGTGGAGATGCTCAGTTTATAGGTGGAATTAGACAAAACACAGGTAGCAGCCGAAGCAGCGGTAGGGCAGGGGTCAGTGAAAGTATTGAGGGAAATGCAAACTGACAAAAAACAAAAAATTCTTCACCAATATGTTTGTTTCTGTTCAGAAACAATGTTGACCTCAAAAATAATAACAGAGAGTGTAAAAAAAACATTCTGAATGTTGTGGGTGCATGAATAGCTCAAATAAATTTATTTCAACTAGATCTTGTTAACGATTAAAATCCGTAGACGGATCCAGGATTTATGTTAGGGGGGGTCCCAAGGACGAATTTATCCGGGTGTGTACTGACTGCGTAGTGGTGAAGCCCCAACTGCTCGGGTAACTTTTTTTAACACGGTTAATAACCATACACATTTTGGCTAATCGCATTCTCACCATTACCCAGGCTTACTGGAACGTTTCCGGAGCAGAAGCGGTCTTCAAAACAATTTAGAGATTATTCTCATACTTATCTAACCTTAAAAAATAACTTCTTGTATGTCGGAAAAGCATTACTGTTAACAAAACAAACACAGATCCACGACGAAAAAAACGCCTGAGGCAGGCATAGAAGTGACACAAAAACTACACGAAGAAACCTGAAATGCCGCCAGCCAGCAACCTTTGTCGGCAGTCTGTGCAAGATCCATGCCGTATTGTGTTCGAGAAATGCAGATGTTCATGGAAGAGAAATTCATGACGTTCGGACTCGAAATTTTGTTTGTTTTTGGAAAATTTTCCGGTTTTTATTGCATAAAACCAGAAACGTAATGAGGGGGCAAGGGGGGCACAACTCCCCGGTCGCCGAATTACTGCGGGGGGCATAAATCACAACAATATCATTAGCACTTTTTTCAAAACAGTACATTTGCTTCCAAAAGACCTCAGGTTCGAACACGAGGGCGCCAAACTCATTTCTTGCCCCAGGCCCCATCTATCCTCTTTACGCCCCTGCACATCACGATTGTCTGGCCAAAATGGCGAAAATTGTTTACAAAAATACCTGTCCATAAAACTATCAATCAGAAACTATTTAAAACAAAATGCTGTTGATTATCGAAGTCATTTGATCATCGAAATAACTTGAAGGTCGAAAAAAAGGTATATTATTTCGAAAACAAGCACAGCTTGCCCTCTCCAAAAAAAACGACTGGAGTAGGCATAGAGACAAACATACCAAAAAAACTCGAAAGCAATAATTATGCTGGAACTTTTGATTGCAGGACAATGGCATTGAAAATAATTAGACAATATTTTTTCGCGTCACAGCGGGAAACATGAAGTTTGCAGTGAGCCAATGACCAAATTCTCATTCATTCAATTTTTTGTACGAAACGCAACTATATCGCGGCAACGCAATTTTAGAAATAGGCCTACTGTGCAGTAGGTTGAAAAAAATTATTAGAGACAGCAGAATATTTGTCGATAAAAAGCATATGATTTCGTGCTGAGCTCTTGTCTAAAATTTGTTGCTGGCAGGCAGGGGCTTACTGCTGAAAAAAGAGGTGTGTGAACGCTGTTCCCACACCAAGCATAAAGGAAGACTGATCCGCCTATAAGAATTTCCACACAGGATCGTCTTGTTTCATTTTAGTGCTACTGTGCTAGACACGAGATAACTTGTCATTTATTCATTTATGCTGCTCTAGGCGCTACACGTAGCAATTGAAATGAAAAACCTAAATCTTCAAGTAACGTTACTAGTGCAAAAAGGTGTGGGAACGTCGTTCCCACGCGTTCTCACCCCACTACACCCCTGCTGGCAGGTCGGATGTTAATCAGTAGCCATCTTTAGCATAGCCTACAGCTAATCTAACGCGCTTCATATTCAGCCTACCTGACATGTAGGCAAGGGTTGCCATACGTCAAGTTTTCCCCGGACATGTCCGGGATTTTAGTGGCCAAATATGCATCAGGGAGAAATGTTAAAAAGTGCTTAAATGTCCGGAATTTTTGAATAATGCGTTTTTTTAAGAATTATTTAGTGTTAAAGATTAAACTTTGTAATTTTTACTGTTAAAATGGGTAAACGAAAATGCAAATTTACTGACGAGATGAAGGCAAAACATCCATGTTTCCGGAAAGATAGAAATGAATGGGAAGCAGAATGCTTAGTTTATAAACCAGGAACAAATGTTTATTTCTTGTCTTTGCCTTGCCGCTTATTGTGTAATAATTCTGTGCTTTTTTTCGTTTTCATAAATTCTGCTGTTTTCAGAAACGACTGGCATTGCGCTTAGCAAAATGCAACAAATTTTGATGTCTTCGTTTTGTTCTGTATTTATCCTACTCTCACGGGAAAGCGACGGTGGAAATGTGCTTTGAATGCATCCGGAATTTAAACCATAATAAATTCGTCGCAAAAATTGGTCAAAGTGACTAAACACAAATCTGTCAGGAATTGTGTCTCATCAGATATGGTAACCTTAAGTAGGCTACGTTTTACGGTTAGGTTTGCTGCTTTGGAAATTACGCTGCCACTGAGCGCTCTAACCTAGCCTGTAGTTAACTGCATTGTGTTGCAGCGTAATTCCAATGCCTTCGCTTAACTGCAGTAATAACATGAGCTGCACTCATTCATAAAAGCTTGTAGGAAAAATAGTACGACCTGCAGCTTATTCAGCTTTTGTCCACAGTCTGCTCAGTCCCGTCGCCACGGGGAGGGCTTTGGTGGACTTTCCCCCCCAAACAAAGCACCAAGCCCCAGAGATGAACGGATTTAGGTTTTTCAAATCCAAATCCAATCTGGCATTTCATTTTTAAATCCATATCCAAATCCAAATCCGAAAATACACCGTTTCAAAATCTAAATCCTGTTTAAATCCGAAATCTTGTCACTCATGTATTGGTCTACATGTAATCCAATTCAATATGATTCGAGAAAAAAATTTGTATCATAATTCAAATTAACTTATGCTGTACCCTAGTTTTACAACACTGCAATAGTTGACAATTCGAAGACTTCAACATAAATCGCAATCAATTTTAGCAGCAATGCATTGAGATGCTGAGTTAGTCATACGAGTCAGTTTTAACCGATCTAAACTAGAATATCCTGAAAAAAATTGTAACCATTATGACCAAAAATAGAACCAAGTTTTTGATGCACACATGCAACACCTCTGAAAAAAATTCAATGAAAAAGGCATACAGTTAATGACATTTGATCTATTCATATTAACCAAGCCCACGCCTCTTTTGTTTGTCCGTTTTTGGCATTTTAAAAATTTTATTCAATAGCAATCTACATTAGGCCCTCATTACTGCATAGCCTGTCGGCCTAACTAAAACCGTATTAAAAGCTTAACAGGCAAAAAGCACACGCAAAGTTTTGGCACTAGGCTACTTAAATAAATAATGATCTGATGAAATGTGCTAAATGTAACTAAGCAGTAGGTATAACTGTTCTGTTACGTGCAGCAATCATGATTCCAGAAAAAGGATTGGGTCAATGAATAACAAAACCAATTCGGTAACTTTTATGACACGATACGTCTGAACCAGTGCTTAGTTACATTTAACACAGTGTTGTTATGGAAAAGCACTAGATTTCATGATGAAAAAATGTAGATTCACAAAAAAAGAAAACACTAGATCACTAATATATGACAGATTTGTCAGATTACAAGAAAATTGGTGTTGTACTTAGGAGCAGGCGGGTGTTTTGAAAATTATATGTTTATTAGTCTCAGACCAGATGGACCATAGAACACACCTAAACACACAAACACATGCAAACAATTATTCTTTTACGCCTTAAAAATGTTTCAACGTGACTTGGTGAAGTGCAACACCTTCACACAACATGGTAAAATTACCCCAAGGCGAAGACCAACCACACTTCCACGCCATTCCTCTTGAGAAAATCCTTGTGGTCTGAAATGTGAAATTTAGGCAAATGGGTAAATGGCACCTCTGTTTCATGACTTTCAACATAGCCACAACCTTCAGCAGCAACGCTTGTGTTTATTTGTAGGCTGTACAGGTCACTGAAACGTTTGACAGATCACCACAGTCACCTCGACTCATAGCGGTTTAACTTAAAATAGATTGTATTTTAAGATGTATTTGGTAGAGATTTTAGCAAATTACAATTGCACAAATCAAAAAGTCTCAATCACAGTTGCAATTACACAAAATTTGTACTTTAATTCGAATTTTTGTGACGGCAGTTAGCGGCAGGCCGAAGCCTGAAACTTGCCCCTTCCAGCGCGATTGGGTGGACACTCTTGCCCAAGGAGTGCTACGACAGTTGACTCAGTGGCCGTAGATCGAACACCCAACCTTCCAGTTGAGAGGCGGACACTTTGGCGCTGAGCTAGTGCCGCCCCATGTACTTAACTTCCATTCAGCTCACTGATTAAGCAAGTGAAGACATTTTTGGCGCCCCCCAATTTGACTGCTCCCCCCAAATCCGCCACTGGTAATGGCTCTCGTTGCGTCATTTATTTTTAGCTCCATCACAGATTCTTTTAAAAAAGGCTTTGAGAAAAAAATAGGTTGGATTTTGCAACAAGTCCTGCTCCTTCAAAGATGTGAATACAGTATGTAATGACGGTAGGGTGTAGCGCACAAGTAATGCCAGGTTAGCATCAATGATTATGCCTCACAAAAAATGCCAAAAAGCTGGGCTAATTTTTATCCTTTTTCTTATACCATTGATCTTATAAAACACCGTGTTAAAGCAATGAAGTGACGGTTGTAGTGCAATATAACAACATAGCACAGTACCAACGCCATAAACAAGTTAATTGTTCTCGTGATCAAACGCTCTCCAGAGATTAAGTCAAGCAGAGTTGCAGCCACGATTCACTGTTTGGATGCAACTCGTAGGTGCAATTTGGTTTGATGTCAAATTTGCTTTCATAATAAAGATGACGATTGCTTCGCTTCGCTTCCGCTTATTTCGGCTGGTGGGGAGATTCATGCATTTCAACGACATTGGTTTGGCTAATGTTTGTGATCTTTATCGACTGAAAAATTTTCTTTTCTTTAATTTTATCCACCAGCTTGTCGATGAAGTTCGAATAGAGTATGGGGTTGAGAGCGCTATTGATTGGCATGAGCACAATTGCGGCAACTGCGTAAGCAGTCTCTTTGACAGGCACGCCACTGAAGTTGACAAATACCATGACGCACAAAGGAACCCAACAACAAAAATCAGTGATAATAAGTCGTACAATCTTTCTTTCCAGACCTGCAAAATAAGAAGTTTGGTAACAACCGCAAGGCACATTAACAGACAAAAAAAGAAAGCTAAGGTATAGCATATTGCCTACACTTATAGCGAAGCAATGTATAAATTTAACGGCATAGATCTACGTCTAAACAGGATCAGTGGTGATATCATGCTATTCAACATCATGAATGAACAGAAAATGTGTTTTCTCTTGACTCCAAAAATTCATGGCAACTAATGGGATTATACGACATTAACATGATAGAACAATTGACTGGTGGTAGACCGATGACCACAAATGGTTGATCCTGATGTAACAGATCTACATTTGGAGTTGTGGTTTGAATACAATGCTACATCTGGGGGTCTAAGGGCTCGATTTAACAGATCGACTTCAGCAGAAAATCCATGGTATACTGTAATATGGTCATACACAAACTGATGAACACTGTCGAAACAAACTTAAACCGATTTTTTATTAAGCTATCATTTGAAACAGCGCTGGGGAACATGCGGGCCAAATGCGAACCACGTGAACATTTGATATGGACCTCATCAAAATTTTCGTTACCCATGTTGGCATACAACATCACGTTAAAACAAAACTCCACGATAGCAAATACGTATTCAGTCAAGAGGAGTCTCTCTTGCTCCTCGTAGTTTTCTCTCCTTAACGTACGTGGAATTTTAAGATAAAATTAATTTGTGCTTTCTGCCCACCAGAGTGATATTCACAATTCATGTGACTGGTGATAGTCGATAGGTTCCCCAACCCTGGTTTAAACTTATCGAATAACGCATGCGTCTACATCCACTGAAGCTCTTCGAAAAAAATCATGTTTCCATTTGAGAGTGGTAAGTGTGTTTCTGATTTCTCTCCTTCAACATTTAAATCTCTGCAATAGAAGTTATTAAAATGTCAGAGATTTCGATGTTACAAAAACAGTTTGCTATAAGCACCAAAGTATTTGTGCGTTCGTTGCTACTGCCATGTATGCTGAAGTCTATTACGTTGCGTGTGGGAGTGAATGACGTTATACAATTAGTCATAGTCAATAGTCATGCAAGACATTTTGCAAAGTTGGCATTTTTAAACAGTCTAAGCGTTTCAATGAAATATTTCGTTTGAAGTAGATGTAGTTACGCATTGTGCATGAGCTGTTGTTGGATTGGCTGCGAAACTTTCCTCATTGGGAAATTTTGCTAGGCTCTTTTCAAGTTACCTTTGATTATTTTTTTCTACATTTCTATGTGGCGCCTGCAGCAGTCACAAAAGAAAAGCGTAGAAAAAATTTAACAGCAGAACGGTGGAAAACAAGTGTAAAACCGGAGTGAAACGACACATGTTGCCGCTTGTTGGTTCCAAATACCTTGTATGAACTTTTTATGTTTGACAAAAACCTATCGAATTTTGCGAATAATTTCAAAATACAGTAACTTGTATAGAAGTGTCATTATTTTTCTGTGGCACTTTACTGCTGCGTAAAATTATGGCTATATGCAGACAAACCAGTTTTAAGAGAATCACTGAGATCCACGATGGCTATTTAAAAAGTAGCGATGAGGTGATTCAATCAAGTAAAGCGATTATTTTTAAAGGTTAAGCTTGTTATTGCTCCATGTAACTTAACAATTCCAGCGCATTTTCAATGCAGTTACAAATAGATAAAAATTTAATCTTGCCAACCGATAAGAAACGTCAAGCTTCTTCAAGAAGCCATGCAGCTTGCTGTCTGAAAATGCTCTCCGAGAACTTTCCTTGGCAACAGGTCGACTTTATAAGAAAGCAAATCCTGAGTTCTTGACTTAGAACCTAGAATCCTAATTGAAGCAGCTTTACGTGAGCCCATCGTAACTTGCCTCAAGAACGAATGCATGCTTTCTATTTTATTTAAGAGATTTACTGATGCCTAAGGAAAATGTCATATTTATTCATAATCTACAAACTTCAACGCAAACTTTTTATCCTATACATAAACGCTATATGGCAGCAATGAAACCCACAAATAAAAAATTTCTAATAAAGAAGATGATCCTCTGATGACAACGTGCTATCACGCGTGAAGGTTGGTCAGGTGCATGAATTTGTGTCAATTTTTCAGCTAAGCAGAATATACATTGAAGAGATTGCCTTAGTAAATGGACACAAAGAGCTGGTGACCTGTTTTGCTCAAATTGCAGTGACTTTTTGAAAAATCGAAAATTAAGCAAAAGCAACATTTTGCCGTTGACATATTTTGTCACCACTTTTTTATCTCACAACAGTGAATTGTAGGCAAAATGCGACAATTGCATTTTTAAAAACAAAGGTCCAGACAAAAGCCACTTTCCATTGTTCAACGATTTCGAAATATACTCGTGTTCAAATGGGCAGATTTCTTTAAAATCAGCCTATTAAAAATGACGAGCTAAAGCCTCTATCGCTACATCTTTTGTGGAAAAACAGAAATGGGATTTCTTTTCTATGTAAAAAAGATTGCTTACTTCTGGTTGTCGACTGTTCCGTTTGCGAACGAGCCACAGTAGCCAAACTTATGTACGCTGTAGCTATGAACATGAATGCCAAGAAGTTGAAAATTGTTATTGACAAAGAAATTTGCGAAACTCGGTCATCCGGCATGACAAAAATTTTAGGAAAGCAAGCACTGTTCGAGCTGTAGTATCTGTAAAAATCAAGTTAAAGCTAATTGAAAGTAAGCATGTAATGAAAGAAATCAATCACAAAATCTTTTAAATTTTTGATAAACTTTTCAAAGCAGAATCACTCTAAGTAACGACAGCATGACGAACATAGCATAAAACAAAAATCAACAATGAAAAGCTCAACAGAGTTGACACATTAAACTTGATTAAGGCTTTTAGGCTATTTTTAAAACAAACCTAATAAATAACATTCAAACACATGAGAATAATTTTCACAAGCGAAAAGCTTAGAAACACACGTTTATCTAGTGGATTTGCAAGCACTCATGTCATGTCCGTGTTTGTTACTGTAGCAGACAAACTGCGATGAAATATAACAGTTTCAGGAAAGTGGTTTGCTTGGTTTGCACCAAAATTCTGCTGTAATGAAGTTGTTGAAACAGCATATTTTTAGTTTAAGGTTTAGATACTATAACACCGCTTGAAGTGCAGACACGGAGGGAAAACATCTGTGAGGCTTTGTTGGGTTGCTTAATTGAAAGCACAACCCACATGATATCGGTGGCTAGTGAGTAGTGATGTAGCACCAAACGAGACAGGATTAGGCTATAGCGGGGATTTGTGATTTCATTTTGGAAATAACTGCTTAGACATGTACTGCTTTTTTTATTTCCGTGTTTGTCTCATTTTATTGTACAGCAAGAAGCATTTGGAGCTCAAACAATGCTTTTGTAGTACAAGAAAGTTATGAATCTTGTCATTCAGAAAATAAAAGAAAATAATGGCACTTGTATTAAATCACCGACAGTTCCGTTCTTTTAATTACTAGATGAGGTTGAGAGCAGATATCCAGATTTACATCTGCACAATAAAGACCTGTGGCTGCCCCTAGGGGAGGTACAGAAACAAGTTGCTGTATGTCTTGCACACGTTAGAACATTTATGGAAAGTAAACGGCTTGTTTATGCCTATCTGGATTAGCTAGACTGGTTGCAATAGCTGCACTTCATGGTGGATATCGCTGCACACCTCAATACGCTGAGCAAAAGGCTGCAGCAAGGGTCAGGGAACTTTTTTGGATCTTACCCAAAAATTGTTTCAAGGAAAATAAAATTACTCCACAATTGTTCAAGAATCGAAACAGATCGTAATATGTATAACTGGACAAAGACAAAGGAAAAAAGCTTATGACAAAAATTTGCCCCAAACCTTTTCAATATTACGCCATGTAGGGTAATTTACCCCAGTTTCCCGACCTCTGGTCTACAGGAAAAGGAAGCAGAGCCGTATGCAGATGCTAGAAGCGTTTTGTCGTTTGAGTGAAAGATGCCTGTATTAGCATAGGAATGTATGGAGAAGTACACTACTTCAATTCGCCTCTTTGAAAGAGTTTAATGAAGCACAACCAGATAAATTTTGAATACTTTCAGCGTGCCATCATCGAAATGCAAACTGGGTTTAAGGAGGAAAAAATCCATTGGCCTTCCTAATCACTCTTATAAATGTCGATACATCCCTCTGATTATGACTGCATTAAACAGCTGTAAGTTCGCCTCATCTTGGGCTTGAACTGGCCGACATAGAGGTCCATCAAAATGCCAAACTTGTTAATGGAAAAATTGGCTTTGGAGACCTCACGCACAGCTTTTGTTATCCCACGTTAGGCATGTATTGCCATCTTGGCAGTAAACCACCTTGTTACTCAAAAATACAAAACTTATGCATATTTCGATAGGACTGCTCGACAGAACGCTTAGAAAAAATCAGCTACTGAGGGAATCAGGTTAATAAAGTATTTTAAGTTTTTTAAAATTGAGTTGAAAAGTAAATCACGCATATTGTCAAAAGTAACCTGGGCGGGGTTGCGAAAAAGCTTTGCGGTCATGAACTATATCAAAAGTAAACAAACCCCTACTCACAGATGAGAGTTTGCGGTCCTGCATCAAACAGTGACGTCTCGCAACGCTGATCCGGATACGCTGTATTTTTTTGTGTTTGTGTTTCATATTCAAGTTCAGAGTGGCCTAGTGTTCAAGTGGAAAACAAAAGTAGCACACTAAGGATAGGCGACTACGCAATGTGACTTTCAGTTAGTGGTAAATTAGATTTTGTGGCTTTGAGTTGGTTTCAATTTGGTGGAAACGGAAACAAATGGCTCTTTTTCGCTAAATGTTGCCAACACTTGGTTTATGTCTTGAGCAGAACACACAGCTTATGCCCACGCATGTTTCATGTTTCAGGGACTAAACATGCACCACTTTGTGATTGTTTTAAGCAACCGGTCTCAATCACGATGTAATTGTTAAAGTTGCTTTCTATGAGCCATCAGGTATGAATGATGTTTAGAAATATTTCACGTTTCTCTGTTTGCTTGTTGTTTCGAAAACAACTGAAAGAGCAAAGTTTACTTCAGCGTCATTATCGGCATGTAAAGCTTTGGCTGCACTGTGATTCAAGAACCAGTAAAATTATTCTAACACTTCTGCTTTTAATGTAATTTTGATTCAACACAGACCCGACATTTCACTTATTGCTCCATAGTACAATGTCGAATTCCTTAAACTAACCAAGGTAGAAATACACTAAGGTCTTTTGTAGTTTTCAGATTTATAACTCAACCACGACATGACTTCCACATGTTCCTTCAGCGACTGAAAGTCAGATTTCAGTTCTGAGCTGCACAGAGGACTCAATCGATGGCGTAGCCAACCCAAAATCTTTTGGGGGGCCAAAATGTTTGATTTTAAGCAAATAACACCATTTTGTTTGAGATACCGCCTCTCAAAGCATACATTTACTATATATGCTAAAAATTTTGGGGGAGAATGGCACCGTAGCTTGCCTGGCTACGCCTATGGGCTCAATCAGTTTTTTTTAAGGTTTCGCTTTGGTGACCGCAAGGAAATTTTAAGAGACCGCTTGGAGGAATTTGAGAGACCGTTCTCCATTGATGTGATCT
>JGI24021J15306_10006590_pt1 | contig 14012 bp, 9 predicted proteins | sample Ectturendosymbi1_FD_15306 | JGI IMG/M metagenome (IMG submission 15306) | reverse complement strand
ATCTTGAGTTTTGATCTTAGCAACAGTGCGTAATTTTTTCTTTTTGTTTTATATGTCGACTTTTGCGCAGGACTGAAGATGTGTAACACACGAAACTAGTTACCTTATGCAATAAATTGCAATCGATTCGCTTGGTGTGGGTCACTGCTGTGGCTTTACAAATATTGCTGAATGATAAATACAAGCTTGAATCATTGCAAGGAGATGGGAGCAGAACCAGGCAGGAGATCCTCAAACAGCCAGCTGCAAAGCTAGAGCCTGTAATTGTTGCAGTTACAGCTGGTGCGCTTTTTCAGTGTTTTGCTCCTCTCTGAGTGTTAACTGTGCTTATGAACATCTAACATGTACTGGGTACTTTGTAATTAAAATTTCAAATATTCCAGACTTATTACAAAAATATTGGCAATGAGACACGCAACAGACCACAAGACATTCCATTGAAACGAATGTGCGCATACACATAACAAACAAGAGAAGAGTAAAACAAAAAGATTTTAAACCCTACAATTGAAATAGTCAGTTTCCAATTTCATGCACCCTTGTGATAGTGGTGAACTATCTAAACCAGTAGTTAACGTGCTCTTCAACATGGAAATTATTGAACGGGAAAGTATGATCTCATAATCATATAATATTTAATATAATCTGGTAATCATATAATGTTCATTAAACACCTACCTGTTCTTAAGTACAACACCAATTTTGTTGTAATCTGACAAATCTGTCACATATTTGTAATCTAGAAAAAAAATTAAATGTGAAATGTTCCATCCAATTTCTTAAAGTCAGGGGCGGTTAAAACAAAGGACAATCACTTAAGGGAAGCATAGTAGAGAAAAGATTAAGAACCACTAGCCTAAACACTTTTATAACTACTTTTCAGATATTGCATCAATCCACAAATATCCAACAAGGCTAGCGTTTTTGCAAAAATATCATTTGCCCAGAATGAAAATGTGTTTTTGAGTTGTCAGCTTTCTAAATAACTTTTCTTTCTGTTTCATAATCCAATGTAATAATCATGTTGCATGAAGTATTTTGATGCTTTGAAATTGCTATCATGTTGGCTTAAGTTTTTGATGCTTTGACTTTTCTGGTGAAATATCTATAGTTTATGAGGTGTTCACCAACTACAATTAAAAAAAAAAATTTTTTAGCTAACCTGACTACCATATGGCCTATAGTGAAAATGCAGCGTTGTGAAATATCGCACTTAGCTTGAAACTCTTGAGGCCTAAAGAAAAAAAAGATAAAAAATAAATTCTTTTTAATTTTGGGTACCAATGTGTATCTGTATCATGTGTTACTGTAGTTCAAATGAAAATGTTAGGTTTTTCATTATAGCACAAAATTTCTGAATTGCAGGTAGACCACAAAATTCATATACTTGTATGATTTATCAAGCATGGCATTTTTTATAAAGTGTATTGGTCCCAAAATTTATTCTGATGAAATCTTTCAAACTTATTTGCTTGCAAACAGTACAAAAATGTCCTGCTATCTTGCCAAACATTCCTGTGGATTTTTGTTGATATTCTTATCATTTTTCTGTAATATTGTATTTATTACCCTTATTTTCTCTTACATCTTCCTTTTCAGTTGCTAACCCCAATTCCCCTTTGTACATAGGCATGATTTTGACCCTTTTTTGTTGTTTCGTTTACTTATTTTTTGTGACATGGATTCGATGCATTTTGTTACTCGTCTTTTATTACGTATGAAATGTCTTCTACTTAAAATGTTTTTGTATTCTCATCAGCATGCAATTAATCTCTGCTCTGTGATGTTATACTTTTTTCTTCCTGTTAACATATGTTACAAAAATGCATTTGGATAAACCATAACTATTATATTATGAACCAGTGTGTAATCGACACATGTCTGTAATGAATGTGGTATGTTGTGAACACATGGTCTGTGACAAATGTAATCTGCTTCAAATGGTCTTTCATAAACACGTCTACTTTTGAAAAGGAACCTTCATGGGGAAGAACTGTTCTCCTTAAAACCTTAATATTGTGCCTCACAGAATTTATGAACTCTATACAATTTTGCACTAAGTGTTGTTAGCGTTGTTTACATTTTGTCTTGTTTTCATGCATTTGACACTGACTAACAGCTCAGATTAATTTCAGATGATATGCTACTGGTCAACATAGCATGAAAGTTGTGTATAAAATGTTTTGTCAAATACAGTACCAACATGATATTTTCCAGGTTCTTTTTGACATCCAAGCTTTTCTGTGACCTGGCTACAGTATTCATTGAAAATCTAATATGCCTGATATTCAGCTCACACCTATGCAAGCATTTTATTTTCTGCTAGTAGTTTTTGCCATCCCTGCTCAATATTTCTTATATGAATGGACAGGAAACACAGAAAGACACAGGGCTGATTCAATTGCAAGGTCAGGTGAGTTTGTAAAATAGTTGTTTTAACTAATGATGTAATTAAGCAATACTTAATTCTGTCATACAAAAAGAAACTTCACGTGAAACAAAAATTTCAGTTGCAGCAAAAATTTTTGCCAAGTTTTATATAAATAATCGTTAAATTTCAAAACAACTAAAATTGTAACTTGGCTTGTCTCAAGTGTAATCATGATATTGTTCTTTTTTCGTAGGGATTAGTATAAATAGATGAATGCACAACATCTACCTTAGCAAGGATTTATTTTGTGCACACCAGTATGGTAAATATGTTTGTGTGATATATGCGAACTTCAATGGTTTCGAAAGCATGTATTTTTATATTAATTAAAACTTTAAAACAGTTGCGTCTATTAATGATGTATTTCTTCAGACAAAATTATTTATGTTGTTATAATTTTGGTTGTGATGAAAACAATAATTTTTGTAATCTTCATCAATGGTGGAATTGGCTATTTGATCATCAATTTTTCATCAGGCAGTCAAGAAAAATGAACTTTTAAAAATAACTACCACAGTACCATGTAGTGGTTGTCAAAATTGTGATGCTTTGTATCTTGATAACCATTGGTCTGATTCATAAATTTTTTTGGTTTAAATTAGCAATATTTCTGGAATAACATATCTGCAAATCGTAAACATTCAAAAGTATGGGTTGACTTTTCACTTCAGAAATATAATGGAAGGACCCAAAGTAAATTGTTTCATTTTAAATATTAAATGGCTGCAGCGCCTTGCAAATAATGCAGCATAGTAATGCATGCACCAGGAAGTCAAAATTATTGCAAGAACTTGAGCATTCACCTAGGTCCTTAAACTGTGAAAGAACTGATATGCTTATTGTCAGTGTTGTTTAGTACATATTTCAGATTTCATGAAAACTTTTTGAAATTCTCATCTGTGGTGTCATTGTACATTGCAGTTTGATATAATAATCAGTTGGAAGTGCTTTGCATCAGTGTCATTTTGGCTTTTTTGGATAGAATTGATTCAATCTGTGAGATTTTAAAAAATATCTGTTCAGTTTGTTTATAATTCGTTGTAGGTTTTACCCAAGAAGGAAAATTCCATTCTTTTTAGTGGTTTGCACATTTTTATGATACACTTTTATATGACTGCCTCATGTGGCTGGGATGGTGAAGTTCTACCTCAGTGCAAGCTAGAATATATTAGATTAACACTTTATTTGCAATCAAAATTTTGCAAAAACTCAAATGAAACAACAACAAAAAAGCAAAGAGATGTGCGTTGCTTAATGGGTATTTCCACCTTTCAGAACCCTCCAGAAAAGATTCACATGTCTGAGAAATTATGACCTTGAATCATGTCCCCTTTTGACAACAGAAAGAGTAAAATAGCTGAAGTCACATGAAAGGGCAAATATTGCAACGTGTTTGAAGGAAAAAATCTGCGTTGTAATTTTCTACGTCTTGCAAACCTTGAAGAGAATTTCAGGAGTTAACATGCTAGACTATGCCATTTCAAACAACTGCTCACAATCGCTATCTATTCCCTACTAATCAATCCTTTTATTGTGCCATCGATAACGCGGTGTTTGATTGAAGTCACTACCGGGAGCAGTTATGCTTTCATTGTCAAGACAATATCGCCTCTTCACTACGTGATGATCAAAGCAATGCAAATGTTTTCCCCGTTCAGTGATTTTCGTGCATGTTGACCAACTTAAGAGGAAAAAAAAACATTAAATGCAGCCAATTTCGATAAAGCTGTCACGATCATGATCGCCAGTACACGGCATAAAACCGCAATTTCTGAGGTCAAATTTGGCAGCTGCCGTAGAATTCCTCAAAGTTAGTCTTATCCTGCAAATGACGGTTCGTTGCCATGGAAATTATAATTAACCCTTCTAGTGTAAAAGCGTCAAGGTTTCAACCAAGTCTGGTTAATTGATCACGCCAGTTCGGTCACTGTGCATTGGTACACCTATTATCCCAGCTACCAACATTTATTAGTTTTGCAACATCGTGTTAAACAGCATTGTTTTCTTGTTGCTAGATTGTCGTCACTGTTAGATGCACTACTGGAGTTTAAAGTAGTAAAAATAATAAACCATTTTACACACATGCTCTGATCATAAGGCATACCAGTTTTACCCAGAACCTGACGGAAATCAGGGTTGCGGGGTCGGAGGTAAAATATCCGATATCCGAATTTCCGACTCCTTAACATAAAGGGAATGAAATTTGGCTCTTAAAATCAATCGAAATCGTGATACACAGCAAGAAATCTCTGATTCAACAAAAGTTTCAAAAGAAATTGTGCCATTTCAACAGCAATCCACAATTTAGGAGTGTGATGTAGAAATGATCCAACTGGACATCCGCAGTCGGACAAAAAATCCGACTCCGGCTCCGCAACCCTGACGGAAATCCAGATCCACTTTGTGCTCAAACTCCAAGGCTTTCCCGAGCGTGTTCGATATCGCTGTAGCAGAGGCACTGCAGGTCCATGTCATTCGGGAGATTTTAGACTCGAAAGCGATAGAGATGATGGTTCATCTTGGGCCTATCATTGCTTTGTGATTTGCTGCTATTTGGAGTTAGTTTCGTAAGTTGCTAACTCAAAAAAAAAACTTTCGCTGGTTTATCTAACAGTGTGTGCCCGTCCGTCGACACGCTGGTATCCACTTTAGGCACTAGAAATTGAGGAAATCGGTTTTCATTATCACTATTGGTTCGACAAGGCCCGTAGCGCGGTCTTAACCCATTTATGACATCGTAAGACCCACGCGCCAGAAACGAGAAATACTTTTGCAAAAGCAACAAACTACCTGCTGTTAAATACTATACTCTAACTCAGCTTTCATGGTCCGAGATCCTCGGCCCTTCAATAATAAACGTAGATTTTGCTTTAATGTATCTACGTTCTATCAATCATTTTATTCCCGACGCGAAAGGGGTAAATCGATGAAGATTTCTACTCGTAGATCGCAGCGAACGCCTCGTGAGGACCACCACACCTGTGTACAGTTCACCAGCCCAGTTCTTGTATCATGGGCATCGCAGAGAAGCTGTTGTTTTTTAAACAGACCCCTTCGTTGCGCCCGTTGTGCTTGGGGCCTTTTTTATACTGTATTTACCACAAAAGCAGTATCGGTCTAGGTTGATGTGATAGTATATTTTAAACACCGTCGTTTTTGCGTAGGTTGCTTGATTACTTCAAGAATTTTAGAAACTCGCACTTGACTGTATCATCGTGGAAGACGTGGGTTGAGCAACACATAAAAACTCTGCTGACAAAAGAAGTTATCGAAAAGGTTCATTCTTCGTGATGTGTGAACTTTTCAGCGTATGTAAGAGGCGTCCGGAGGGGAAACTAAGCAGTTCTGTCATTTTGCGATGTTGGCGCTGTTCTTGATGTTATAAATATCAAATGCAAAACGATGGTAGTATAACGCGTTTTCTACTGGTCACAACGTGACAGAGGATTTACAAAATGTCTTATGTGGATGGATGTTGTAATGTGAAGAAAACGAGTTTTTTCTAAATTAAACGAAAATTCTTTTTAAGCGGGCCAAACAAAGTCATGAAGTTAATACAGAGTGTACGATTGCTAATGCTAAACCCAATGAAAGGTTAAGCGTGTGTTCTGTAAATAAACAGTACTGTTTCATCTCCTTTCTTTCCGAACCTATCGTGGAAAATCTTATCCAAGCAGGCAAGCATAACGGATTGATTGTAACGTAGTCATGGCGATAAATCTAGACACTGAAACCCTGCAACCAAAGCCATCCATAAATGGCCGTAACACCCTCATTGGAACCGAAATGAAGAAATCGGCCAGTACATTAGTCCAATTTGTATCACCTGGTTGCAAATCAAGGACAAGCATTGCTCCGCAAAGTTCATATTTTGAATCTGTTGCAGGGCGGATTCAGCCAGTGAGGTTAAGGGGGGCGATTTCAGTAATATTTGGTTGTCAAGTCTCGTAACGGCTTCGCCAGTGTAAGCGGGATGAAGTTATACTTCACAACACTGCCACTGCTGTGACAAAACAACGGACGACAGAAATGGCCTAATACTGCAAATGCTGTTTTCCGAATTGTAAATAATCATGGTGAATAAAGTTACTTTCGTAGATTTTATGTCACATCATAACACCCGAGTCCTGTGTGGATTGCATTTTTTCTGCATCCACCCACGTCGCAGCACCCACGCATTTTAACCTTTCCTGCGACTGCAAGTCAAAAAGTATGAAACCCATACATGTACGAAATACGCGAATGCTACGCTTGGCGCCTAAGCAGTTTATCGCTTGCAAATATAGTAGACCCGTAGACCCGCTTAATAAATCCAATTCGAGTTGGAATTGTAAGCTAGCACGCCGTAAAGGTTGAGCAGCAAGGACATCTGAATAAACTTCAGTTTCAAGTTGCCCTGACCGAAAACGCGGTCAAGGTGTATTAAGACCAATCCACGTATTTTACCTAATGCTGGCAAGCATTTGCTTTATGAATTTGAAACTGACGAAATATACTCGATACCACACATTAACCTACATTTTTCGTTTGTATTTGCAACAGACTAGCAAGAGAAAGGGTTTCGATGTGAAAACTCAACAATCTTTCAAGCGTAGCGATTACGCAGAGAGCGTTGCGGAAGAAGTATTTTGGTACGCAAGCCCTAACGGCCATTTTGCAGGTAAGGATAAACTCTATGATCCGCAACAGTTCACTTCTGCAACACAAACATTGCAATGTTTTTCGTAGCTTCAGTTTCCCCACGATCACCAAGACCAAGCCGCGTGAAGTTTAGAGTCGGTCAAGTGATCCGACACAAGCGATTTGGTTACCACGGCGTGATAATTGGGTGGGATGAGGTTTGCAAAGCTCCTCTTGCTTGGATTCAACAAAACCATGGTACCAAGGAGGTAAGTCGCTGTGGTTGTAGCTCTTCTGCTTAACACATTGGCGCCTGCACCTTTAATTGTTGTTGTTCTCAGCACTGGAAAAATCAACCTAATTACGCTGTCTTGGTCGACACCAGGAACCGCAAGGAACCTCAAATCACGTACGTGGTGCAAGAGAACATGGAAGTCGTTTCTAACACGAGAATTGTTCACCCGCATGTGGATGACTACTTCGACTTCTACGATGGCGCGCAATATCATATGAGGCCGGCAATGCGAACTATATACCCGCACGACTGAATTTTGATTGCCTTCGCTCAAACTTAGTGCAATCTGCCATGCTGTTTCACGTTTTAATACACAACTTTGTAGCGCTCATTGCACAATCGCACCATGCTTATAGGAAAGCTGCATCTGAAAGCTACAACACCAGGACAATGCGATACGGCAACATTATAAACAAAATTGAGATTCTGTTGATGAATTTCAACGTGGGAAGTTCATCACTTTCAGGGTGATACAATGATATATTGTCAGATGAACACAATCTTCTGTTAACATTGGCGAGGTAATGTTAGAAAAAGTAACTTAAAGTGATACCTTCTGATCGTAGGACAAACTGACGGCATTCAGACTCTAAACGAAGGAACCTTTATCTACAAGCAATTGCACTTGAGCTTACTGTTGATATGTGTTATTTACTGATATCCGGGTCCTGGTGGTAATCGGGGTCGGTAGCCCCGCGTACCAAACAAACGGTGTGGATTGGCGTTAGCCCCAGGAGGGGGTTGTTGCATGTATCCTTGCTGCGAGCCCGGTGGACCTCTCGGTAGCTGGTGATAATTTGGTTGAGGTGGTTGTTGCATTGGACCTGGCTGGTACCCGCCGGCTGAAGTTGCCTGGGGAGGCATTCCACCGTACTGCGCGGGCGCGGGGGCTTTTTGGGAAACCACTGATTGATCTTGCGGCGGTTGGTTGTATGTCGCCATTGGATTCGGAGCTGGAGCTGATCCATACGGTTGCTGCAAAAGAAACGTTTGTTACTACCCACGAGAAACAAACAGCACGTGTGAAGAAAGGTATCAAACCCCATATAAAAGGTGCTGCCAAAGTACCGGCGGCACTTTCAAAGGAACACACGTCATAAGGGTTTGGTGCGAAGAAAAATTAGAGCAGAATAGTTAAAGTCAAACTGACGACTTATGCTGCCATGAATGCTAATTCTTCGGCGCATAAAAAGTAAAAGCTTTCGCATCAAAAGACTTGTTTTGCAACGGCAAATCTGTATCAGGGTCAGGGGTCTCCAAACTACGACCCGCTAAGCCATTTCATCCGGCCGCAAAGACATTTTGTCAGTAATGAGAAAATAATATATACGAAGAACTTCTTGATTTGATAGAATGTAACATATCCCAAAACAATCACATTAAGATGTCCGGCCCTCCTACTGTTGTGTAATAGCTTATGTGGCCGTCGGACAAAAAAGTTTGGAAACCCCTGATCTACGTCAAGCGCTGTAACATTTTGCAGTTGGTACGCAGTCGTGGGCAAACTTCGCACAGCCCATTAGAACCAAACTGTTAACGCAATGAATTTTGCAATGCAACACACGGCTGCAGACTGGGTATCTTTTTCCGCTGAGATATTTTGGTCATTTGCCCCATAATAGCATTAAAACTGGCTGCAACAGTATTCACTGCCTACCTTAACAGAAATCATGACCGAATTGGCTTAATTTATTTCGGTCATTTCAAAAAAGAATTCGGTATATGACCGAAACAATAAACCCAGGTTCCACATAAGTGTAAAATTCAATCTTTAACGTATCCGTTAATATAATAATTTACATCTAAACTATATATCTGCTTAACAAACGGGCGATGCGCGCACCAGGCAAGACTGACTTTAGCTAGCCAATTTCTTTCTGTATGTGAGAGTTTGATTAAAAAACAATCTTACTTTGCATAAAATACCGCATTTACATTCATTACTTAGTAGCATGAACAGGACAACGGGCATTGGGTCGACAGATATGGAGCACGAACACCAGTGATTCCACGTTTACAGAGACTAAGACGTTAAGGTGCACCAGTCTTTCGTGGGAACCAGAGTGTTCATCATAACTTAATTAAGGTTACTTCCAAGGGCAGCGCGCTTCAACTAATGCTGCATACTGCACCAACCAAGATTACGGTCGTACAATCTGATATTAAATATTAATGATTAAGATCCACCCCATCGAATCTCCGGTTTCCGATTAACTCAAAGCAGCGAGTTGTGCATCCAGGACCATGGGAGAAAAATTACACCCGGAGTCAAACGAAATCCTAGACCCTAAGTAGCGGTAAGTGACAGGAATCTGCCNTAAAATACTTTCCTTTGTATGAAATACATCTACAAATAAAAACAATTGCCCTAAAGAGATTGATATATCAATTTCCGAAACACTGCAGCCCATAGTATTTTTATTTACAAATTAACTCAAACGAAAAACTTGATATAGGGCACAGTCCTTGTGTGAAAGTACTGGAAACCTGAAAGGGATCATTGACGACCTTTTCCGTGTTGCACCTACCGATGAACGATTAATTGCCGAAATTGTTTCTTGGGAGTGTAAGGTGTTCAAAATTAGTTGCACAACAGTTCAACCGGTCATGAAGCAACAATACAAAAAATCTATATGACGCCGTTTCAGTCAAATATACTACTGCCTCTCAAGAAGGCACTGTACATTTGCACGCAAGTACAATCAAGACAGCGCAGTTTCGTTATATGTTGTAAACCGCGCGATTGGAACAATCACTGAAGGGGCGTTAAGGCTAATTATTAATCAGAGCTAATTATTTAAAATTAGAGAAGAACCGAGGAACTTGTGGACACGAATGCAAGGGCACTAGAAACACATGTTTTCAAAGATGGAAGCAACATAACCCCAACCAAAATAACATTCACAAAACAACACAAAAAACATCCATTGCTTTTTTGTGCACGTAAAAAATAGCGTCAAGAGATTTCAAGAAATACTCTATTGAATTTATCTTTTATTTTTTTATTTGCGTAAAAAAGGTTTTCTAAAACTATGGCACTTGAAAATAACACAGAAAAATTCAGACACACGCATATAAGTAACAGAAACTTAAGATACTCAGACTGGAGAAAACATAATTTTGACCAATGAACAAATGAAACGACTTAATTGAACTGGAGTTTAACTTAGGATTTATTTTCGAGGCGTCTAAACCGATTCAGAACAGAGCAAGCACGGAGCGTTTCGTTTCTTCGTTAGCTTTCAGTACGAACTGCATTGCCACCGATTTGCATCAACGTTTCCACGTATTTTGGTGAAAGCTTTGAAAATGTTTTGAATAAGCTTCAATAAGTTTTAGTTAAACTGCTGGATCCTTGAAATATGCGGCATTTAAAATAATTACAGTTTGTGATGCATGACATTAGCAAACATGGCTATTGAACGAGAAGTCGTGGCTGTACGCTAAGAGAAAACGCTACGTCCATGCTGCGGATGTAAGCGCGTAATATTTGCTGAATTGTTTACATTCGCAGCAACACATGCATGGTGTTAGCATTCCTCTCTAGCGTCAAGTATGGATTGATGTTAGGTCGGGTAACACTTCAAATGTAAAAGCTGACTGATGAAAAAGTGAAAGAACTGCACTTTTGCGTCGCAAACGGGACAACTTAACAAATAACGCCTACGCTTTGTGTTGTAACCTATTAACAGTGTATTGCAGGCGCGCCTCAAACCGACCAACAAAAGCGTAAATTCGGATCCGAAAAGTGCATTCACATTCAGGCGCCTTTTAATCAATAAGTGCCTCGTGAATATTTACTTTTAGCCAAACCAAAAAACAATACGCGTAGGAAACGAGCCCAATAGCAACATGGCTTGCACAAACCGAAAAACTTTCACCAAGAGCCCATAAATTAAATGCGTAGGTGTGTTTGGAACTTATCTGCGCATGGGGATGCTCGTTTCTGTTAACTTGTTCACAATATTACAAGTTGTTTCCGCATTTTTTATTCGTTTACGGCAATTATTATTCCTGGATTCGGTTCCCTGCTCCTCTTAAATACAGTACCATCTCTGCACCACTTGTAATGTAAGCTAGGAAAACGCTAATATTTGAGAGTTTTAAGAAAGCACACCCCTCGTAAAAAACTTTTCAGAGTGCTCTTGGCTGTAAACACAGTCAAAAGCTCACCTAAAATCAACGGAAGATAATGTCATATGCTAATCCAGAACAATCAGCAGCTTGCGGTTTGTGTTACTGGTTCTAAACCTAAAGTTTATACCTGTTGTTGTGGCTGAACATTTTGAGAAGGATAACCAACGTTGGTAGACGGGGGATAAGATCCCTGTGGTGTTGATTGTCCATAGGCACTTCCATATGGATAATGCGCACTCTGAAATGACGAGATACGGTTAGTGTGGTTCATACGTCGGAATCAAGCGAAGGCACTTATCTAAAGTTGAATGAAGCACATTTGCGTAGTACGTGGTGAAAAACTTCGAACCAAAATCAATTTTCAGTAGTTCAATGTATCAATTCTGTTGAAAATCGGAAGATTCGCCCACTCTTTGTTGCGCGAAGGCAGCGTTGAACAGTTGGTTCAAATCCAAGTTTTGAAAATCGAAGATGGAATTTCGAGCCGACAGTTGTACCCGGTGAAAAATAGACAAACGTCATGTTGCAAAAAGGTTTTCCACCAGGTATGCCGGAGAACGAAAGTATATTGAGAGTAATGGAAACGAGAGATTAAAATTTTTAACAACATTCGTAACTTCATTTTCTATTGACAAATAGGCACCGTAAAACGTAACGATACGCATTATACCTGAATGAAACCCACACTTTTCAGGAATCTTCATTGCAGCTGTTTTTCATTACCCTTCCCAGTGTTTCGGCGTCCCAGGCGTCAATCACGTGCAATCAATTTTTGATATTAATCAGTCTACACCATGCCCGTAGCGACGTTTTAAGGTTTGGGGGTGCAAAAAACACATTTGAGGTCAAGATTTTTTTCAAGGGCAGCAATGCCCCCCCGTGGCTGCGGGCCTGGGCTACACTTTATATTTCCAAGGGCAGCATTGTTCCCCCGTGGCCGCGGGCCTGGGCTACACGTTAATATTCAAGCAGTTTTTGAGTGTGAAAATGAGAACGTGGTTGACAGCAACCACTTCCTCACATCCTAAAGTTTAATTGTTACCAGGAGCACAATCTAAAAAAGCGCTTTTCACCAACAAATACTCTAAATGCGAGACGTCTTAGTACGGCTCCTGTGCGGACCTGTCGTTTATTCTAGGTCAAGTTATGGCGCTTCCGCTTCTTTTCGGCCCACATTATTGACTCGCCCCCACGACACTGTCGTCTAACAAAACGAGTCATTGATCAGCAGTGTTAATTGTCATATTGTTGATAGGCGCTCTCCTCTCTGCGACACCATAAAGGCTTGGACTTACGCGCCATGAATACAACCAATCACAACTGTCTAGTCACGTCAAACCTTCTTATTCACGTTTAGGTGAGCCGTGCTTTTCACAAAAAGTATAACTTTATCGTTCTGGGATGCAAGGGCGAGACATAAATAGCAGTGATGTAGTCGAGACCGAGACCTGGTTAAAACTTCGAGACCGAGACTTCATAAAAAATTCCGAGACTCCAGACTTGAAACTCGAGAATTCAAAATTTGGGCTTTTGCCGAATTTTTTCAAAAAAAACGTCGTCATCACTTCTGAAGCGATTTTTTTCAAATTTCTGGCACTTTTCCGACCTGTTTGGTTGTTTCTTACCTGCAAATACAGCGAACAAAAACTCGTTGAATTGTAGAAGCTTTACTAAGCCATATCTTTGCGATATTCAAAGTCTCGAGACTTGTAGCATTCGAGACCGAGACAAGATCTGCAACCTTCGAGATCGAGACTCGCAAAAATGGGACTCGAGACGAGTGTCGAGACTCCATTACTGATAAATGGTCACGAAACACCCTCAGATAATCTGAGTGGTAGCACTATTTATGAATCCTACATCAAACTCAAAACCAACATATTTAAAAACATCCCACTGATATAAAACCAGTTTTTATCAACATGACACTTTTTCGCTTCTTATACTCCCTAAAAGTATGATAAACACCAAGTGCTTCCATTACTTTGCTTCAATGAATTGCCCCCCAAAATATTGATTACTAGCGGTTGAATAAAATAGTTGTACCTGGGTTGCTGGAGCATTTCCTTGGGCTGATGACACGACGGGTGACGGCTGCGAGGGTCGAGGAGCGAAATTGCTGGTCATGTGATCAGTTGCTGGTGGTGGCTGCGAACCAAACCCTGGCACGTGATGACCACCATCCATTTTAGTTGGTTGTGGTGCATTAGCTGCGCCAAATGATTGCTGAACAGCATCCAGCTGCTGGTATGGGATCTGCTGTGGATGGTTTTGAGCTGCTTGTGTAGCCGACGAAATGCTACTTAAGCTTTCAACAGGGCTAGGAGGTCTGTCACCTGCATAGGCAGTGGAAGACAGTTATTTTTAAGAGCATACCGCTTAATATGGTACACTCACTAATGCTGAGGTAAGCAGCGTTTCTTAAACGCTGAGCTGTCAAAATTTTGATGAATGAATACAAGTCGGTCATACGTGATTCTGCACATTACTCAGCAAAAAAAAAAAAAACAATTGATGGGGCTCTCACGG
>JGI24021J15306_10006589_pt1 | contig 14012 bp, 7 predicted proteins | sample Ectturendosymbi1_FD_15306 | JGI IMG/M metagenome (IMG submission 15306) | reverse complement strand
CAAGACTAGTTGCACGGCTGCAAGCACAGTCGTCCTACTGATTAGCATGGGTGCTGTTAGTTATGCATATGAATGTAAATACAGTGGATGTAGGCTATCATGCAAAATGATTTGCTTTTCATTTTGTCGGTTGTTATTTGAACATTAATGTTGCAGTTAATGGCAAGGGCTGAGCAACTATGTCATATTTTTTAATGGGGTCGCAAGCTTACATCATATTTTCAAATGGGGTCGCGAGATGAAAAAGGTTGGAAACCACTAACCTAGGCGGAACGAGGCCCACTGGACCAAGACTGTAATTTGTGTGATGGAAGTGCTTTGATGTGCTGCCAAATACTAGGAATGCAGGTAAGAATGTATTGAAACTTTTCTGTACAAGCATATTCAGGCATGTTGATGAAGTTTTATTGCTTGATGCCAGTGTATAGCAGCTTTTATTGTCTGAAAAAAGTGACACTCATGCAAAAAAAGTAACACTGGTAGGCCAGGCTTCTTGCAGTGGTATGTAGCCTAATATGTTTTGAAATTGAATTGATATGTTCACAATTGATCAGTGTAAAAGCAACAAAATGTTTGCTACGTTTACCATTTTAGTCTAAACCTGGAAAACGCCTAGCAGTATCTGCCTTCTCCAGAAGCATAGAGCATTTGAATTTCCCACCAAAACCACCTTGTACCCATGGATATCGCAGCAGGGAAATCACCCAGGATCGAAATTGTTAAACAATGAGGTTCAAAAATTTGATCAGGCAATATATCATTAATACAGGGTTCCTACACAGTTTTGAAAATAAATTTCCGAACTTCTTCAAGACCTTTTCCAGACATTCTCTAGACCGAACATTTCTGAATGACCTACCGAGGTCAAATACAGGCACTGTAATATTAAACATGATGTAGGCAAAATTATATCAACCTTGAATAAAATATTATGAAAATGTATGTCAAAAGATCAAGTCTGGAAAATGATTTTCGATACTAACACACCATTACTGACTTTTCCAGACTGGAAATGACAACTTTTTTTCATACTTTAGAAGACTGCGTAGGAACCCTGTTAATATGGCTAATAAACCATTGCTGACAAGTAGCTAAAACAATGTGCTCATGTAGACCTTGGAAATCTTGATATAATTCATGCCATCTGAAACAAAAAGAACTTCATTCAAGTAAAGTATGTCACTGTTACCTCACTTTGCTTCGATGCTTCAGACAGCTTCATTCAAGTATCCTCCATGTAAGAAGCTTGTCTGTCACCAGCACGCTATGATACTAATGATACACATCTACAGCAAGGAGCTGCACCTTGATATTCATTTGAACAATATCTGTGACACACTAAGACATCATAAAGTAATCACACAAGACACAAAATAGCAACAACATGTTACATGGCATTGCAGTACAATACAACAATATACATCAGCAAAGCTAGTCAGCTACGCAGCAAAGGCTACAGAACAGAAACATAAAGGAACCAAACAAATGTATTATCACCAGATAATTTCACATAGCTAATAAATTAGTTTATAGAGTTATGTAGTAAGCACGCAGTCAGCTCTTATTAATTAAACATAAAATGGCCCCTTACAATGCACATCACAATTACCAGCACTACAAAGTAACCACTATGACTCTGTAAGGTTGTTTCAAGTTGCTGAAAATTCACACGGGTCATTCTCTGTCAACTGTCCCAGCCAGTCAACCCACCATCTCAGATTTTCCTCAAATTTCATAAGCAGATAGAACTTTTCATGCTGATTCAAAAAAAGAAAATTTTATTGTAATTGGTTGAGGTTTCGCAAAGTTATGGACCATACATAATGACTACTTTTTGTGGTCAATGAAGCGTAATAACTAGCAAGAAAATCGTCAACTAACTTTAAAATTAAATCATTCTCACTATAATCATTCAATTGTTGCAAAAACTTGACAAAAGCTTGTCTCAAGTATCCTTTCTTCAGCAGTGAAGAAAAATGTTTTAAAATCAATGCGCTTACCCCAATTTTGGGTAAAGAAAATGGGTAGTCATCAAAATCACTCATGCGTGACATGAATTTTGAACGGTGATAACTCAACGAGCACACATGCCATTGGCATGTGCAATACATCATCTGAAAGGTCTCACTGAGGAGATTTTAGTCTAAAAATAGCCTCATTGCTTATGTTATAAATAATCCCCAAAGGGATTTCTGGGGATTTCCCTAATTTTTTTGCCTTTTTTCCCCATAACTTTTGAACCGGAAATGCTAGAAAGCCAATCAACCCCTCCAAAGTCTTGTAGAACAAACTGGTTTCCAATAAAATTTCACGTAAATAAAATTGCTCTTGATGTTGGCACCCAGGGCCTGATAATCTTACCAAATATGCATAAACTTACTCCCACTATGAAGTCACCAACAAAACAACAAATATCTAAAACTTTACAATTTTTCTTTTTAAATTGAAACTACAAGACTTTCCACATCTTTGAAGTGTTTGAACAGCTCTCCTGCTCAATGGGCTGGCGAGTTATGACCTTCAGCGACTATGGCCAAGGTTACCTTTTGCCTGACTTGATTTTTTATCAAAATTTGGTTTTTGAGCCATAATTTTAGATCCAGAAATGCTAAAAAGCTATAACTTGACTTATAGCCTAGTTTCAAATAAAACTTCGAGTCAAAAAATTGGGTCATTGGTTTGACACCCAGGACCTGATGACCTCAGATAAAATGCATGAACCTACCCCCATTATGACGTCACCCACAAGAAAACCAAAACCCCAACTTCTCCGATTTGTAAAAAATATAAACTACAAGACTTCCCACATCTTTAGAGGGTTTGAACAACTCTTTTACTCAATCGGCTGACGAGCCATGGTTGTACAAATTTCAGCAAAAAAGTGGTGCACGTGGCACTAAGAGGGTTAAAGTGTAATTACATTGATATCTTAGGCAAAAACTTTGTGGGATGTTTATTCAAAAGAAACAAAAGAAGCAATGAGGATATTTTAAGACTAAAATCTCCTCAGTGAGATCTTTCGGGTGATGTATTGCACATGCCAATAGCATGTGTGCTCGTTGAGATATTATATACCATTCAAAAGTTATGTCACGCATGAGTGATTTTGATGACTACCCATTTTCTTTAACCCAAAATTGGGGTAAATACATGGATTTTTTGAAAATTTTCTTCACAAGTGAAGATAAGATACTTGAGACAACTTCCTGTCAAGTTTTACAATAATTAAATGATTACAGTGAGAATGATTTCGTTTTAAAATTAGTTGATGATTTTCTTGCCAGTCATTACGCTTCATTGACCACAAAATGTAGTCATTTTGTATGGTCCATAACTTCGCAAAACCTCAACCAATTTCAATAAAATTTAGTTTTTAGGAATCAGCATGAAAAGTTCTATCTGCTTATGAAATTTGAGGAAAATCTAAGATGGTGGGTTGACTTTTCCAACTTTTTTGGTTCGTTTGATGTAGAATGACCCAGACATCCAACCAATGTATACTTCACTTGCAGTTCCTACCTATAAATGCACAGTGCATACTGAAGAATGAGCACGAATTTTTCAGGCAAAGTCCAAGTTAGACAGAATGATTTGAACTTTAAGTTTAAAAAAGAACTTGAAATAAAAACCAAATGAAGAGCAAGCACACACATGTCCACTGCAGTTATGGGCACACCACAAACAGTTTACTTGATTAGTTAAAACAACCTGGCATTGTATGTCAAAACTAATCTGAAAATAGCACAAAAAATTTGCCACCATTTTCATAAAACCCGGTTTTATACCAAACACGAGAAACATAAAACCCTAGTTTTCTAACATAAAATCAACAGTTCAAGAATATTATACTTTTCCAATGAAACACTACCAAGGTGAAAGCACAGTAATGATTCAAGCAATGGTGGCAAAAAAACATGAAAAGTATTTGAAATACAACATGCATAAGCTCACTGAGGAATCTTCTTGTAAAGATTGAATGTACTGTATTGCAAAAGAATCAAACTAGAAATTTCTATCTACACATCATCATTTTGCAATGGAAGTTAAGCAGGCATTGACATTGCTTTAAGGCAAGTGATTTCCTGTTGTTTGCCAATTACATAACTACAGTTGGAGGTTGCCTTAAACTAGAATATCACTGTATCAAAGATGTACAGCAGTACTTTCAATTTCAGTAAGCAAACAACAGTACTGACCATACTGTGACACAGTCATTGAATCCAAGATTTACAAGTATTTGGGAAATCACACCACAATTTTGAAGACATTGCCATCTCTCAATATGCTTATCACTTTAAGATCCATTTAGAAAAAATAACAACAAATTCTACTAGTTAAGTCATTACATGTCATTCACTGTCCTGAAGAGCCACTATGAATAATGTGCACATGATTTATTTCAATGCATTCAATAAAATAAAAAGAACTGATGCAGAAAGACAATACTTTACATGAGAAGTGTTATCCTGTTGTTACTACCACATTACTGCTAGCGCATGCTGAACTAAAACAACATAGAAAACTGACAAAGGAAAACATGTCATATCACAACATAAAAATAAAACCACTAAAAGTGTTGCTATCGTACTGCACAAATTTATTCACACACTTAGTTAAAGCAACATTTACAACAAATACAAAACCTTGCCAAGATATCACGCTATCTGAAGAAGCTGTGTTTATAATAAAATACAAAAAATCTGCGAAACCGTTCCACAAAAACATTACCTATCTTCAGCAGAAATGTGATGCGCAATGTATAGAAAAAACTTAATTAAATGCCCAACTATATTAATTGGATGAAAAGATTACTGAATTTTTTATTGCAAGCAAGCATTGAAACGTACTTTAAATACAAAGTCTTTCAAAAAGCATGTAACAAACAACTTCTATCCTTCAATAGTTAGTCAATAGTTCTTTTCATTGATCTGGCCATTCTATTGGAAGAGACATAAACATCCCATTAGCAGTTCTCCAATAAACATCCAGTTATGTAAATAGTTGATTACAACATTGCACATGCAAGATATCATCCTAAAGCAACATGCTACTAAGGAATTGGTGACAAGTTGCAATGCAATTGATCAGCATGCAGCCAATCACATTTTTGCTCACTATGAGATCTCAAAACAATGAATAGAATCATTTGTGCTATAAAAATATCCGTAACGAAAAATGTACACCACTAATAGAGTGCAAATGCAAAAAACTGAATAAACACAATTGTGCCACACAAACATCAAGAAGTAGCAAAAACAATGCAGCAAAAAGACACACAGCTAGCTTACCAGCATGATACCCAGATGAGCACACCACAGAACACAAACTCATTCAAGAAAAAAACCTGCAACCTTATTTGTCTGAATGCTTGCTTTATTAGAATGAATCTAATAATGTTAGAAGCACATGCTTGTTGCAGCAAAATTATCATCTCACTAGACTCACAGCTTCTAAGATCTATTGTGATTCAGGTGATGTATGTACATGTTTCTCACGATTTCTTTGCTTTATTGTATTGGCACATTGCATTTCATTCTGCTCAGCTAAAAGCACTCTACTATGAAACACTCAAACCTTAACATCATGAGAACAAAAAAAGCTGCACACAAATTTAGCAACAAACATGAAAATCGCTTTAAAAAACTTTGCGAGATGCAGGAGGCTGCAAAGGACAGGACAAATTTTTTGTTGTTACTGAATTTTCTACTCTAGCAAATAAAGAAAACAATTTTTTCCATGATAGTAGTTGCCATATTTTAGTTCAAAGTACATTTCATATACTCAAAATGTACTTTGCAAAATGTACATTAAGCTCTTACTTTGAAAAGCCAATATTCTTACTGAGAGAACTTACATGGAATTCCTTTAGATCAAAAGAAATAGAAATGGCATTATTTAAAAAATTGTGATTGCAACCACAACTTGCAGTGTCACAGTACATCATGAATCAGATTGCATCATCCCTAAAAAACTAAGTACATATGCAACAAAAGTTGAAAGTAAATAAAAAACGCATAGTCCATCATACACGCTGTATGTCAAACAATTTTACAGCAGTGTCATACCAAATTGGTGGGTCAATGTTTCTAAGATAAATCACCCCCCACATGTAAGTTCGGAACCACGATGTTGTTCCAGAGTTTGCTTGGTATTTCCTGATAAGGATGGGGTGTGGTACTGGTAACAAGCCAACCAAGGTGCCATGCTGCAAGAACTTGAGGATTTCTGACTCATCTGTAAGATTTTTGTCAATGCAAATCTTCTCCACCTGAGGCACCAGTACTTGCAGCATTCGCATAATTGTCTGTAACGGCAACTTCCCTTTCCATGACTGCACCCATTCTGATGTAGGTGCCCACTCACTTGATGAATCATGAAACAAAGCACTTGTATTTCCATCGTTGATGGTATCAGGATAGCGACTTCTCAGGTCATTTGCAGCTTCTTTAGATATATCAGAAGGAACATGGCCTTTTTGCTCACTAGAATCACTGTGGACCTGAGATGTTATATTGCCCAGGTCTGGGGTAGCAGCAAGGGAGGCACTTAATGTCTTTGATTCTGCCACTGATTCAGCATTGTCTAATTGAGCAGAAGACCCATTTAACGGCAACAACTTCTTGCTTTTCTTAGACCTAGATGTACCTTTCGAAATAGAAGCACTATCAGTGGGCAAGCTAGCAAGTTGATGAAAAACTTGACGTTTTCGAATGATTGTGTAAATCAAATTAGAATTACCATCAAATTGGTACTGTATGATGTTGTTGAAAACCTCAAGCAGAAAGAAAACAAGATGGTGATGCTGGGGTGCTGAAAAGAGAAACCATGGAGTGCTAAACGCTTCCAGTAAATGAAGGAGCTTAGATGCAGCCACCATTGACAATGACTTCAGATAGGGCGAAACATTTACAATGATTGTTAGCAAACAGTCGTATAGTGGTTGCAACCTCTGATGTCCAGCAGTAACAACACGATGAAACACAAGTATCAGAAAATCAGCATGGGTACCAGCAAATGCAGGAACATCAGTTGGAGCAGCAGCAGCAAATGGCTTGTTGAGACGAACACCAAAGTTTCGCTCACCGCTCAGTAGCAACAAAATAAAAACCCCAATGTGAATTAGTCCAATCCTTGACTGATCTGCACGGGCATCATTCAAATGATACAATATTGGCACAAGAATTTCAAGCACATCACTGCTTTTCAAGACAAAAAACAGAAACTTCTTGTTTATGTCACACAGTTTCCAAAAGAATATTAATAATTCCTGATGAAAACTAATTTTCTTCACAGACCCTGGCAAGTAAGTCTGCTGGAGAGGGTTGTTTAATAAACGGCAAACACCACCAAGAATAAAGGAAAAATCTTCATCTCTGTGTATACGAGAAAGGTAATTGACAAACAAGTTTGAACTGCTTCCAGAAGGAGACAGAACAGGAGATCCAATGTGATTGGTTTCATCATTTTCTTCAATTTCAGAACTCTGACCAGAGCCCAAATCTAATGTGACAATGAGTATTTGGACAGCAACTTCCACCAATGGTTCTCTATAATCATTAAAAAGCAAGTGGTTATATGGAACTCCCATACCTACTGGGTTGTAAGCACACACAACATTAAGCAAAGAAGTGAACAAGGGCAAGGCTTGTCGGTTTTCAGAAGAGCAAAAACATGTGATCCATCGGTTTTTGTTGTCAGATTCTTCAGCAGGAGGCATATAAATAGATTCAGAAAAGCAGGTTAGGAGAAGCTTTAGCAGTTCAGTTCTGTTCTGATCAATGTGGCCATAAGCAGGTGGAGATCGAGGGAAGCCAACACCTGCTTCCCATATGTATTCACAGCTATCGATACTATAGAGATCTTCAGCTTTGTCAGGAACGTTTTTCTTCTGGTGGGACACAACAGTAAAGTCTGGACAAAACAGAAGATTGGATATAGCTATAATTAAAGAATGTGCTAATGGCATAGTTTCTTCATTAGCATCCTCATTTTCTGTTTGTGATGGAAGTTTTGTCCAAAAAAAACCCTGCCAGTCTGGGTCTTCAAAAATGTAAGGCAATATTCTAGTTAAAAGCCTTGATGCATTGAGAACAATCTGCTGCTCTTTGTCTGAGTTACACCCATTATCAGAAGCATTTACCAGTTTTTCAACAGCTTTGTAACATAATGTTGCAACATTAGATGGAGACTCTTCACGGAGTGCACGGATTTCAGCAGCAGGAACTAATGCAAATACATCTTGGACATTGTTTACTGATTCTGCCCAGAACTGATCCCAAAAAGCATCATCCGATGCATCAACAGGTTGCATTCGAGTAGTAAGCTGAATGACAGCTTTACGAAAATTTAATTTCGTCTCACTGTTTCCCATTGTTCAAAAAATCTGCAACCTAGCACAACTATCATGTACTGTACCTGTAAAACATTACAGGAACGTGAAAAAAATTAGCAGCCTTGCAATTTTGCACTGTGCATAACAACCAAAATGAGATTTTATAAACTTTAAATGCATTGGAAGTCCCACAAAACAATCAAGGTTTACCATAGACCAGAAGACCTTTCAGGTGCATCATACTGGTACTTCTATCAAGAAAAGAAATTTTAAGCCAACATTAAAGTAACTTTTTCCAGATTAAACTTTTGCTAATCTATGTAGTAGCGTGGGATAAAAATTGAAATATAAAAGTCTTTAGTAGGACAATCATATTCACAAAGCTAAACCAGAAAAAACAATCATTTAACATATCTGGCTGTCTGTTCAAGTCAGCTATGTTCAACCCAACTGGCTTGCTAAGCCAAAAATTATGTCACTATCTTTAACCAGGGCTGCACATTGAATGACACATTGAGGACCACACATTGAATGGCTATTTCGATCTTAGGAAACTAAATTTAGCTTGTCCTTGTTTGAGACAGTTGTCAATATCCACTGCTTGGCCACACTAGATGTTGGGCAGTTGTTAAGCAGCCATTAAATTGTCTCATCATCCAAAACCGTCAGGCCGTGCAGTCCATGGGAAGGTCAAGGGATTAGACATTGGAGGACAACATGGTCGGCAGTTTGTTCTTCTGCGCCACATTTGCAGGCTGCAGTAGGAGCCATAACCAGTGGTGTGGTGGGATTCAAATTTTTTAAGAACAGGTTGTCTCACTCCTGGACTCACTAAAAACAGGTTCTGTCATTATCGCAGGCTCCAAAGATACTAAAATCCTAACAGCTACAATGGTGTCTGCATGTGAACCAAACCAGGCTGTTCGCAATGTCATATGCTCCAGCACCCCAGTCAGAGCCATCAAGTCGCCGCAGTAGTATGACGCATGATGTCAACTTTTTGCAAAGTGACTGAAGGTGTCGGCGATATGTGAGTGATTTGTCCAACGTTACTCTGAGATATTTAGGTTCGGAGCAAAAGGGTAAAATTTCATTGCTGTGGTTGGCTTTCAGCTCACATTTCACTTTGGTGGAAGACTACCAACACTGTTTTTGTAGTGCTGACCTTTAGCTTCCAGGTCTGGAGGTATTCACTTATGGTTGCCATATCTTTGCTCAGCATCCTTTCTACTATCTGCATACCTCCATCATCAATTAAACTGATATACTAAAATTGTTCGAATCTAACTGCAATGGTGACACTATATGATAAAGTAGCACTGAGGACAACCTGCATCAAAAATGTAAAATTCAAGATTCTCAAAATAGGGACAGGTTTTCAGTATGTAGGCTACTTTTACTACAGTGAAAACCTAAACTAGGACACACAAAACTATTTTGCCATTCAAACTGTATCCATCTTTGTCCACATATCACCTCAGTTCATGACACTAAGAGTACAGTGAACTGGGTCAAGCAGGTAAGTGTTTATTCCTGCTGTGCAAGTGATCATCAGTTTGACCTCAGCAATGTTGCTTTGGCTTTGCCAATAGAGATAAAACTTTTGATGGGAGCGATTTTTATGTACTTACAAGTTTTGAAAACCAGAATAAGGTTTTTGTTTAGATTAGAGTTTAGGTTAACACCTTTGCTGCCAGTGTACGAGATACTCGTACTTTGAAATCAGGCATTAAGACACTATTTTGGTGCCACTTTGCAACTCCATAACTCATCATTCCATTGTGCTAGAAAGCTGTTCAAACAAGCCCTCAAAAGACTCAGCAAGTCTTCTACTTTGCAATGAAAAGAAAAATTTCAAGCTTCAGGTTTTCTATGGGTGACGTCAAAGTTGCAGGTTTAGGCTTTTTTGGCCAAAGTCATTAGGCCCTAGCCCCAACCGCAAGAGGTAAGTACTTTGCTAAAGTTTTTACTGGAAACTTGGCTAAAATCCAAATATTTTGAGCCTTTGATTGGCTTTCTAAGGTTTCTGGTTCAAAAGTTAGGGTAAACTAACCAAAAATCAAGTAAAAAATCTTTGGAAGTGTCTAGGTAGCAAGCAATGGCTACTCAAGGTCAAGTGCTAAGTAGTCAGCACCCACGTGATTTAGCGCATGGTTAGGTTTATTTAGTCACCACAAACAGAAAGCAGGTCCAGACTTTCTTTATACCATATTTGTAGGGTGTAGAGAAGCAAAATAGCTGACAAACACTTGAAAGCACTAGTGTTTCTGTATGCTTTCGAGGAATCAGTCAACTGCCATCTGCTTTCATCTTTTTGCAATAGTTCAAACTTGCACATATCTCTATTCAAATATGAACTCTCCACGATGGGTGTAAGCAAGGAACCGATCAGCAAATTTTTAATAGGAAATTGATTTCACGTAAAACTACGCATCCTCAGTCCTTATTCAGTAGTTTTATATGAAATCGATTTCCTATTAAAAATTTGCTGATCGATTCCTTGCTTGCACCCATCGTGGAAAGTAGATACTTGAGCTGAGAAACAATAACAGGTTAGAAATTTCGCTTGACACCGGCTACTTAGACACTGCCAAATTTATTTTGGGAAATTTTTACGCAAAAGGACAAATTTCAACCTTGCAGCAAGAGAGGCTGAGGCTGCAAAAGCACCGAAACTATAACCAACTCCTTAATGATTACCACTTTCAACCAGCCACAATCAAAACCACCAGACCACTGGTTGTGTAGTGCAGGGGTGGGCAATTATTTTGGCTCAAGGGCCACTTTGAGAAGGCTGCTTTTAGTATAGGGCCATATGTTCTAATGCAGTGCTTCTCAGTGTTTTTCAGTTCTTGACCCCCTTTGTCATTTTTACATAACCTGTGACCCCCTTCCTGCTCTTGTTGAACGCATGTAATTACCACAAAATGCATTCCCAAAAAAATGCAACAAACTATACCACAACAATATTACCACAAAAATGCATTTCATAACATTTAACTTTAAATGGCAATTGAATTCCACAAACATTCTCAATGCAACGGTTGACTTTGCAATCGTGTGGCCAGCTTCGAAATTTGTGGTTGAGTGCTTGACAGTGCTAATCTTATAACCTCCTCTAGTTTCCTTCGATTTCGTGCCTTCGTTTTGATGTGAATTAGAGCTGAAAAACTACACTCGCAGAGGAATGCTGTGGCAATGAAAGCAATATTCGCAATGCCAGTTCAGACAGTTGTGAGTATCATGCATAGCTCACCAGAACTGAAAAAGTAGCATTTTATGAAAAATATCCTGTGATTGTGAATCATTCCGAAGGTAACAAAATTATCCTGCAGTTCATTGAGAATGTTGCCAATAACCAGAGAGGTAGAAAACGCATTTCGTACAAGTCCATTTTCTTCATCCTTGATCTCAGAGAAATATTGTTGGAGCTCAATTTCAGAGGATAGAAGGTGGTCTATTATATATGATGTCTTCAAACACTCATCAAATTCTCAAACTTTTTCAACAACACTTGACAATTTCTCAAACATAGTAACGTTTTCTTATTACTTGATAACACCAGTTTTGCAACTTCGAATAAAATGCTTGCAGATTCATCTCGAAGCTGAATGATGTTTGTAACCTTTCATTGTAGCTATATATAGATTCAAGTTATCCAAGTTTTCAAAATTTCTGCCAAATATGCAAAACATTTCAACCAAATCTTGTCAACTGATGTAAGACAAAAATTCGTTAGTTTTCATTTCAGAGAATATCTTTATTTCGTCCTTCATCATTCATATCACACAAACGCGTTTTAGAACATTTCTTTTCGATAGCCAGCATACAGACATGTGGAATAGAAGATAGGACTTTTTTTGAAAGCCGGAACGTGATTCCACCATTGCAGGAACTCCATTGGTATCAACCCACCAACATATTTCCATTGCAACTATGCAGAATCAAAAAAGTTTTTACTTCTCCAGAACATCTGCATGTATTGTTGCAGTTTACAGTTCTTTACAAAACAGGAGCTCTTTTTAAATGTCTCTTGAATGAACAAATCTCACGAATACAAGCAACTCAGCACATGAAGTAGCATCTGTTGTTGACTCATCTACTTGTAAAGGAAACATTGGAGATGCTTTCATTTCAATTATCACCTAGTCTTTCACATCTTCCAACATATCTGAAATGCACCTCTGAATAATATCGCTGGAAAAAGATATTCGTCTCGATTTTGCCTCACTAGTTCTCCAAGAAGTAATTTTGCTGTATTCAACAAATAGGGTTTCACAAGCGTTTCTCCACTTGTTTGGGTTTTATTTGCTTGGCAATTTCAAGTGCGACATCATATGATGCCTGTGTTCTTGGTGAAAACGTCTGGCAAGATATGTCGCTGATGTTTCCAGCTCGCTTCATAACATCGAAAGAAGTCTAAACCTTTTGTGGCATGATTGAGATGCTTTGCCTGTAAATGCCATCAGTTTTAATGGTTTCATATACTTACCACTGAGAGTGATAGCCTTCATACCACTGCAATACATTTCTTCCTGAATGTTGACTGCGACTTCACAACAATAAACTGCTGGTAGATTATATTAGATATCAACTGGTTATAACTAGATCAAATTATTTGTGAGGTATTGGCAGGGCTTTGGCTCTAAATACTGCAGGAACTTCGAAGGTTTCAGAAACTCAGCATCAGCACTGAGAACAATTTAACAATGTTGCACGAAACAAGCTATGGCTTCACCACTGTGTTGTTTCCAACTATAGAGGTAAAACCAAATTTCAAATCTCTTCAAAAAACTTCCATTTCTTGTCCATGATAAAAATCAAAATGGAAGTATCATAACTATAATACTATTGCAGATAGAATACGTTTCTACCTGACTGCTGGCTGCAACTTCACAATACCAAGCTGCTGGTATCAAAGACGACAACTGTTTTAAAATAAGAACCGCCAATAGTGCGTCTGTTGACACAAGCAATATACACCACTTGTGATTTACTTCACCTCAGATTTCGACAATAGACATGCTAAATTGTGGCTGATAAAACTAACCGATTGGACTACTACTGTATACAACGGTAGTCTGACAAAGGAAAGACGTAGGATATCTGCTCTTAGTCTTTGGGTTGCAACTTCCGATGCATACATTCAATTGCCAATTATATTTTGAAACATGTTGCGATATTTGAATTGGCAACTCCAATGCTGCAAATTGCACCTAGCAAATTACGGTAGGTTAAACGCAATGAACAATCTGATCCGAGAAGCACATTCATTGCAATAGAATAGCCAGATTTCACGATTTAATTTAACTTAAGTGTCAAGAAAAAACGACAAGTTAAACATATTATTACATTGAAATCTTTGTTTGCTCTAAAAAACTTGACGGTTTTAGATTGCGAAATGCTTCTCTAATACTAGTAGAAATAGAATCAAGTTTTGGTTCAAGTTAGCCTGAACATTACTGCAACATTTACGGAGGAAATTTCTGACTCAATGATTTTTCCTGAATGCTTCCACAGGCCACTGAAAACTCTATGGCGGGCCACATGATGATGTGGCCCGCAGGCNNCTANNTNNNCCACCCCTGGTATAGTGAATGGTAAGTCCACCACTCCTGTTTTGAGACCAAGGCAGGGTTGCCAACATGTCTTCACCAAAAAAGGCCAGACCTTGTCCTGA
>JGI24021J15306_10006588_pt1 | contig 14012 bp, 8 predicted proteins | sample Ectturendosymbi1_FD_15306 | JGI IMG/M metagenome (IMG submission 15306) | reverse complement strand
GCGTTGATGGGTGGGTGCAAGTAAATGGTTCACGCGAGGTGCTGCCATTGTCTCGCTACCGGTGCAGCATTTGCAGCATTCACTGCAACAGAGCAGCATTCACTGCAAAAGCAGCCTCGTGGCCCACGGCGCAAGCAAGCGGAGATGGCCGTCGCAGATCTCTCGTTACACTCCGAAAAGAGTACAAACGCGAGTATAAACAAAACTAACCCGAAGTGTTTAATAAGTGAGTGTGGACATAAACAATCAACGAAAGTATGCGGCAAAAATAATCACAATTCGCCCGTGGATGGAAATGAGCCAAGTACTTATAAATAATGTTAAGCAGATGTGACGACTTTATGTCGTCAGCAGGGCGGATTTAAGGGAGGTCAAAGTGGGCACCTGCCCAGTGGCCTCCACAGACATGAGCTGTGACTCCCCTGGTTAAGGCTGATTTAACATATGTGATGTGAATAATCATAAAAATAGTTAATAACAACAGTATTAGAAAACAAATAAAAGTTTATATTTATTGAAATTTTTGTCATTTTTTTCTTCTGACCGAAAACTACAAACAACAGAACGAAAGCATTATTGGGCGAAAGTGAACTTTACGGGTCTCTAAGGAAAAATATAAAAAACAAAACAGAGATGCCAATATTTCAATATATACAGTAAGAGTTCCCTCGCTTTTTAACTTTTTCTAGAATCTTGCATTCGTCAAACTGTACTATCATTTAACTAAGTTTAATGAACGACTTCACTTACGATCACATATTTACAGCTAACTGATAATAGCATTTCCTTGACTTTAAATAATATATCCTTGAGGTACTGAGGGCCTCCACACAAAGGCTGCCCTGGGGCCTCCACTTGTCTAAATCCAACCTGGTCGTCATAAAATATAAATACTCTGAAACAATCATTGACGTACGAATTAGATGCGAGTAAAGAATAAGTTTTTATTAACATGAAGAACGTCAATAAAGCAGGGAAATTCCCTACTAACAAAATATCTATTGCGAAACGTGGGGTTCTCAATAATTAGACATAGCAGAGAGCTGTGTGGCGTAAATTACTGCAAGGTTGAATTCGTTTCGAGGTATTTAGAACACTGTGTATAAGAATGCATAGTGAATTACAGCGTAGCCTAAACATTCTACTATTTAGTTACGAAGTCATGCAGTGCTACGTGGTGGTTATGACGCTAAATTGCAGCCTATGTTGGAGCTGCAATCAGGGAGTTCTGCCGTTTTGGGGAAACCGGGATACATTTCAGCCACCTTTTTTCCCAGGTCTACTTGGGCCCCGAGTGCTGCTGGTGACGCCTGAACAGGGGCGTCCCGAGGTTAGATGGCGCCTGGGGTAAGAAACAAGTTTGGCGCCCCATGTTCGAACCTGAGGTCTTTTGGAAGAAAATGTACTGGATTTAAGAAAGTACTTGCGACATTGCTGGGACTTTTCGGCGCCCGGAGCATGGTGCTCACCTTGCCCCCCTCGTTACGCCCCTGTGCCTGACAGGGTTCCAGCTATGGATCAAATAGGCTTTTTAAGGGTAGATGGACATTTTCAGCCACGCAAGACTATCGGTCTATATATGGGGAAGCGATAGGAGCGTGGACGATATTTATCAACTCGGGCAGTCCCTGCAGCTTAACCTGGTCCCAACGTCACCACGTATTGGCTACGCCTTTCTTTGGGAAACTCTAGGGCAGTGTGGTCCAATTACAGACCCTCGGGCAAAATTTTGAAGGCCCGTGAGGTTTCTCAGTGTTGGTTAAGTGTTGTGTGTATGTTACAGCAGGTAAGACAAGCATAGCATCTTTCAATAAAAATGTATAACATTAACCGAGTGAGACCAGGCTGTAAAGAGCTTCCGGAAATTAGTCAGCAAAGATAGATTTCTCAAAAAACTGAAAGATTAAGGGCTAAAAATGCACTCGATGTTTGGAAACACATACATGTGTGCGAGTACGTAGATTTTCTACGATGAAGCAAGTCAAATCTAAAAACAGAAGTCGAATGACAGACGAAACACTGGACGCTGGTTTCCGACTTCCTACCGCTAACACTGGTGTTGAAACACGAACGGTAGTATCAGAGAGAAGCCTCGGCCACAGGCATCACACTGATAGATATTTGTAATAAATTGCTATTTTCTCTTGTTGTAGTAATTCCAATGACGCACTCACTTATCTTCCCTTTTTTAATTAAATCTTGTGAATCTGTGTTCATACATCAATTAGTTGAAAGTGGCCCGCAAGTTGTCACATTTTTGCAAAATAGCCCGTAGGTCAAAAGTAGTTGGACCACACTGCTCTAAGGGATGCGAGGTCCGGACTACCAATGACTGGCCAATGAGGTGATCCTATAACCCTTGCCCAGGACCCGATTTGGGATTTTCTCAAAGCGATCATCTTCTCTCATAGAAGTTCTGCCAAACACACAACAAAAACATAGAATTGAACTACTACGAATTCGGGCCATCTTGTTCAGGTTTGCTTTATTTTATTCTACAACGAAACGCCTTAGCATTCTTTTGCAGGAAAAAATTTGGGGGATACCAGCAACTGTTACTTGTTGAGAGTCCCTTACACGGAATGCGCACTGGAGCGACCATCCGTTGCGACAAAATTTAAATTTTAAGCCTTGTAAAACTGTCAGTGCTCTGCCGTACGCTTCGCTCCGACCGAAGTAACCGACTTACTCGAAGAAAAGTGGCAAGATTCCGCTTCTCGGACTCGGCTTGTTCTTCGAGGCGACTAAGCATCGCAAAAGCTGCAGCTGCGTGACTCGGCTGATCTGCGGTCTGCGGAACACAATATCAGACAGTCAGTAGCTGTTATCTGCACCTGTTGGTGCCAAGAGATCCGACCAGGTCCAACGGATGCACGATCTTGGCATGATACCGGCCCAGGGCCGGCGTTTCGTGAGTGGCAATCAGTGCGAACTTGTTGTTGCAATTCCACCCGCGCGAAAAACCATCCACCCTTTGCAAAGCTTGTTGAGCACGTCAGTAATGACGTAAGTCCCTGGAACCGCTTATATATAGGTGTTTGATTGCGTAAAGGAATTTTGCAATCAAAAACGGAAAGGACGATTTTGGCAGCAAAAGTTATAGCTCGTAACCTCACGCACAAAGTGTACTTGACTAATATTAAGATCCATCTTCATAAGGCGTTTGTTGTTTGACCCCGTCACAAAGACCTCGGCCCTTAAGCCTTTGTTTACATCACCCCGTTCAGTAAATAAAATTTTATTTTAAACATTCCTTCGACTCGTTTTGTTCAAGGGCTACAAATGCGTAAAACGTCGCGTGTACTATTGAAAAATGTTGGCAATCACTTCCTATTCATCGACGACGGCGTCACTAAGGATCGTTTTTCGCACCGTTTGTGCTGTATAGACTATTGAGCAGAGTTGCAGAGTGGGAGGTAAAATATCCAACCTTTCCAAAATTTCCAATTCCGACTCCCGGCTCCGACTCCTTAACATAAAGGAAATGAAATTTCTTTGTTAAAATCAGTGGAAATCGTGGTGCACAGCAAGAAATCTCTGTTTCAACAACAGTTTCAAAATAAGTTGTACCATTTCAACAGGGATTCCCAATTTAGGAGTGTGATGTAAAAAATGATCCAAATGGACATCCGGAGTCGGAGTCGGACAAAAATTCCGACTCCGACTCCCAGTGTTGGTGGGAATCCGACTCCGACTACACCCAAAAACCTCCGACTCCTTGCGACTCCGCAACCCTGGTATAGAGTGACGTCAGGTAAGTTCAAATGAAACAGCATTGTGTGTCGTAGCCTCAGAGATAAGCGTTGACTAAGCGTAGAACTTAAAAAGCAGTTTTGAGACTTTTTCTTTCATCGTTTGTAGAAAGCGAAGGGCGTTTTCTCTGATTCATCACAAAGACAACAAAAATTAAATGTACGTGATTCGAATCAGATTTGTCGATGTGACGCGTTCATAGTGGGAGGCACAACAGTGAACCAGACGCGCAACCACAACAACCTGCCAATAATTTTTTACAATTTCAAAATCCTTGAAACTTTATTGTATCATTTTGAAACATCACAACTTTTTTTTGATTTCACAAATCCCTTTTTAAGTTGGTGTAAAACAGAAGCGTAATTCTTGTTTCATGGCTGAGGTGTGAAAGATAATATAACTTTGCTCACAGAGCACAGCATTCTTTTAAGACAAGTCCGCAGGGATTTTGGTTTTAATACAAATTTAGATTCACATGTGCCTAACTTCCTTTGATATGCAACGGATATTTTCATTTTGGAAGGATATAAATGCATACGTCAGACTCTCTGTGAAATAATATGAAATAAACTTTTATAACCTCAGACACTTTCGGGGTGTCTTAGTAGCCTTGCTTCATTACTTACTCCAAATGTTAAGCAAAACCTCAAGACAAACATATCTGATTTTTAAATATCTGTAGTATGTAAAGCTCCATCAAAAACAATTTCCAGAAAGTATACAGCAAAGACACGGTTTTGTTACGAATGAATGGCTCTCTCTAGATCAGCGGCTCTTAACCTGGGGTCCGTGAACCCCTAGGGGTCCATGAATGTAGTTTAGGGGTCTTTTAACTAAAATCCAATGAAGAAAATCCGCTACATTTTGCTAGATTTTATCCTCCCATTTGGGGCATGATTCAGCTTAATGATTCAGCACCACAACTGTAATCTGACATGCACCTCCAGACCTGTCCAGGTAACTTCAGAACTACCTTTGTGATGTAATAGTCCACACTGCTCATGGAATTTTCTGCTAAAAGTTTGCACGTGTATTTATTGGAGTGAATAAAAGACTTCCATATTTCGTTCATGTGTGGGCTGTCTATTGCTTTATTCATTGTTTAGAGCAGGGGTGTGCAACAGGCGGCCCGCGGGCCACAACCCACCCCGCCAAGCCATTTGGTGTGGCCCTTGCCAACACTGACTTTTCCCCATCATGCATGAAAATCCTAACCCGACAGTTCATGCTAAAAAGCTAAATTTTTCATGCGGCCCAGCTAGATGTCTGAAGTTGGTTATATGGCCCACCGACAAAAAATCTTGCACACCCTTGGTTTAGAGTATTCTGGGGTCCGCGATACGGAAATATTTGAGAAACCCTGTTCTAGATAAACGTACCCAAATATCTGGATAGGATGCAGGGTAAAAACAGCAAACCCTATAAGTTATTTCCGGTATGAGTATAAGCTCTAAGAAGTTTACGAATTCAATAGAAAAGTCTGTGGTAATTAAAGCAATCTAACCTGAATATAAATTTTGCCCGAACGCTCGCTTCTGCAATTAAGCGTGGAGAAGCCTGGAGAGCAAACAACTTACTTCGGAAGGATATGCCGGAGTTTTCAACTGTTTCCATCTGGCTCTGCTGCCTGCCGAGAGTTGCAGAGGATCGAATGGCTGAGGAATGCCTTTCTGAGGCAAAGAACTGTTCAAAAATTGCCGAATCCTAAGTAGCAAATAAGCAAAAGTACATGGTTAGTAAAGTGTTGTGCACTTTAGCAAAAAAAAACTATACAGTTTGCATTTAAACCTGAAGTGGAAAACGCACTAAAACACATCAGCGACAGATAATGCAGGTGTTCGAACCGACAGCTGGCTTCAACGTGTCTAACTCAGTCGAGACGAACTGTTTCCAAAGATGAAGTAGAGTTACGCGAAAGTGTCTGTTATCATCACAGACGTACTGTACGTCAAGTAACGCAGGAAGGATTCGTCCCCAATCAAATGCCTAAAAAGCTCCCTTTATAAGGGCTTCCAGAAGATTGCTTCTCCTTACAAACCGCTGACCCCAGTTCACTCAAACCATGCCACGTCGTCACCTGTCTGGACACTGCCGCTCACATTGCACTCAACCACTACCAACCACAAACGAATCAAGCAACTTAAACGCTATCACGCAAAGTGAATTTATCTTGGAAGTATCATTCCCACTCCTCTTACTGGCCGTTCCTCATATACTGGCAACGTTCAAATGCTTCGCCCGCACAAAACTCCATTGCATCTTGTCGGCAAGTGTTCCAAGCTGTCTGCACTGTCAGGCCGCAACCACTCAAGAAAGTGCTTTCCGATCTTCGCAGGTCTTGGACAGTGTTATCCAATGTTCTCAGTGGCTCACCTGGATGAAAATGTGTTTCCATTTTTCGTTGCTTGATGAAAAGCGAAGAAATTAAAAAAGACGTGACTTAATTTAGAGCGCAGACAGTGATTCTCAAAGTGGGCGGAATTCCCCTTCTTGTGGGAGATTTTGAGGGGCAAGGGGGCAAAAAAACAAAGGGGACGATAGTGGGGAAAACAGCACAAAGGGGGCGTAAATTCTCAACCAGTAATCGATCATTGAGTTAACTTCAGTAGCCTACTATTATGACTTGTTAGCATCTTGCAAATTTTAATTTACTATGATGTAATCTCTGGAGGTTGTTGCAAAAGCAATTTATCCGTTAAATTTTACTCTAGATCGTCTGTGTGCCCGGCTACAGTGTGAATTATTTTCACAAGAATTCAAAACGTGGTACTAGCGTCGTAATACAATTGCTTAGTTCAGTTATTTAATGGCTAGGTTCAGCTATTTAATACTTTGTTTAATTAAATTATTTAAATTTACTATCTTGTGTTTGTTTTATCCGGCTTGGGTGGCGAAAACGACATGTCGAGAGTGAAAAGGAGGCGATGAAATAAAAAAGTTTGAGAAACACTGTTCTAACACAACTTTCCTTGGCAAAAATGTCTTTGCGGTTTTGGCATTTCGACCTAAAATGTTGAAAAATTTCAACAACATCCAAATAGGTGTTTTCGACGTATTTTGCTGGACGGCCAACTTGCTGAAACTAAGGTAACAGGCTTCAGGCTTGAATACTATGTAAAAGATACGAGTTATTCTAAGAAAGTGAGAGGTTAGTTGTACTCATCTCCATAACGTTTAAGTAGCAAGAGTAAAAACATTTTAATTTGAACACAGTATTTCAGTTTAATTCTCGCAGGATGTTTCAGAAGCGTGAACAGTTAAAATCGCGTTCGCCAGACAAACAGAGCATTCAAGAGTAATGATGTTCTATTGAACAAATGTAATCAGTTGAGTTGCTAACAGTTAGGAATTTTCAAACCACTCATTTTGGTCGTGAGAACATCTTGACTATTTTAGTCTCATAAGTATGTTCTGTTTTGATTTTAGTTGCCGCCTTGGTTTTATATTATACACCGGCATGAAATTTTTCATCGTTTACATGTCTTAAAAGAGAGCTAGAAGTTGTTAATATTGCCGAAAGATAGTTGGTTTCAATTTATAACAACCAAGCAAAAATCTACGCCGTTACTTTATTTATAAAATTACAAAGTCCGTGACTCCAGCGGATGACCATCACAGTGTAACGAGTAACGAGATGACCGGACTGTCATATTTTGCGATCCAGATCCAGTCCTGAATTTTAAAACTCAGTCTAAGTCTAAACATAGTCCAAAAAAATTAAAAACTGCAAAGTACAAGTCCAAATACAGTCTAAAAAGTAACAAAATATAGCTTTTTAACAGCTAAAATCATCCGTTTCCATTAATTCAGTCCACATCCAGTTAAGTCGAAGAAATGGCAATAGGCGAGATTCGATCCAATCCAAATCCAGTGCAGTGCTCATCTCTGACGTGTAATGTACTTGCCTTTGCAGCAAAGATGAGCATTGGACCAGATTTGGATTAGGCTCGATCCAGAATATACCGAATTTTTGGATTTGTATTGAATCCGGATGGTAACTCGCTTCATAAAATTAGGATCAGGACCGGACGTGGACTCAGTAAATGGGAAATAAGAACTTTATTTTTATTGTTAGAAAGCTGTAAATTGTTAATTTTTGGACTTCGCTTGGATTGTTCTTTAAATTTCTAAAATATTTGGACTATGGTTGGACTTGGATTGAGCTTTAAAAATTCAGTTCTGGATCTGGATCGCAAAATATGACAGTTCGCTCATCTCTGCTTTCTATACTTCTCTCATTTCTCATTTAAGCACGACAGGCAAATACAAGGTTATCACAATACTTTAAAAATCGCTGCAATAGAGGTTTATTTTGGCATCAAATGCCACCCTACAGGATTTTGCATCTGTTTCAATTTTTGGTGTGGTTTTCGGTATTACAACTTTCAACAAAACTTACCGCTCACGACTCGTTTCCACCCTTGAATGGCTGCAAGAATTCCGCAAACATCCGACAGAGCATTGGCCATTTTCGAGTTCATGTATTCCGCTGTGACGTTGTTTAACTCTGCGGGAAATGCACCAACAACTGAAGCTCGAACGCCGTGCGATTATTGAGCATGCATACCACGTGCCGCAATGTTACTGTATAATGCTGAACTGACGGATAGCTTGGCAAGACACGAACAGGAAAAGTGGCAGATTTGGTAAGCCCGCGCACCGGCAATTTACCTTATAATTGATTGTCCTAGTGATGTGAAAATATTTTTGATGAAAGAATCCAAGTAAAATAGAATGTCGACCTAGGCGTTATTGTTTTTCGTTTGTTTCAGTCGATTCAACCATTCGCGACGGCCTGTGGTGGATTTATTGACCACTGGCTCAGAACAAACAAACTTTCAAAGAAAGACGTACTCAAGTTACAAGTCTTGTTCTAATATGCGCAGTTGCACACTAATATGAACACGGCCACGTTCACTGAAAAGTACAAAAACAGCCACTTAAACATAAATCAATTTTCAATGCGTATGACAATTAATATAGTTTACCTGCTCGCTTTGCACAAACGGAGGGCTTTGAAGACAGAACCTAACAATCTGAAACGCAAGCACTGTCTATCGAAAGGAAACCTTTCACAGCAAAGAATCCGACCCTACGATCTTATCAGAGTATATATTTCACGTACTAGGCAGGGATTATCCACCCTCTATTCAAATCGAATGCGCAAACTTTTAACAATATTGCTGATGGCGGCCAGAAAAAAAATTCCCACGCTTTGATGTTCTGCGATGAGCAGTATTTCCAAGCCCGTAGGCAGGTTTTTGAAGTTTGGGGGGAAACTCCACATACAAGTTGTTATAACTGTATGTTGAGTAGTTTAAAACAGTATGACATGCAACATGCATATCATGTAATGCAAGTAGGCATGGACATCGGAAGGGATTTTTCCAGAGGGGGACCAAAAGTGGTAAAATTTCATTTTTCCAACTCGAAATTAAGAGGAAAATATTTTTCTACTAAAAAGCCGGGTTGTGGAGTCGGAGCCGCGAGGAGTTGGAGGTTTTTGGGTGTAGTCGGATTCCTAAGAACACTAGGTGTCGGAGTCGGATTTTTTATCCGACTCCAGAAGCCCAGTTAAATTAATTTTACGTCGCACTCCTGAGACCTAAGTTAAGAATCCTAACTTGTGCCTGTTGAAATTGCACAATTTCTTTTGAATTTTTTATTGAAACAGAGAATCCTTGCTGTGCACCACCATTTCCATTGATTGCTGGTTGCTAAAAAATTGTTGACAGCCAAACTTCATTCTCACTGTGTAAAGGAGTCGGAGTAGAAAATTTTGGAAAGGTCGGAGTCGGTGTCGGAAAATTTTGGAAGCTAGGAGTCGGCGATTTTACCTCCAACTCGGCAGCCCTGCCAAGAGGTAATAAGAAAATATCAAATTCCAAAATCCAGGGAGGCCAAAGCCCCCTGCACCCCCCTTCTGACGCCCATGTATGTAAGTTTCAGATTTGCTTTGATACTTCAGTAGCCTGAGTAGGCCCGTAGCCAAGCTTTCAGGTTTTGTGGGAACAAAATTGATTTTTAAGGAGCAAAACTTTTGTTTTTATTATATGCTTGAAACAAATTTTTCTGGGCACAACAAAATTTGGGAGGTAACTGCCCCTTAATGCGCCCCGTGTCTACGGACCTGAGCCTGAGTGCCTACTTCTGTTTCATGTGCCCCCTCAATCTGTGCCTCGGATCCCCATAATTCCTGGATTCACCATTGGTGACGGCACGCTTTCTTTTGGCAAAAACTCCCCTGTCTTNATAATAAAATAGTTACGGTGAAAAGACAAATTGCAGTCGTATAAGTGGAGCTCTATCTACTTCTGAGCATCGTCGGTTCTGGACTACTACTGCATTGGTCCCATGGACGTCCGTAGAGGGGCGCAAAATGGGCATTTGCCCCCCTGGAAATTGGGACTAAGAACCAAAAATTTTTAATAAACCTGAAATCAGCAGCTTAATTCCAACTATTTTTTTTAATTCTTGCAATGACAGTTTATTTTCTGGTATGACACTCACACTGCAAACCAGCCAGGTTCATTGTTCTGTATAATGAAGTGATGAGAGCTTGTATCCGCTCCTTTCCCACCAAACGTAGGTTGCGAAGCTTGCGTTCGGATTGTTCTACTGTTGGTCTTTGTTGTGTAACAACAATATGGCAGCAAATCTTCAAAGGCTTACTTGAAGTTACGGTTGTAGGCGTTTTGCCACATGTGACTGTTAAACGCAAACATCTTGGCATGTAATGCAACGAGACAATGACTGCTGATTTCGAAAAGGCACGTAGTTTTATACTGTGTGTAAGGAAGCATCAGCAAACTTATAGTAAAGGTTCTACAAGTTTGAAAAGTCCATTCTTAGTGTCAGGGCCGGCGTTAGTAAGCGCGAGGCCCGATTAGAAACACTTTTCGGAGCCCCACTCAGTGATGTGTGTAGAAATTTTTGAGGGGTTACATCAAGTTATGCTGATACAAATCGGTGATGTTAAAAATAGACGAGGCCCGAGAGGGTGACACCAAGACCACTACAACACAGACGTCAGTGGACCACGCCGTGAAACCCAATAAATCAAATAATTGCAACACTCAATACTTTCGACCTGTCCAGGTGCCTCGCTGACCAGAAGGACGGTTTTGAGTGTATTACCTGCAGAGAGGAGGTATTGGGTGCTATGCTGGTGCATATATCAAAAGCTGAAAAGTTTGTAGTGTGGCAAAAGATTCCGTGTTTCCAGGCCAGGAATAGTAGTCATAGATGACCAACTGCTTTGCCTTTTGGCAGCATTCTTTTGCAGTGAAACGTAGAAAACTATGTCCCAGCGGGTCTATTTGGACTAAATAATCCGGGTTAGTCCCCAGCATCCCGACTCATGACTGCTGGCCAACTAGTAGGATCGTTTGTTCATCTAATTTTTTAATTTTCTTGCTCGCATGCCTCATCAGATGCATTAGCCGATGAGAATCCTTCTTTGTTAGACTCAACACTTTCGTTACGACTTATATCACTTCCCGCATATAAACTTCCACTTTGATTGTCTGGCGTAACATAGCCAGACTGGCAGCTTATTGCCTACCTACGTTTTCGCCATCATCAATGCAGTGTGGCATTGAGGGTAGTTCGGTTAAAATACTTGTCCAACGCACCTTTCCTTTTTTCTGCTTCGGTCTTTTTTTGCCTTAGCTCTAGGTCTCTTTTGGCTGCCACCATGCCCGTAGCCAGGTTTTAAGCTTTAGTGGGGCAAAATACATTTTAAAGGGAAAAGATTTTTGGTTTTATTACATGTTTACATCAAATTTTCCTTAGCACGACACAATTTGAGGGACACAAAAATATTTGGGGGGAACTGCCCCCGAATGCCCCCCTGTGTCTACGGGCCTGACTGCCACTTAATATTTTCGGCCTATGTCTCTTGGTCTTTGATTCATTTAGCTTAGTTGCAGTAAAACATAGTCTTAAATAAATAGCTGATGATCAACTGTTAAAACCGAAAAACAAAACACCAGTAGCCTATAACACCCGCCTATCACAATATACCAGGGGTGGCCAAACTGCCGCTCTTCGAACGTTTGCATGCGGCTCTTTGAGCTTTCCTAAAATTTATATATATTTTTTATTGTTTATTTCCATTTCAAAGTGTAGAAATATTGTAAAATGCTGCTGGTAACTAGCGTGCCATACGGTATTACTTTTATAAGTGGTTCCAAAAAGAATTATGATTGTCACAGAAGCGTAGATTACAAACAAATTCGTGTTTTTATATTTTTGTGTTGCGCCTCTTTGTAATTTGGGTTTTACAATATGCGGCTCACACATAGAGCAGGCTTGGCCACCCCTGCTATATACTATACGCGTGAAAATGGCTGCAGTGAAATCCACTGAACAGAGCGCCGATCAAAGAAGTAGAAATCGCTCATTAGAGTAGGTTTTGAATATCCTGGAGAATGTTTAAATTTATTTTCTCTGTTAACGCTGAAGAAATATAGAAAGTGATTGTACTATACATCTCCCAATAAGTTTAAACCTACTTTTTAATTTTTTGAAACAGGCAAGTAGTGTAGCAGCCTCAAATTTCCATGAAAGTTATTCCCACTTTGCACCTTTTCAGACTTTTTGCAACTTTCAGTTTATTAGGCTATATCTCAGAAATTACCACGCCAATCTTTGAGATTGATGCCATAATCCTTGTTTCGGTAGTATTTCATGATGCAATTTTCACGACAACCACACAATGAGGCTTACTTTGCTTGAACCGAATTATCTCTTCTATTACTTTGCAAATGGCTTAACTGTCAGCAATTTTCTGTTACTTTTTAGGGAACCGTTATTTTTTGTACAACTGAAATAGTCATTCAAAATTAAAGCTAGATTTATTTCAATAGTCTTCGCCAATCTCATGTTGCTTCATCAAATCTCTACGAGAGGGAACATAGACAACACTATTGAAAGACTGACAAAGCAGCACGCATTTGCAATTATGAACTAAAACTAAACTTTACCCTCAGAAGACTAGTAGTAACTATTGAAACATCCGCAACTATCGAACCGTATTTTGTAGCAACTACTGAACCTTGATCTGCCAAATACGAAACACTTTCATAAATGAAACAGAAAACAGCTTCAAAACCTAATATCTCTGCCTTGCCTTAATGAGGTGTTATGGATAAAACTTGGCTAAACATTACTGAAAACAATGACCATTCTTACCAAAGAATTTTGATGATGGCGCCCGCGCAGTTCACTTGGATTTTCGTTGGCAATAGATCCCACGCTTATAAAATGCTGTGGGCCCCGCCAGTTTTTTTTTTATTTTGACCTTGCTGACTGCAAAGACATTTTGAGAGACCGCAATTGTTTCATCTGAATACTGGGATGATTACAAGTAAGGTTTTTGTGTTTTTTGATGGTAGTAGTAAAGCGAATTTATACTGTATTTGGAGAGACCATTAGAATAATTTAAGAACCGTTTTGGTCTCTCAAAACACTTTGAAGAACAATGGGCCCCACGCCCGCACTATACACAATCAGCTTCGATACAAAGTGCGAATTTGTGTTGGTTAGTAGGCGTAGCGCGGGGCCCCCTTCTGCGCGGGGCCCGATTAGAAGCAATCGGTCAAATCGGCTGGAAACCGGCCCTGGTTAGTGTGAGGCTGTGAGTGTGACCAATGTACCTGAGTGAACAGCTTTAATCAAACAACGCTTATGCAGGCTTTTTTCACACGTGCATAAAAGTACGTGGCTTGTTAGAATGCAACTAGGCAGGCTTGGGGGGAAATCCGTATTAATCGTTTATTACTTTGCGAAGAATGAAAACGTGGCTTCAATCGACAATGTCAGATGAACGCTTGCCCGGTTTATATATTAGCCTACGAGTGTTAACCGTGAAAATATCAGCAAAGACAAACAAGGTTTTATTTAAGGGGTGCTTGATCCCTTTGGACGAGATCCCAGATGTTTGCAGCTCTTGTTTCTAAGTGACACTGAGAAGTCTTTCTAGGTAAAATAAAGTCCTGATTTGTGTATTTCTTGACCATGGCAATGCTTCATTGAAAAGAAGTACCCTGCTGGGAAAATCTGCAGATGGCCTATTGTGTAAATCAGGGGCGGGCAAACTACGGGAAGCATTGTGTGCGGCCTGCGGGGCAGCCACACGTACATAGATAGTAGGCTACATATTTCGAGTCTGTGTTAAAGTAATTTTATCGATTAGAATTCTCGAGATTTTATTTCGTCTGTGTGTACTACAGCATTGTCAATGTGAAATAAAACAA
>JGI24021J15306_10006587_pt1 | contig 14013 bp, 7 predicted proteins | sample Ectturendosymbi1_FD_15306 | JGI IMG/M metagenome (IMG submission 15306) | reverse complement strand
AAATATTTGGGCCAAAACGTGGGCCCATTCGATGGGCGTCCAGGGCCGGGTAAAGTAGGCCATAAAAACGCGAAAACACCCCCACTTGTGACGCCCCCGCAAGAGAGCCCCAAACCCAAAACTGAAAAAAAATTTTTTTTTTGACTAGGAACTACTAGACTTGCTGGATCCGTAGAGGGTTTGAACACCTCTCTAGCTGCAGCAGGTGGCGAGTTATAACCAAAAACGTACGCGCCAATCTATTGGCTTTTGCACTTACTACCTTCAAGCCAGTTGCCACTATAACAGTTATATATTTCTAAATCTTAGCATGGTAGCTGTTTCATCTATATTCTGATTACTATACAAACAAGCTATACAAGTTTGGACGAGGGCCGCAGAAGCTAGGTGGACCCGGTATCGGTCTTCGTAATTTTACCCCTGGTAAAAAAAAACATAAGAACCGAGTCCAGCACTGGACGGTTTAAGTCACTTTAAATGATCTGGGCATCGAAAATTGGATCAATATAAAAAGCTTGTATCCGTCATCTGGTTCTGACGTACCTGGGCTGCGGGCTTTTTCTGCATATGATAAGATTTTGCTGCACTGTTGTTTACCAAGAGAAGCTGTGCAAAAATGTATGTAGCTCAATCTTCCGTGGCTCTTCGGGTTCTCCTTTTTTGTACTCGATCGCTGGGCGACGCCGTTTCGATCTTCGCGGTCGTATGAGTGAAGCACGGAAATAGCGCCTGCTGTGCAAGGCTGGCTTCGCACTTTTCACAGGGGGTGTACAAGTCATTACTACTGTAAATGACTCTGCATACCTGTAGCAACAATAAATTCTTCAGCACTTCTCAAACATGGCAATTGCATGGACAACCACAACTGGATTACGAACGAGCCCACGCTGCTGCAATGCACGTACACGATTTATTGACAACTTAAATACAAGTAACGGGCGAAGACTGTAATATGATCTTTTCGATAGATTTTAATCAACACTTTTAATCAGTTGTTCAAGATCAATAAATCTTCTTAGAAAGTGTTGTCTTCATCACTCAAATTGCTTTCCGCCCACAACAGTGACTTGATTGGATGTACCCCGCCCGTACTTTAAGTTCTGACCATAACGATCCTGATATTTTGTTTCACACTCGTCATACACGCTCTTTGGTAGCTCGTGATTTTCGCCCGCGGCGCATGTATAATAACTTGACTGCGTATGGGAGCTTCTGTGTTTATCGGAAAAAACTCCTTTCTGCAGACATGCAGTACTCGATTTCATATGTAGACCGATTATATCATTTGTATCCATGCAGTACACCACAGAGTAAGACGAACACCCCTCATGGAATCTCACAGGCGCTTTTCAAAGAACTCACTATACAGTGCACAATGTCGTTACGCTGTATTTTCTTGCATTAATTATGTATTGGTAGTTTGTGGTAATGCCCACTAAGTTTGTTAAGTTTGTTTGTGGTTGGGGTGTTTTTTAAGTGCGAACAGTAAGACATTTACACCCTTCCGTCTTTTTCGCCTGTTTACAAAATTCAGTGAAAGCAAAAACTTCGATGCGGAAGGTTTGATCGTATTGTACATCCATCATGGTTGGTTTGATGCTTAGATTTCGTCAAGACCCAACATGGTGGTACATCCTTCTCTGATTTTCCTATCCATCAAAACTTTAATTTTTTATTATCTCAGTACGATTTCCACAGTGCCTTGCTATAGTTTTAACCAAAGTCAGAAACTTTCGGCTGTGCACAAATTGACCACCCTCTCTGTTTGCGCAAAAGAAGTCTACACCCTTTAACTGCTTCATGCAGTGTTTGAGTGTGGTTATTGCATGGCAGTTCCGTGTTTCCACTAACGTATGTGTTGTTATTCGGGAAGCAGTTTGTGTTCGGAAAGTTGTCACCTTAACGTATTTTTTTGCTGTACTGTAGGTGCGGGACGAGGATCCTCCTTAGGATTGTGGTCAAAGGTGGTTTTCGTGACCATGATGCTCGTTCTGCTCATATCAATGATGTCTTGAGATGCACCGGAAGATAAGATCCCGCGAAGAAAACTGTGGCCTGCTTCCTTCTTTTACCCCCGTACCTAAGCTCGTTCCTCAGTGCAATGGTTACCAATTTTTTTCTCGGTTTTCGAGATCATTGTTACGCAACTGAAAATTCCGGCACCATTACTAGACCTTTTCAGATGTGGATTAGATTTTTATTACTGTGTTTCCCCGAAGATAATAGGGAATAACGGGCTTACGTTATCTTTTGCTTCGAATGACGCCTAAAGGAATGTTTTCTGGGGAGGTTTCCACGTGTAGCTAATCGTTTCAGCTGCACAGCTGACTGTCACAAGCATTTCACAGCACCACCGTTTGGAATCACTGCTGCATTAGTGCGAAAGTCTGTTCGCTCGTGAATGAAGCGCAAAATAATGAATTTTAGCTTTAGCTTAGCTTCGCATTCGGCCTGGACCCGTTGCCAAGCGGGTTCGTATGAGAAACATCCGACGCCGAACCAGCTGGAAGTTGAGGTGATGTGCCGATGGCAAGGCGCAATGAACCACAACGCTCAGCAGCTTGTTGCCGCATTGCCTTTCTATCAACAACACCATGTTCGCGTTTTAAAAATCGTTACCGTTCATCGAGTCTCGACCCGCTTGCGTTGCACGGCGCCGAATTTTTACACAAAGCTATTGTTTACACAACATCCGTTTTGGCGACTTCCGGACACACTTACCTTTGTTCAAGTCGAAGTACAATACCGGAGCAATGTATTTGTATCACTGCTCTAGTCTGATTTTTGCACGTACTCGTTGCATTTGCTTTGAGTTTTTTCGCACCTTTCCTCTGCCGTCTTTTACCAAAATTTTGTCGATTTTGTCGATACTTGGTTTTACAACGTCACGGGTTGCTTGGAAACCTCCAAGCCAACCCGTTCATCAAAACCGTTAACGACTGGAATTCGGCTTCTTTAAAAAATGTGGGTTGAGGCCTGCGTACAATAGAATTTCAGTCTAGTGCAATCGTTAATCGGCTTGCAAGTTTTCTGTACTGATTTGAACTGTGAAAACAGTTTTTAGTGGTAACTACGAAAAAAAGCTGCAAGCTGCCTCGTAGATCTTGATTACGCAGTGGCAACCAGTGTGGTGGTTTGGTTACATATCTTTTTGTGCAATGACTCGACAAGAGTTTGCTCTTCATTCTTATTGCATTTGCGACAAAAGTTATTTTTAACTTTGTTACTGTTTCAGAAAAATTTAAATATTTTCTTGCCGTACACTTTTCACACGCGCAGATCATAGCAGATCTCACATCCTGAAATCGACAGTGTTCCCAATTAACAGCTAGTGCTAGGGTTCTCAACTATTTGATGGATACAGTGTCAGATACTCAAGTTAGCAGCCAGCAGTGACAGACTTAAGGTGGCTTCCAACAGAATTCGGTTGCGGCTTACGATCCGGCTTATGGCCAACGGCAGTCTTCACACATGCAGCAGGAACACCATCACCGACAACCACGGCAATTCGGCTTACTTAAACCAATTTTAAGTAAGCCGTAAGCCGTTCGAAACTGAGAAAATTTAGCCGGCTAGGGCCAACGGAGCATGTGTGAAGACTGCCGTTGGCCATAAGCCGGATCGTAAGCCGTAACCGGATTCTGTGTGAACCACCTTTAAGTGAAGAGCAAACAAAAATCATCCAAAATTTTCATTCGGAGAAATCGAATCCTGCGCCTGTGGCATTGTTTCCCGTGCTCCTGGTTTAGAACCTTAGATGTAGAGTTTTTCTTCAGCTATGGTTACAAAGATAATTCGCCTGCCAAGTAGGATTCTTCAGCCCTCTTTCGAATAGAGTGCTCGCAATTTGTTATATTGATTTCAAGTGTTTTGCCGGAACGCGGTTCATCACGAGGAAAGCTACCGCGGCACGCAAACTTCCAAAACAGCACCTTACTGTATGCGATGCACAACTGCTGGTGCGAGCCACGGTTTTTATACTAAAAAAGTGTACTGTCATATATATTCACGGGCCAGTAGAGTTGAGGCGTGTTTTGGATATCGCGATGGGCGTTAAGGCACCGTCTAAAATAATTCTTGACCCCAACTGCAGCGTTAAAAGTAACAATACTTTGCGAACCTCTTTTAATATAAAAGTACCTGGTAATGTCTCGTTTAGTGTTTTGTCCTAGTGCTGCGTGAGAACAACTGCAACTACACCCGAATGACAAATGTTGTGTTCCTTAGGTATCTTGCCGCTGAGTGGTAAATCGTGTGTACAAATATTGTTGTTGCAAAATCCCACGTACTATTACACAGTTCAATTCGTTGTTTATTGGTACATGTAATTTTTTCCTTTACACTGTTTCTACCAATTACATGCCTCCTTAGGGATTTTTTGGTCCGCACTATTGATTTCCAGGAGAATTGATGGACTCTGCTCTTGATGTCTGAGGCGTATAGTTGCTCCAACACTAGCCATAGTTCAAAAAAAGATACAGATTTGAGTCTTGTTGTCTCAAACCTTACTTATTCGTAACGATCTCACTTCACTCACCACGAACAATGGTATTACGAAATAAGTTGACCTTTTGGCGTCGCGACTGGATAAATATTTTTGTAACGGTCACCTTTCAAAGTTTCAAACGAACATCCTACATTTTAAGAGTTTGTTAAAAACTCTGGGGGCACCAAAACAGTTCCCTGAAACGGCTTCAACAAAACTTAATCGGAAGGATATTTCCATTGTTAACCTGCTTGTCCCACTACTCCAGCTGCCTCGGGTTGAAAAAGCAAAAACTGAAAAACGACAAACACACCATTAATTTTCTGTTTTTTCCTCTACGCGTTGTCGCAGTATACTACTTCAAACCGCTAGCAATGCAAGCAGTATATTGTGATGGTCCTATACTCACTTTTGCATCAGTGTCACGTGTGTTTGTTGGCATAACTATACGTACATTGCATACCGCGCCAATGCTACGCGACTTCGCTTGCAATAACATTTCTTCGTAACAATGCCGCAAGTGATGCCAGTGTCGAAAATGTCTCGTTAACTACGTCTTGTTTTCAAATTGTTTATCGCAATTTCAAATTACACTAGATCTACGTGCCAGTTACTGTTCGACATACGTTGTATTTTTCCTGCATAGCTCAGCCTGATTGCATCCGACATGTGATACCTCGCCTTTGTACATCCTGGATCACTTTTTGCAATTAGTGTTTTTCAGGCGTTGTCCGCGCGCGATAACTTCACGTCTTCTTGAAACCAGTCAGTCGGAGACCTACATCAGAAAAGTGTATATTTAACGCCGCGTCGGCAAATCAACCATTTATTAATTAAAATTTTCGCCGAGCGGTTGCCTTACGCATTGCGACCAATGCGTATGCGCTTCTCGTCGTGCATGTGACGTCACAATTAAATCGCACACCGTCAAGCCCGTTCTGCAGTCATGACGTTGCACACTGTGACCGACACTGCGACAAGCGGCTGTCCCGAATCGGTGTGAAAACTGACAGCTCTGTTCGCATGTTCTCGCTTCCGAAGCGAGCAAGCTAACATTTGTCTCTTGAGTGCACTGTGCCAAGTATCGAGCATTGCCACAAGACATCGCCCCCTGTCTTGTTGTGGTTCAGTTCTGGCGTCGCTCATGCTTTCATATTTCCGCTGTCGCATCATGCATTACGTGTAGAAATGTGACTAACGCTCGTCGAAACGCGCGCAACATGTACGCGTGCATGAAACGATGCGTGAGCTATCATGTTGCGATAATTATCATTTGCGTTCTTTTTTCTCTGGCAACGACTATTTATTTTTCTAGTGTGTGCTGTGTGAGGCTGACGCGTCTTTGTCACCTGATTCGCTGGCCGAATGGAACTCTAGAAATAAATAGGATAACAGGAGTACTAATGTTTTTCTGAAAAAAAAAATCGTGTCGGAAGTTCTTTTCTTGAACGAGGCAGTTCCAAAAAGGCTGTCGCAGGCAGCATGATATGTCAACGTCGTACCGGCGTAACGCCACAATTCCTGTTACAATAATCGCGTCCGCTGTCCTGCATTTATTCGAGTTGAGAGCCTGTCGGTCGTTACCACGAGGCTCACGTCGTCACGAGTTGTGCAGATCTGGAAACGTAGCTCGCAGTGGTTGATGGTTTGTTCAGGAGAAGAGGTTCCCCTGATAGTTTCAACTGAGACCAAGGTTGGAAGATGCTCATGTTTTCAGCCAGTGAGATTCGCCGATGTATGCCAGAACTGACGAGCTTTGAAAGCGCTTCGCATGCTGCGGGCTTCTTGTAATCTCTTTAGCAGTGTTGGGTGCCTTTGCAGAGATCTTGTTTTCCAGGCGAAACGAGATTTTTCGCGTTGTTAGTTGCCATTCTGGTGAGGTGAGTATGAACAAAACATTTTTTCAGGAGTTTTGCTCAAAAGTAGGTTGCAAGCGTCGACTTGGACTTCAAGCAAACACCGACATGTTTTCAGAGTGAGAGTTTCCCAACCCTGTGGGTGGAAACCCAGAGCGGCCAGTTGGTATGGTTCAGATTCAATCTGCCCAAGTAGTCACACACTGCTTCAGGACCTGCTGCTGGTCCCGAATTAAAAGCTATTGTGCATTTACATGATATGAAAACTTGGCTTGTGTTCAAAGAACTTAACGCTCAAGATGTTGAGCTAAATATATTTTGTGTGGCTTTCTTTAAATGTGAAGCCTGTGTGCTAAGGTTATAATCGCTGGTGTCATCTTGAAATTCGCTGTTTTTCGCATGGACCCCGTAAAACATGCTCTGTGGCTTTCATTTCTAAGTCAGAGTTAAGTGTTTGGTTACTTTGTGCCTGGTGAAGGAGGATAGCTGTATGCCTATACAGTGGTATAACTGGAAAGTACGGACAGGCAGTATAATGTAGATGACAGCATAAAACACTACAAACTAGAGTCACTGAATTTTAAAATTGGAAGAACAGTGTAATTTCAAGTAGTGAACCGTGGCAATGTTTGTATCATTTCGCCTTTCACCGTCGGATTGTTTTAAAATCTCTACTTTCATCGTTTCATGATTGCAAGACATTGCTGCGTGCGCCATACGCGCGAATATTGACGTGCATTTTTAAACTAAATTCACTGTGTACCGCAGCCAGATCTGTCCCATTGAATGCTGTTAAACTCACTAGTTTTTCAACCGTGACGATGTTTACGCTATCGTTCTGTGGCACTGACGACAATCCGTCGTTGTGTCTCTATACCAAGTAATTTTATCACAAAAGAAAACGGTGCTTGTCGTTTTTCGTTCATTTTGATGAATTGCTGGACGCAGCCTCCAGCCTGTGCGCATTGCTAGCGTACAATCATGGGTGTCGGTCTTACGTTTTCTTACCGCTAGAGGGAAGAATGTAGCAGTAACAGAACAAAATTGACAGTTGAATGAGAGTAATTATAAAGATAGGGGGAGCATTTTAAATGTAAAGTAAACCTGTCGTTTTAATATAGTATAAAAACACGAGTAACGTGTTCAAAAGTGTGTTTATCCTCTGGGATAAATTGTGGTTCACTTTTGAATTGCATGTGAATAGCTTTGCGTAAATGTCGAAACATGCAAAAACAGAATACGTCTATGGTTGCAAAAGACAAAAGCATTTAATTACGAAAAAGTAGCTTGCAATTTTTCAAGACCCAGGAAAAGGTGGTGTTAACTTCTATTTGTATTGATTCTTTGCTACAAAAAAAGTCTGTAGTGCACGCATTGCCAACATAGACATACAAAACCACAAAACGTAACGTTTGTCATTTTTTTAATTTTCTGCTGCGTCCCGCGCCGCACGTATCATAAAAAGCTTCTTGCTCATTTCAGGGTGTTACTAAAAGCTTAAGAAAATTTCGTTTCTGTTGTAAATTGCAATACTTCATATGAAGATAATTTGAGTTGAAGACCTTCAAGTTATGCAAACATCCTAAATGTCTCCCTTAAAATCTTGTTTTAAGTATTGCTGCCAAAGTGTGTTGTATTGCAAAGCGTTATAGCTTTTGTTTTAGGTTCAAAAAAATTATTGTTGTTATTACTGACTCACTTTATTTTTTAGTTTTACTGACAGAGCTTTCTGTGCTCTATTGGGCGCTTTTTTATCTCTAAAGTTTTCTATAAGAAAATGAACGACTTTCACCAACGGATTGGTCAAAAATATCCTGAATCATTCGCTAAGAATCCAGCATTTTTTAAGTTACGAGTTATTACGGTAGAGCGAGCATTGTGTCTGCGACGGGGTACAAGCTACAAATACAAACCGTGCAATGTTTTGACTGTGGCTGTCAGCAGGCCCGTAACCAGAGGGGCGAAGCCGCCCTAAAATTTTTTCGCCCCCCTGGAAATATCTGTTGGACGTGGTTAAAACTATTGGACATAGTTTGAAAAATTTGGGCCCCTCTCAGAAAGCTCTTCGCTCCACTTGATGTCCCAAGCTGATTACGGGCCTGACTGTCAGCATTGCTATAGCAAAATAGACAGAGTGACTTAGCTTAATATTAAGCACCAAGTGCAACACAACACGTTGGTTAGATGCAGTTTAGCCTAAGACGTAGTTTTCCAAACCAGTTTACATTTCGCACGTCGAGCAAAAGTGCAAGTACAATGAACCTAGCTCTGCAAGTCTTGAGACAAAGAGTTTGAAACAAAGACTTGCATCCTTCCACATCGAGTCAAAACCTGCGTCGTTGCAGATAGCGACCTACCAAAACACTTAGACAAAGTCTTGAGATACTTTGCTATTACTAGCATGCGGCAATTCAGCCAAAATTTTGGAAACGGTGTATGAACTCACACGAAACTCACCACTTTCGCAGTCTCAACGCTATAGAATAGAACTTACAATTATAGACCAGATCCACTTCGCTAGGACTTAACGTAAGATCATTCATTAAATCGGGAGTGTCAAAACAGTCACGTCACCAGAGGGGACAGACGGACAGTGGTGCTGGGCCATTCGTATTTAATATTTTAGTGCAGGAGTGGGCAAACATTTTCTACAGAGGGCCACATTGAAAACTTTATTGCTACCGGTGGCCGCATACATTACAACCATAATCGCTTTTAAAACTTTAGGGAAAACTTTTTACATTAGCTGCCACAAAATGGAGGTAACAATAGTCACTTGCGGGTGAGTACAAATGCAGTTTCGAATGAAATTCGTGGAATTAAATTTCGAGAATTGTAATCTAATCGATACAATTACTTTAACATAGCCTCGAAATATGTACTATCTATGTACGTGTGGCTGCCCTGCGGGCCGCACAAAATGACCTTGTGGGCCGTAGTTTGCTTACCCCTGTTTTAATGTATAAGCTCATTTTACAAGGAATTCAGAGATTTAATCGAAATTTTTTCAAAACGTAAATTTTAACGTAATTTGTCAAGTCACTACGAAATAGGAAGAGTTTGGGCAAACTCTGGAGAATTTTCTCCGTCTACTTCTTTACTACCAACTCACAAATTTTGTTTTATGAAAGCGGTTCGCATCTCGTTTGTGAATGTGCCCAGTCGCGCCGCTAGTGGAGATCCCGCGGTGCCCACTCAATTTGCAATTAGTGCCCCCTTACTGGAAATGGATAATTACCTTTTTTGGTTTTTGTTATACCACTTCCCTACTTTTTGGCCCCCATCAACCAAAACCTGGCGACGCACTCGAATTGGTCCCTTCTTTGCTATTTTAAGGAAAACCTAACGACTCCCATGTGTCAAACTCGATTTCATTTACAAGTAGGCCCGTAACCAGCTTGGTACACCAGGGGTGGCGAAGAGTTTTCTGAGAGGGGCCCAAATTTTTCAACCTATGTCCAATAGTTTTCAACTATGCCCAACAGATTTTTCCAGGGAGGCGGAAAGTTTTTCAGGTGGGAGAAGCACCCCTGCAGCCTCCCTGGCTGCGGTCCTATTTACAAGCCATAGTCTTCATGTGAACATCGGCTGCTGGCCTCACGATAACATTAAATTGTTGCAAAGTCTGTTCGTTCAGAAGGTCAAACTTCTGCTGTCAATACACACTTGGATGGAATGCACACTTGGATTTTTTCTACTTGTGAAGCGTCTTCAATTAAAATATATTTGTGCTAGCAACAGGGCTGGCTGAGAACATGGCCCATATGGTCTTTCGCCAACCCTTTGTGAGTCAAACATGTTACATCACCCGAAGTGGGAGGAGTTGAGTAACCTGGCCGGCCATAGCTCACGCTTACCCGTTGCTTCCGATGTCAAACGAAATTTCTGACTTCACGCCATGTGCGCAGTGGCGTACCTATGGTTTCCCGCGCCCGGAAACAAGGTCAGTTTTGGTGCCCCCACCCAGCCTGTTCGTGACAGCGTAGATGCGAAGAGTGAGATGGTAGTTAAGGGGCGTCGAAACCTGACTCGGGCCCCACCTAGAGTTGTTTCTAGTCCCATCTGAAAATTTCAAATGGATTTGACGTCAAGACTATTGAATCTTGGAAATAATTAACTGTCGTAGAGTTAAGAACCTAATCGTTTCGCGTGAAGCTATCCCCACTTTGAATTTTAGGTCACGACTGAACACTCAAACTGTTGTATTGCGAAATTCCCAATGCATTCGATTTTTAGCAACTAGTGAAAGAAAAAGCAAACGCTGGGCAAAAAGCTCCTATCACCTGCAAAATTCTTCATGGATCTTGATGAGAGAATTTTAAGGGAGAAAAAGTCTGATAACACAGCATAAAATTGACCAGAGTTGTACCGTTGTTTTTTGGCACGATTTTTCAGAGCCTGTTCAAGATCCTAAATGCAGCGTGCCTGCTTGATCCCATTTCTCTCGTCAGGCCTTGCCATAAGCACCGCTGGTGCGAGCTGTAGGGCAGGGGTTCTCTTCTGGAGCATGCATTCCCAGAGCTTTTATTTTTAGAACGTCCTTAGAGAACTGACTGAGGGCAGACTCACGAATACATTAAAGCGAAGGACAGACAGAAAAATGCATACGAAAAACTGAAGACAAATTATTTTGTACAAAACTATTAGACAAATATAAAATCGCAAAACTCTAAAACATTTCTTTGGATAAAAGACCCTGGAAAGTTAATAGAAAATAAAGAAAAGACCGCGATATACTGTAATGCTTTACTTGGAATTATCTAACTTCAAATAAAAAGTTTTCTTGCCTTTTCTACTGGACATTTATCGATTATTTCGTCAAAAACCTGATATAATTCAAATATGTAATGTATTAACCCAGGAAATATCTAGGGCCACTGATGCTCCGTGAGAAGTTCTTGGTTAGCAATTTTGTGACCTGAATTTCGACAATCATGTCGATGGGGATGCTCAAGCTGTAGGTCGAATTAATATCAAACATGAAAAACATGTAGCAGCAGGGCCGGATTTAACTGATGCGAGGCCCTAGTAGGGTAATCCAATTGTGAGACCTCCTCTCCCATTGTTGCGAGGAAATTGACGATTCGCGTGTTTCTTACTTTTTCAGACTGGTAAGAATCGAACGCAAGTAGACTGTCGCGTGAAAAGATGTGAAGATTAAAAACCAGACCCGTCGTCAGAAAGTCTTGAATTAGGGCTTAAATTTGCGCAAGGGGACTTGACATTCTGAAAATTTGAAAAAATCTTCACTGATTTATCGTGTTTCATATTGAAATTTGGAAGGGCTAAGCTCACCAACGCCCATCGTGGCAACTGATTGAAATTTCGCTTATGCTGTCATTATTGAAATACGTATAAAGAAATAAAAAGCTACAATCATCGAATTAAGTAAGGCTGAACATAACACAGTAAACAGTTAAAAAGGTTTTGTCCTGCCTTCTTCATAACAAAATTATCGAGGAATTCATTACAATTTGTTTGTCTAAGTTTGTCACTTTTAATGTAGGCTATCGAATGCTTGGTGTGAACAACCTCTCCTGGAACATTGCGACCTTTAATTCAGTTTTAATTATTTTGAATCGTGAAAAGGACCTTTCGCCTCAGCAGTTAGTGACCATCAAGCTATGAAATAAGGCTCCGTGTGGTTGCATAAACTAAGAACCACTATATAATCGAGGGTATCAGACCCAAACACACTTTCAGTGGCGGATCCAGGGGGGGGCAGTTTGGGGCAACTGCCCCCCCAAACGTCTGTGGCGCCCCATTAAAATAGCGCCCCTTTGATACAAATGCGCCCCTTTCTGTTGCTTAACGAAGTAGAAAAATAACTTTAAAATACTCTAAACAAACAATGCTTTACACTTCGTTGAACTTCAAGATTCACGTGCCGGACTTTGACCCAGCCTCTTGTGGACTGGAATCAACAATGCGATTCTTTCGTAATAATACTACTGTTCTCTTGTTTCTTTACCGCGTGAGAACTGCTCAGCAATTACAAACGCGGTCGCTTTCGTTAGCACAGTTCTGGACTTGTCCCTGAGCTGCGCAAATATATTTTTGTTACAAGTTCATTTATAATGCTTGATCGTAGCTTTGAAAGGAAAAACAGCAATGAAAATAAGAATGCAATGGAAAACAAAACTGACGCACGATTCAGGAAGCTTGCAAAGCCAAAAACCAGTTTCAGGTATGCTGCTAGTACAGCAGAGGCGCAATGATGTTAGAAGGCGCCCGGGGCAAGAAGCAACTTTGGCTCCCCCATGTTCGAACGTGAGGTCTTTCGGAAGCAAATGTACTGTATTGAAGAAAGCATTTGTGATACTGTTGGGATTTTCGGTGCCCCTCGCAGTCGCAGTGATTCGGTGCCCCATAGTGATTCGACGCCCGAGGATTGTGTCCCCTTTCCCCCCTCGTTACGCCCCTGCAGTGCAGTCCGTGATTCCGGAGTAGATCTGCATGATACCAGGGGTGTAACGAGGTTATTAGATGGCGTCCGGGGCAAGAACTAAAGCTGGCGCCCCCATATTTGAACCTGAGGTCTTATGGAAGCAAATTTACTGCATTGAAGGAAGTATCTGTGACATTGTTGAAAATTTTCGACGCCCCCCGCAGTCATTCGGCGCCCCTCCATAGTGATTTCGGTGCCCGGGGAATTGTTCCCCCTTGCACCTGCTCGTTACGCCCTTGAATGGTATAGTAGTATTTGTAACAAAGATAAGTGGATGAGTTCATTGTCGGAAATAATGCCACTGCTTTTACCATAATGCAGCATGTAAAAAGCTATGGCAACAATGTATGTTAGCAAGCAGCTTACCGCTATCTGACAAAAGCGTATTGAGCGTGTTTCATGACCGAACATTGTGACCTAACAATGCAATTGTGCAACACCTCAGACCAACGCGGAAAACCCAGGGTGGCAATGAATTACTACGTGTTAGCGCGACGCTCCTCAACAAAACATAGTGCTCAACAGTCAGCTGTAACTATAAAATTTTGGCAAAATACCAGCTATCAGCTTGGTGGAATGAATAGGCTTTACGCGGTCATGACAATTTCAGCTCATTGGTTCAGTATTTGCAGTCACATTTGAGATGGAGTTGGGCGCCTTTCTCCCCCCTGGTTACGTGCCTAGCAACAGTGACTGATCGCCATATGGCAGGGGTGGAAAACCAACGGCCTGGAAACAAACACAGACCGTGTAAGCATGGCCCGTGTATCAGAATTTTTGTCACCCAAGATAGAACTCAAATCACATCAAAACCAAACTCCGTGGTAAACAGATACTTAGTAAGTCAAGAGACGTATCTATCGCTCATTCTCCTTGTTTTCTCTCCGTATTTTCCTCAGGAAGACAAAGGAAAAAGTTAAAGATAAAATTAATTATTTTTGCGACTCGCCAACAACATTTCGCAATATATGTGGCTCGTGATAGTAAATAGGTTCCCTGCTATATGGTTTTGATCCTTTTGTTGCAATTGCAAACGCGTAGACCGCTCACGCTGGCCACGAAAAAACAAATTTGGCATGATTAGCGAAATCTTTAACCAACAGCAAAATGCGTTGCTTACTGGTTAAATCATTCGGTGTAAATCAGACAAATTTGAGCAGGAAACAATCTTCTGGTGCAAATTTTAGTTTTTTTTAGTGGTAAATGTGGTGTTGGCTGATATT
>JGI24021J15306_10006584_pt1 | contig 14015 bp, 9 predicted proteins | sample Ectturendosymbi1_FD_15306 | JGI IMG/M metagenome (IMG submission 15306) | reverse complement strand
ATATGAGCATATTCTTGATGCTCTTCACAGACAGCCCGGCCTTGCCGTGGATGATCTGGTGTCCCGTGGACGAAGTAGCCTGCTGTGAATTACACACCACCATGACTTCATAAACTCAGGCAAAGCAGTACACACGAACTATTGAGCATTGTCAGAATGCAGATAGCGAGGGATGCCAAAACGAGCAAAGTGACGCTTCAACAGAGGTGTAGTGCTAACAAAAGAGGTGTGGGAACGCCATTCCCACCCCATTACACCTTTGATTTAGGTTAAAGCCGAACTCTAACATCAAATATGACTCAGATCCCCTACACGCCAAAAGCTCCATTAGACAAGCTGTGTACTACTCCGCAACGAACTGAAAACTTCAAGACTAATGACTCCTCTGAAACGAAGACAGCAGAGGTATCCTGCAATAAATGCAAACAATCATGCAAAGCGGGGTGTACGCAAATACCATTGATAATGTCACAAACAGTAATTATGCAACCATGCTATGGTGCTATACACGAGATAACTTGCATTTGTTCGTTTATGCTGCTGCTGGCGCTACACGCAGAAATTGAAATGCAAAATCTAAATCTTCAAGTAACGTTATTCGTGCAAATGTGTAGGAACGCATCCCCACCCACTACACCCCTGTGCTTTAAGCAAAGTATCACCTTTTTTTCGGAGGTGCCAGTGAACAAATCAATCTCTGTATAATTTAAGAACTAATCAATAGTGATCAAATACGATTTGCCACTGAATTCATATAGGTCAACACCCACTTTCTCCCAAGGCTTGCTACCCTCCTCATGCTTGTACAATGGCTCCTGTTGGTTGCTTGGCAGATGTGACAGTTACCTGCCAGTTGTTGGATGTCATGGCGCATTCCCAGACAGAATATAGTGTCTCCCTCTCAACCCATAATGCTGGTCAACCCAAGGTGGGCAGAGTGTAACTGTCGTTTCAGGTCATTACGGAGGGCCGTAGGGATCCAGATACGTTCAACCTTGAGAATGATGTCATCTTGATGACTCAAGGTGTCTTGGATGCAGGGGCGTAATGCGGTTAGATGGCGCCCAGGACAAGAAGCAAGTTTGGCGCAATCATGTTCGAAACTGAGGTCCTTGGGAAGAAAGTGTACTCTATTGAAGAAAGCACTTGTGACATTGTTGGGACTTTTTGGCACGCCCGCAGCCATTCGGCGCCCCCATAGTGACCCGACGCCCGGGGAATTACGCCCCCTTTGGTCCCACCTCGCTACGCTTCTGCTCAGATGGGAAAGTACGTTTGCACGACAGGGGAAAGCTGGCATCTGTCATTAAACCAACCATTGCTGATGCCTTTGAGCAATTCCTGGGTCTCAACATCGCCTAGCATGGCATTGCGGACATTTGTTAAATTGCCATCAGGAAGATCTTGCAATGCATTCACCTGCACAGTATGAGAAGCGACCATGTTGCTGGGGTCACAAGGCAGGTAGGCACGGCTCAGAATGCCGTGTAGCACCAGGGTGTTGCCAGGTGCATCCACAAAAATCAATGTCGCATTGTTGAAGCGCATGAGTAGGGCCTGTATGCGTTTCGGAGCTTGACTCAGTGGCTTGTGTAGTATCGCCTGGATTAGCTTATGGTGATTGTCTACTTCAGTTGGGCGGCCATATCTATACTGGTGGAAACGCTCCACCCCAAGCAAAACTGTTAAATCTTCATTCTCTATTTGCGCCCAGTAATGTTCAGCATGGGTGAGAGCACAGGAGACAAATGTGATGGGCTTGCCCAGATGTTGGAGCACGACGGCAATGCCTGCCTTCAAACTGTTTGCTTATAAGGTGAGTTTGTCATCCGGGTTGTAATAAGCAAGGATGGGCGCGTTGGTCATTTTTTGTTTCTTTGTGAAACGCACACTCACAGTCTGTAGTCCATTCCAATGCTACACCTTTGTAGGTGAGGTTGCGAAGCAGTGTCAGATCATTGGCAATGTCGAGCAGAATTTGGCGAGGTACTGGATCATGCCACACAAGCGTTTGACACCACGTGGGCCAACATCGTGGGGTCGGGGCATTCTAAGAATAGCAGAAACTTTAGTAGGGTCAGGTTCAACACCACCAGTTGTGATGATGTGGCCCATGAAAGAAAGGTATGTGTTTTTTTCGACGGCCTTCTTGGAATTAAGCTAAATGTGTTTCACTTTACACGTTATTTGCGCTGCTGCAAGTTGTGGGTGTGATCACTTTCAGCATCAGCCATGGTGTTCTCACTTCCAGGGATCAAAAAGTTATCAGCAATAGCAAATATACCATGCAGCGCGGACAAGGCTGCAGTTATTCGTTTTCGAAAGATTTTACTACTGACTATTAACCCAAACGGGAGTCTATTCCAACAATATCGTCCCAACGGGTAATCGTGGTAGTCAGTTTCCTGGATGGTTCATCAAGTTTGACATGCAAGAATGCAGAGGAGACACCACATTTAATAACAATCATAGCTTTCTTAGTTTGTTTAGCACGTCGTCAAGAGTTGGCAATTTGAAATGCTTTTTGTTTGAGAGCCCTCTTCAGAACTTTGAGGTCAATGTATATACGCTGGGAGTGGGACGTTTTTTCTACAATGGCTATCAGGCTCACAAAGTCAGTGAGCTCATCAACTACAGAAAAAAACTGGCTGGTGAAGCGAGCCTAATTTAGTTTTTAATTTACGTTAGAGGACATGTGGTGCTCTATGACAAGGTAAGGCTCTGGGTGAAAAATTAAGATCAATGTACAGTAACACTGTGCCTAAGTCACCCAGATCAGCTTATGTGGCAGTATTCACAATGAAATTATTATCATGGACAGTAATTAGATTCAAGGTTCGCACAGCCGATAAGCTCTATAAACAATTAAACGAGTTTTTGACAACAATGAAATCAACACTAACTAGTTATCTAACTAAGCTGTGGTAACAAAAGTGCTGAAACAACTCTGGGCACCACCCTTATCTAGTGGTAGTTGGGCGACCTTTGTAGCTGGTTAGACACCACTTTGTGCTAAACAAACAGTGAAAATTTCAAAATTCATTTGACATGACATTCACTGGAGGTTGTGAACCAAGGAATCGAAGTGACTCGACAGTTTTTAGCAATTGGCTTTGACTCGACCAAGTCATGAATCGACTTTAAAAAAGTGTTGATGACTATGACTCAAATGGCTTGTTAGTCGACTCGCGTCTCGACAAATATGACTCGGGCACATCACTGCCAATTTTGAAGTTTCTCTTTGCAATTTATTTTTAGGCCTATTTCTCTTTTAAATTAATATAGAAAGACGCTTATAAATGTATGTCTACAAATTAATGTTTGACGGAACTGCACTGGATATTTAGAATGTATTCAGATTCAATCATTCCAGGTCAAGTCGACTGTTCGACACGGATCAACAAATTGACACAAGTCATGTGGTTCCACAATCGTGTGCTGTGACAGTGATAGCGTGACTCGAGTCAATGACTCGAATCACGATATTTGGTTGCTTTGACTTGACTCGAGTCCTGTTGAGAAATATGGTGTTTTGACTCGAGTCGAGTCCCGTTTTTCACAGAATAACTCGACTCGGCTCAAGTCACAATCAATGACTTGAGACTCGAAGTCTGAGTCATTTTCACCAAATCTCTGAGCCTCTGATGAACGAACACTGTTTGTTTGCATAGTAAGAAATGAGCAATTTTTGCTTCCGTGATGGTCAAATTTGGCACGAATTTTCTGTTTTGACTGTCTATTCGTGCTATGCTACCGTTTAATTCAGGAAGCTCTCTACACTATGCAGGGATGTGCAAACAATTTGTCTCGAGGGCCACTTTGAGAAGGCCGCGTTTGGTGGAAAAATAAACAGATTTGTTTGGTCATACTCATTTCACTGGGCTAGACGTATTCTTCAATAGAACGAAGGCCGGGATACCGAAAAATGCAGAGGTTATCCAGAGATGTGCCCCAGTAGAGGGTTAGCGGAGGTTCATTCTGCCTAATTTGATTATCAAAGTAAGCAATCAAACTAAAGCCAATAATGTCAGGCTACACAGAAAAGGTATTCTTCATTGATCTTGTGCAAATGTACTTTATCCAGAGGAAGCAATTCAGTGAGATAAATGTAACCTCACACGGATATCAACAAATTTCAGATTTTAAGATTTTTCCTGAATGTTACCACGGGCCACAGACAAAGCCTTGGCAGGCCACATGCTGCCCGTGGGCCTGTAGTTAGACCACACTGGTATACTTGTCAGTCTTCAGGTTTGATATCGTACATACTATTGCTGAGCTTAACGGAGCTTCAGACTGCATTGCTGCTAACAGTGAATATTTTGAAGTCTCTATAGTGTCAGTTGTTACGATGTTGTGAGCCAATGGTAGAGTTAAAGTTAACTTTGTTTACTTTCCAAGCAATCTACTTCTCTTTGAATCTTTGATTTGCATTACATATGAGTGTTGCAGCCACAATTATGCGTCGCCCTTAGCCAACGTCGCCCTTAGCATAACATTGACTTATGCAAGATTTGATGTTTGTATTTGCGTTGTATTTTGCAATATAATTTTTCGGATGGGGTTTGTCTTTCAAAAACTTAAATCACTTTATCTGAAAAAGACTCAGGGTAACCTCATGAGGCCAACTGCCATGATCACGATTTGCAAATACTGCATTAAACCACAACAAGGTGTGGATATATTGTGCCCTGCCGGTTCCACAGTGAAAAGGAAAGTCACAGGTCTAATTCTGTGCAATTTGGGAAGACGTGATCCTTAAGTAAGCAAAACAGATATCCCAAATTGAAACATTTCTCGCCACAAATGCACTCGATGTTTGTGAGCACGTAAATGCATGAAATTAGCCTACATTTTCTACACTGCACCAATGATAGTGTGACTCGTGTCAATGACTCGAGTCGACTCGCGTCACGATTTATGGTGACTCGCACTCGAGTCGAGTGACGGTGAGAAAAATGGTGACTTGAATCAGCTCGAGTCCCGTTTTTTTTACAGAATGACTCGAATCGAGTCACAGTCAATGACTCGAGACTCGAGTCAGGGTCATCAGTCACAGTCAATGACTCAATACTGGAGTCAAAGTCAAAATCTCTGAGTTCCTGATGGATAAACCCAGTTTGTTTGCACACAAAGAAATAAGCATTTTTTTGCTTAAGTGATGATCAAGGTTGGCGCAGGTTTTTTGTTTTGCCTGTCTAGTCGTGCTATGCTGCATTTTAGGGATCAAGTTTCCCCAAATTGCATTGTGGAAGACCTGAGGCTTTTTCTTTTACTGAAGGGTATGCAGGGCACAATATATTGACACCTTATTGTAGTTTAATATAGTATTTGCATGTCGGGATCATGGCAGTGGGCCTATACTGTGACCTTGAGTCTTTTCCAGATACCAGTAAAGTGATTGAAGTTTTTCAGATTCAAATCCAAATCAATGACTATATTGCAAATTCTAATGCAAATACGAAAACCGAATCTTTTTTAAATCCAATTTTCTGCCACTGTTATTAGCTTATTTAGCCCATGTGGCGACATGATTACGGCACATATAATTTAGAATTCTTAGCTGCAATAGAAGAGCAAACCTGGTCAAATGTTTAATCTCAATTGCTATTATGCTGAGGATTGTCGGTTCGACTCTTTCTTTGGTTGTCTCAGGGCAATGCAGCATTGTGCCTGCAACAAATGGCTCCCAACATGTCGGTGGTTGCAATTTACTGTTAATCTGAAGTCCTTCAGTAACCTGCAGCCCCAAAACTGAACCGAAAGTTACAGTAATGTGCTGTCTCAAAACTGAACGGAAAGGTGCGAAGAATTTCAAAAGAATGAAATCAATTCCAATCCAAACCTGTTTCAGCAAAAATGATAACATCCAAATCCAACAATATAATAAAATGTCGCAAGATTTAAATCCAATTACATGTTCACCTCTGGTCATTTTCATGTATTGGGCTTGCGAAAACCACACTTTCAACGCAACGCCAGCTGAGAAGTTGCAACAACTTCGTTTTTGCAATGAATCGCACCTATTGCACGTTCTTTTTGTGAAAGTTGTACCTGGCACCACCTTCACATCCTGATCAAAACACCACTTTGTTGTGATTGGAAAGGCCGAGAAGCAAGTCCGCAAAGCTTCCCACTGTCGCACCAAGCAACAATAAACACCCCGCGTTGTACTCATCGCATTGCTGCTTGTTTGCGCCACATGGGTATTGTTCTTCATGCACATCTCGTTCGTGGTGAATCGCACATTGACCACAACGCTAGCTGAGAAGCTGCAACACTTGCAGCAAGGTTAGGCTAGAATTTTGAAATGATTGAGAGTGAAAGAGACAATTAAAATGCAAACTAAAAAAACTTAGATATAAATAACCTGCAATCAAACTTTTTAAAACAACATTTTTAGCATATTGGGCACCATTTCATAGCAAAAATGCCATACAAAAATCGTGAAATTTCGTGTGACTTGACATTGACTCAAGCTTGACTCAAAGTTACTCGACAATTCTTGTGACACGACTCTGGCTCGATTGAGTTATGACTCTGACTCGATTTGACCAAGTCATGACTCTGACTCGACACGAGGAAATTTTAGATGACTCTGACTCGAAGGGCTTGTGACCCTGACTCGACAAAAATGACTCGGACACATCACTGCACTGCACTATGAAGCAAGTCACATAAACAAAAAGCGAATGGCAGACGAAACACTGTACGATAGTCTCCTGCCGTACCTGGTAGTAGGTTAGTTGCTACCATTAAAACTGGTATTGATAAAGGAACAATATCGTGTCAGAGATCTCGACCACAAGCATCCCGCATATAGAGATTTGTAATCAATTGGAATTTCCTCCCTGACACAAGGGTGTACGCAAAAGGGGCAAGGGTTGGGGTTGAACCCCCCTTTGAGTTTGATATGTTAAAAAAAATTGATTTACTGTGCCAGTGGTGGTCGTAGCAATTTGGGAGCACCTGTGCACAAAAATTTGTTCGCCCTGTGTCGGGAGTTTCCTAGACACAATTTTTTTTGCTTTTCGGCGACGTCTGCATGTTCACTCGACCGTGGTACAACCTTCGACCGAAATGAAGGGTGCACGCACAACCTGCCGCCGTACGGCTGCATGTGGCCTTCAATAAAAATTGATGGGGCCGTGCACATGATCATGCAAGTTAAAATATAGAACTAATGGTGTCAGTGGATTAATAAAAACTCTTTGTCTGCTGCATGAGTATACAGTACTTGCAGTAGTAGAAAGAAGGCCTAACAAATGTGTGGAAGCAAGGTAGGCTCAGTGTATGAAAGTAGAACAGAAGCAATGCAAAATATAAAATATCTTTAACTCACTGGCGGCAGTAATTCATTAAAGCAAACGTAATACGGCGGGCAATAGTAAAAAGTATGTTCAACCCTGACCTATATCTTTCCATATGCACCAGAGGTGAGCATGGACAGGATCAGGATTAGATATCTTGCATGATACTTGCGATTTTTTCGGATCAGGATTGGATTTGGATATTCAATTTGGAAAAAATTGATCAGGACAGGATCAGGGTATTGGTTTGATTTCTATAAGGAAATTTTCCTGAGAGTGATTCAAGATGTCACAAATGATGGTGGCAGTGTTTTCTTTGCGTTTTCTTTGTATTGTCGGTATGTGCTGCACTCATCACAACCAATGGTAATTTGTGTTACTTCATCGTTAATTTTTTCCGGCCAAGTGGAAGTAGTGAGCTGCTCTTATATTGCTTATATGCTGCTTTGTTTGTTGTGCTGAATGGCACATGTGTGTGATGTGTAGGCTAATATTGAATTAGTCTGTTTCATGGGTGGCTTGTCTTCAACTTGTCTTCGACTGGAATCAGCTAGAAAATTTATTGATAACTCGCAATTGACCGGCCTGTAATAAAGTCACAAATGCCATATCACATGCCAAAGTTGAATATCGTATGTGCAAACACAGTGCACCATTGTCTTTGAGGCACAGACAGAAGGCAAAGTGTCTATTACGCCGAAATCATGATTGCCACACTAGAAATGGCACGTGTCGCTAACACTCCAGTCTTTGGGCCGTCCGCTAAAGGTTTTGAAACAGTCCGCTAACATTTTTTCGGTGACGTCATTCCGGGCCGCTGCGGCCTGCTCGCCAATTAGGCGAAAATTTTAGTTTTTGCAAATTTCTAAATCTAACAAGGAAATGTTCTGCTGTTGTTTTCTCCATTTTACCGTTATGCCAACGTTCCGTTTCACTTGTTTCCATGCAAATCAGTCAATCATTTATGAATCAGTCAAAGCAACAGACACTATAATTTCTATTGTGCTGCTGAGGTTTAGGTTTAGTACACATGTACTCCTTCAGCATCTCGTTATATGAACATGTATCCCTAAAATTTCTTATGACAAAAGGCTGAGAAAAATATCAAAAATATATTTACCAATATAAGCATATAATGTTTTTGAAAATATTCACGGATGTAGACCTATGTATAAATGCTAGTAAGCTATTTCAAAATCAATAATATGTAAACATAATTTTTTCCTTCTATTGCTAACCTTAAGTATACACTTTCAGATAGGAAAATCTATCCCTAGGGGTACGTATACCCCAGTTTGTAAACAATTGGTTCAGGATTCAAAGCGGTTAGGGCAGGGGTCACTGAACTTTTTAAAACTCAGAGCTTGGTATCTTGGTACAGATTCATGCGAAGGAGTACGAGTTTGATACACAGACTTTTGAAATAAAAATTTGTACAACTTGTCTTCATAATATGTTATCATCAATGATCAAAATTAAAGATATTTATCAATGTGAAGACACTGATCATGTTTATGCTATTGTCAGAAAAGTCCCGTGGGCGACCCACATGGTCCGTATGAGCGACTTGGTGCCTGCAGGCGCCAGGCACCATGTTCATGACCCCTGGTTTATGTTTAGTACATTATCCTACTAGCAAGTGCAGGACAACGTAGTGCACTCTTGTCATGCATTAGTGTCACGTTATAGGCGACGGACGAATAAGTTTCAAATATGAAGGTCTCCTGGCAGATCAAAAGCCACTCTGCCTTAAGACAACATGGTTTTGGTGTCCAAACGACAATGAACTGAAAACTTATTACTTAGCTTTTGAGGGTACTTTATAAGCAGTGTCTATTTTGCCACCAAGACTATGGCGGCAACACATTGACAGGAGCTGTAGTGCCGTCAGTCAAAGATTCGGTCTTGCAGCATGATGTACTTTGATTGAAAAGCTATGTTTTTCATGCAGTCGGCGTACTGCGTGTTGCGTAGCAGTTATACTTCACATCTGTTAAGCTATGCCATTGCTTTTTGGTTCGATGCTCACCTTGGCGACTTCCCTTTTGTTCTTTTTTCAAAACTTGGGCCACTGTATGCTTAGGTGCTAGGTTTAGGGTTAGGTTAGCATTGGGTTAGCATTAGGGTTAGTGTGAGGGTTACGGTTTGGGGTTAGCGTTTGGCAAGAGCTGCAGTTAGGATTAGCTTTAGGATTTATCGTTAATTTTCACTTTGTTTCTGCAAAGCCTGTTGCTGCTGCCATCTTGGCGGCTAAATAGACACTGCCTACTTTATATTACAGGGCGGTCCGGGCCAGAAAAAAAGTTGTAGTTTAAAATAAACTGGCTGGGCCGGGCGGTTTCTTGTTAGCTCCAGGCAGGCCAGGCTGCAAAAGTGCTGGCTCGTGCCATCTCTATGCCATGCAATAATCTGCTGAGCTAGCCTATGGTCAGCCACTGCAGTAGGCACCAGAGAATATACATGACCAACCAATTGATGGATAATTTGTACGTAGTTTCTTGAATATTGTTTGAAAAATGTTCTTTCTAGAGAGCTTGTCAATCCAATGCAAAATCAGAGGCAACTGACTTAGTGACACTCGGCGATCAGTCGGTCGTCTTCAGCGTTTAATTTAATTTGGATGGGGGGTTTTGGACCAATGGGCTCATGATGGGGGGCTATATTTTGGTTAATTATATAACGTCTTCATTTGATCCCACGCGCTAATATTGTGGGTCGCAGTATTTGTGGATTCTAGGCTAAAATACTCGTTTTTAGAGCCCTTGACCGAGCTTCTAGCGTTTCTGGTTGAAAAGTTATGCCAAAAATCTTCCAAATCTCAGGAATTTCCAAGTGCCTTCAGGGGATTTCCCATATTAATATTCTTCCATTTTTTCCATAACTCATCAACCAGAAATGCTAAAAAGTCCATCAAACCCTCTAAAACCTCGTACTATAGCCTGGAATGCAATTAAAATCTCGTAAGGTTTCGTGCCGCTGATTCTGCTCGATTCACGCACTCCCACGGGCCGCTGAAGTCACGGATTCTTTAGAGAAACCTGTTGAAACAACATGTGGTTTTGTAAACATAGCCAGAAAGGCCGAAATCGCACGGCGAAAAGTTTTTTTTAAGCCTAAACCACAGGTCTTTCCCCATTCAGACCGGATTTTAACAGCTCTCTAGCTCGATCCGCAAGCAAGTGATTGCCATTTAGAAAAGTGGTGTGTTCCAGCCCAAATTGGGGTTTGTGGGTGTAGAAATTTTCACCAATATTGCGTTTTTTGGCCATAATTTTGGCTACAGACATGCTAGAAAATCATTCAAGGGCTCTAAAGACGCGGATTTTGACCTAGTTTCCGAAAAAATATTAAGCCATAAAAATGGCCCAATGGGTGGAAGCCCAGGGCCAGGTAAAGGTTGCCAAAAACACCTCAACTTGTGGCGTTCCTCCACGAAAAACCCCCACTACAAACGAAAACATTTCATTTCGATTTCGACTACAAGACTTGCTGAATCCGTAGAGGGTTTGAACAGCACTCTAGCTCAATCGCCTGGCGAGTTATAGGATTGCAAAGCTCTGCAAGAAACATGGTTTGCGCTGGACTTAAAGGGTCAATATTGCTTCAAAACATCAATCGTGATTCATTCGTTTTGCACAAAAAACATGAAACCAACCAATACGTCTACAAATTACTGCAGTCTCATAAATCATGAAACGCTTTGAAGAACTAGTACATCAATACGGTGGAGTTTTAACTTTTACCTTGTGCAAAAACTTAACAGATCCATCCTGTTATAAGTATAGTTGAATAATGCATGAAGAAAATATACTCATATTACCAATATTTCTTTTCTAAATCTCTGCAGGTATAGGGCAAAGTAAAACATTAATGTTCAAGAAAGTAAGACAAGCTTTCCCAAAATTATTTAAAGATATATTTCTGACTCAAAAAAACTGAAAACAATTGTGGTAACATTGCATATGCAGTTAGTGAAGCATACAACAGACAATGCAAGTTCACACATAAAGGCCTACATTGGTGTTTACAATATTATTATATCAAGCAAAACCAGTTCTCACATAACTGTTCGAACAATTGAGTTACCCTAGGGCCAGGTTGACGTTTGTAAGAACTTACTGCTTTTAAATTTTCATTGTCGAAAAGTACAGGTGAACATGCCTTTTATCCCTAGTAAGTATTTTGAGAAATGACAAACCAACCATAGTGTTTATAATGAGACTGGAATGAATGAAATATGCAGTAGGCTTATTGACTCACACATTTTAATCAGAATTCAATGTTCACTTGACCTTTATAAGCTACATCAACTACAGTTTAGGTAGTAAAAAGTTTAAACAAGTTAATATGACAAAACTGAAAATTGGCAGGCTACGTGCATAAAAATTAGATTTAGCTATTGCAATGGGTTTCTGTGCATGGTATTTTGCTGAAGAATATATACATTGGGTAATTAGTATATTTTTAAGCAAGACTGGCAGGCTACGAGTTAAACCTTGCAACTAATAGTAAATTGTTTCATAAAAGTGAGGGCCCTATGTTATTGATTTTAAACCTCTTAAATTTTGAGTGAGGGACCTATGTTTTTTTAAAGAGTAATGGGCGCCTTATCCATGTTACCTTTTGTCATCTTACCTTTTGTCTGGGGCCCCTTGTCCTTTGTATGTACCAGTGGGGTATGGTGGCCATTTTGTTAGGGTGTTCACCAGGATTGCAAACACACCAAAACTGTTAAGGTCACGAGCCATGTTGGTTGTCGCCTACCACAAGCCATTCAAACACTTGAACAGATTGGCAGTTGATCATAATATCAAAGCATGAGCACCGCGTAGGCTACACTATAGAAGGGCGATAGCGTCAGGCTCGAACAAGGAAAATTAATTTCGTTTCTAGTGACAAAATCTTTTCCCATGAACAAACTGATAAGAAATAAATAGGATTTTCGACATAGAATTATCAAATTAATCTGCTGGCTTACGTGTTAGGAAGCGACCGTTTTCGACTGTTATCAACATTCCACATTTTAGCGCTAGGCTACTTTGCACATGAGCCCAGGTTCCCGACTACTAAAGCCAGTAATATTCAGCTTCGCCCATTCTCATTTTTTAAATCGTCCAAATTGTTGCAGTATGTAATCAACACACACTCACTAAAAACCACCGACCTGGCCAAAGTAGGCCATTTTAACCAGAAGCAACATCTATCTGCACAAGTCACTACAAGGAATCCAGCCTTCTGCACAGCTTGCTTCCACTACACAGATTAAGCAGAAATGCTAGCAAAACAACGCATGACGTAACCGAGTTGTTCATTGGGAAAGGTGAAAACTTTGGCTCTTTAAAAAGTGCTATGGCTTGGCTCCATTAGTTTTTCCTTTGTTTATTAGTTTGATTTCGGGTGTTCTTGAACAACCTGCAGTCATGCTTGAGTAGACAAGCAAAAATGATGCGACCTGTTAAGAAATACATCTGCTACATGAGAAAACAATACAAAAAAAGGTAGTTCTTGGCATTAATCGTTAACGAATTCCATAACACCAATTTTTAATTTTCCCCCTCATTTCCAGGTGTTCACTGAACACCTTGAACACCCTGAATATTCCCAACGGAATGTATAGTAGAAAGGCTACAGCTTATGTTCAATCAAAGCCATTTCACAGCAAAAAAAGACATATGAAAAATGTGAAATTCCATCTGACTCGAGCTTGCAAAGCAATGACTCGAAGTGACTCGACAGTTCTTGTGACTCGAGTTTGACTTAATTTTCCTAATTAATGACTTGGCTCTGACTCGACTCGAAAAATTGTAGATGACTCTGACTCGACAAAAATGACTCGGGCCCATCACTGGATTGTGCAGCCATTTAATTATTCTGACAATAACGTCGAATCATTTGAAATTGATACCATTACTGGATTCTCGCAATCACTGTCATTTGGATTCATGAAGTCATAAGCACTCATGGGTAGACTGCATAATATTTGAAAATTAAGTGAAGTCAAGTCATGTTTGCGCTGTAAGTGCACAGCAATAGAACACATTTCAATCAACAAAGCTTAAAAAAACAGCACAGGTTGGGTGAAAGACGGCCAAAGCAGTCACTTAATCAAGCCCAGCCCACATTTGATGACTGTCAAATTCAACAGAACAGGTGAAGCACAAAACATGAGTTCAAAAAAAAATAAAAACAAAACACAGAAGTGTGCTCAGTTTAAGGTCAACGCTCACAAACATGTTACAAATCACATAGCGTATGTATCACAAAAAGTTAATGCCCAGCAAGCAGTCACGACTTTACTCGATAGGAAAGCATATGTAATGGTAACATTTTCGTATTATTAGAAATGCAACCCCATGCAACAGGACCAATATATTGCAGCATTTTTTACCATAATCAGTTCTAAGACGTTATGTTGATAATCTCCTGAAACTTGTGGCATGATCATGTACGCAGTGTAGTTTTGAAAAAAAGTTGTCAAAAGAGGGTAGGATATCGGCACTATACTTATACATAAACTCTTCCAAATTAAGTTGGTACAAATCGGAAACTTTGAGAATTTTGAGTAATTTAAAAGTGTTGTTTGCATTTGATGTTCTCTTGCAAATGTGATGGAAGAGACTGAAATAGATCAAACGCAAAATTTTCATATCAGCAAAATGTCTAATTTTACACACTACGCCACAAGCTTCAGAAAGTTTCCCACAG
>JGI24021J15306_10006583_pt1 | contig 14016 bp, 12 predicted proteins | sample Ectturendosymbi1_FD_15306 | JGI IMG/M metagenome (IMG submission 15306) | reverse complement strand
TTACTGTTGAACCCCCCCCCCCTAGCATAAATCCGGGGAATAAACAAGAAGAATGGACATTATCATTGGTCTACCTATAGACACAGTGTACAGATTAACTATGCAAACTGAATTATCATGATTGTTGATAATTGTGTTGGTTAAGTTGAATTGACCGAATCAGTGTGTACATAAACGTCGTTGAATCATGTGACTGATTCGTGTCGTCTTCTTGTAAGTCGAATTCCTGCGCTGGTCTGTAGCCTGCAATATACAGAACACGGTTGCCACTGCTAGTAGTTTTAGTAGTTTACCAAAACATCTTGTGGTGAGAGACTTGTGGTTGTTAGCAGCAGTACATTTTATTTCGGACCTGACCAAATTTGATTTGATTATCACAATTTTTGATCTGTTTATGCGCAACTCTCATAATTAATGTGTTTTTATATTAAATGCAGTGCTAAGTGCCAGCTATAGCACTGTTGTACAGTACCAGTTCCCAATTGCTATACCACCGTCCACCACTATAGCAGTGTCAATGTTTTCTGATGTTTACTAGTAGCAATCATTGTCAAGTACGAGCACAGCACTGGGCAACTGCCATAACACCATGGGCCTAGTCACGGGGGAACTTGGGTCATGGTCCCCAAAGTATATCATTTCAGTAATTCGCCTCCCATTTTGCCAATTTTGCAAAAAGGTTGTGCTACGGTTGAGTGAACATGGTGACGTCAACGAAACGCAAACAATACTATTATGATAAGCACAATAACATGCCTATCACTATTTTTCTGCCTTTTTTAAAGTTTGTGAAACGTCCTCAAACCAAATTTCACACTGATACCATCAGTGAGTCAAAAGTTATCGTTAGGGAAATTTTTTTTTGCAATTCTGACATACTAATGGATTTGTTGCGACTTCTGACATAATGTTGTTTTGCCTACTGTTAAGTAAGCTAGGCATGGTAAGGCAAGAAACGTGGTCCTACAGTACTTGGTTTAGTAAACGCACAATCTTTTATGCATATAGAAACTTCAAAGGCAATAATGTGAAGCAGTACGTGATGTTAAAGTATAACAATGCAGAACCTCCTCAGTGAGTTCAGGATATTTATTGACACTGGATATTTTTCTTGTGCTTTTGGATTGATTTTCGTCTACGCTTTGCCATCTCTAGTTACACTGGGTGTTTAACACTTTTTTTAATTTTTCTCATTTCAACAGAATACAGATTGTTAACCTATCCGTTTGATTTTTAAAATATGCTGTGTATTCTGCATTTCAGCTGCAAACGCAGAAAATTGATAGGTCAATATAAAGTCAAAATTTTAAGTTTTTGGGTCAAAATATTGGTCGCCTTATATGTCACGCAAATATTGTCCCCTCCAATGTTGCCTCGCAAACTCGGTCCCTGCACGGGACCGAGTGATCACCATGCACGGGTTATGATGGTTGCCGTGCTTTTACTACATACAGTAGGTTCATTAGGCTTTATGAGTGGACAGGTCCCGACAGAAGTGACAGAGCTCTCACAGCTTAAGTCAGCAAGGCTTGTAAAAACACATGTGCCTTGACCTCAGTTGGGTGGAATGACAGATACCATTTTACAATGTCATCATTTGCTTGCCGTCAGTAAACAAGAGAAAGTTTTTTAACTGCTCGTACGCCACTTGATGGGTACTGCTCAAGCGTTTTTAAAACTCTTACGCCTGGCAAAGACAAATTGCTTCATTGCAGACAGTTCAGAAAACTAGATTCGGAATTCAAACCATCAAAACGAAGCACTTTGTCTGTGACAAACATCTAACTGAGAAAACGCACGAATCATTGGTGGCCACTCCCTGTTCTCAGTAACTTGGATGTAAATGTACACTATCAATCTTTACCATTAAAAGTAAAGTTATGAAGGCTTGTAACGTTGTTTAGATATCGTGACTTGCCGGCAACGCGAGTGTTTGTTGCTCTTTCGCCATTAACGTGTGACGAAACATTGCCCGCCAGAGACAAAAAGTACTTTCTTATAACAGCGAGCATATTACAGCATGATCAACTCGACTTAACCAAACGCTGCGCGATTTCTAAACCGATAGTCTCTTGTCAAAAACGGATTAACGTGCCGTGGAACTCATTTCTTCCATTTATATCGTGCGCAACACCCGCCCTTGAACTTTTTCGACTAAACCTCTTTCAAACGGAATGCTGTAGGCGGCAATTACAAGTCGGGAATTATTTGAGACAACCTTTCGAAAGTCAGCGGCAGGCGTTAAGAACTGTCGTACCAGGAGCAGAGAACAGCACGCAAACAAAATTGCGATCTGCATGAGGCGTAGATAAGTAGTACAACGGCCAAAAGTCGGACAACCATGCGAGAGAATGGAGCTTGCGGCGTGACTGATGACTTTAGGGCATTGACACGCAGATGCGACACAAAGCAGTCGTGTCTTCGCAGTGACGATAACCTCGACCGCAAGCCCAGCGCGAGTTTGCTCGAAACGGGCGTTTAAAGCAATTTACCTGCGACTCTAACCGCTCGGCCTCGTTCAAAAAGTCATTGTCGTCGACATCCTCCATATCGACATCGTGGCCTTCATTGAGCCTTGGCGCCGAACCGTGCTGGTCGATCGAATCTCGCAACCTGTTGTTCGTTTGGGCTCGGGCAGAAGCAAAACCCGAATCCGCGCTGATTTCGAAGCGTTCGTCGGTCAGCTGGGTAATAACATCGGGGGGTAGGTCCAATTCTGAAAAGCGGCGACACGTGTGCTTGAAGTAAACTCTCGAAACGTGTCAGTCGCGATCGTAAGCCTCGACAGGTTTACTGTCTGTTTTACGCTGATTTAGCGATCTGTTCGTTTTTTGTTTTACCTTTTTTAATGGTTTACCGTTTTTTTCTTGTCTGGCAGTACACTTCGTAACGCTGGTGTGTGACGTAACAATCGTAATAATTTGAAACCAGCCAGTTTTGAAAACAAGGTTACCATAATACGAGTCGAACAACAAACGTGGCTTGCACAGAAACTATCAGACTAACAGCCGTAGGAACCGCGGCGGCTCAACGAAGAAATCTGTGAATTGACTTGGTTTTTCGCGATAGTGCCGTGATCTCTCAGAGCATGAAAGTGTTTCTTACCGATGTAAGATTCATCTCGAGAAACTTGAACCGGCTGTCTTTGCCGATTTGGTGCAGGGAGCTGAACAAGAAAAAGAATGGTGAAAGGGTGTCTGGCAGACTCGATTNCAGTTTTTCGCTAACGACAAGTAACCCAACAGCTGCGCAAAACACACTCATCACTTACCGGGCGGTTCAACGCGCGACATAGCAAGGCCTCTTTGCTGTTGCTTTGCTTCAAATCGTCCACTTCGCCGCCGAGAAGTTGTACGTTGCCCGCTGTAAGCATCAGCACACCCTTGCGGCAAAGCACCGGGCCCTTGATTCTGATCTGCAACAGCCACGGGCACCCTTTTAATCGTGATTCACGTTGTTCAAATTTTGCGCGACTATTTCCAACCTGTTTTTTTTTTCGCTGAGACATTTCGGTCATTTGTCTCACAGTTTTATTGAAACTTGCCGTAACAGTGCTTTTTAGCCTATATTTACAGATAATCTGACCGAAATGACTTAACTTGTTTCGGTCATTTCAAAATCATTTCCGGTCTATGACCAAGAAAAACAGTTTCCAACACCAACAGCTTATCTCGATTCAAAACCAGTTTGTCAAAAAACGTCCTATTTAACAAGACCACGAACCAGTTAAAACCGTGTGATAGCATCCACAATGCTGCAATTAAATAATTCATTTTATTCGTACTTTGGTTCCAGGCAGTAAAGCATCATTCAAGATCGGAATGCTCCTGTACTCCATTCCCGATACAGTAATCACTCCATCAGTCAAAGTCATCATGAGCATTCTCGACGACTTGCTTTCCCATCGCTAGAACACCGGTGCATTATTGCGTTACACGTCAACAGCAGCGGACGCAAAAAATCCTCGAAATCAGTCACCTTCTGTGTTGGCTGTGTCTCCGCAGAAACGCTCGAGTTTGAATTGTCCAAGTTTTGCACTTGCAGCAGTTGACCGTAAAGTGGTTGCGACACATCCAGCACGGAAACCATTTGTACGCAGTAGCTATCATAAAAAGTAAGCAGATGGTAAGTTGCAGTGTAAATTAAATGGTGGAACCATGACAACTCCATACGCACCATCCGTTTAGAGTATACTTCTCATTCAAAATACTTGATGGCAAACAAGGCACAGCTAAGTCTTTCAAGTCGGTCAAAAGCCATTGATCCAAAACCTGCTGTTGTAACTGGGCAAGTTGAACATGGCGACCCTGATCAACACAAACATCTTGTAAAGTACGNATGAAAAAAGCAAGGAAAACTTCTGTTTTGAACCCGCTTACCTGATTCTCTGACTGCAACCACTCCAAGCATGCATCCAGCCAATCATTAGGAATTTTAATGTGCTGTGTTGCCAAGTAAGAATGTATTTCATTTGCAGCCATATTTAATTTGCATACATGAAGCGCCTTGTATATAGTTGACATTCACTGAAAAACTGCCAACATCTTTAATGTGTTAGCTACATTGACAGCAATAACAAATATTACTTTAAGTGCTTTCTTTACTATAAGAGCATGACGACCACAATGCAATGAACACCAAGCAAAAACATCAAGTTCTTTGAACCTGGTGAAACTAAATACTACATAACACTAGTCACAAGTACGTACATGAATTTACAAAGTTGTTAAAACATGTAATAAAAAGTATTGGAAAGGCAGGCCTAACAAAATTTTGCAATTACGCATGAAGGCAAAACTACAGAAGTATGGTTGACTTAACTAGCTGCATAATGCCCAACCCAAACCACTGTGCTTTTAATCAGATATGGATCAGTAGCAATAAGGGTTCACAAAAATAAACTAATTATTTGTTCACCAGTGAACTTTTTTTTGCAAATTTTTTCCTAAGAGCAATTAGCAATATTACTGCAAATTCTATATTCTCCTGTAGTGCTTTCCTGAAATCAACAAAATATGATCCAAAAGATATCCTTAACACGGTTGTGTGACAACACAATTTTGCGCTAAAAGTCCATAAAGAAAGAGTCTTTTTGTGTGCTTGTAGCTTTTTTCACAGCCACCAGGGAGCAGCCAGCAATTGCAGGGAGTATATTGTGTCACAGATAAACTACTGTTTTAACAACAGCCACACCTGCACATGCACACACTCTATATACTGTATACTTTTGGTAAATAGTAACAAAGCACTTAACTACATGCACCACTAGCACATATTATAACATAAAGGCATTCCACAGCACACCAGCTGTTTGAAGCGTACTGCATTAGTTTTGGAAAAACAATTGTATTGCATGGTGTGAAAGTACATAAACACTGAAGCTACTACTTTAAGAGCTTTGGGAAGTTCATTTTTTGTAAATGAATACAAAAAAGGTGATATTGTGCATTTTCCAGCTATTTCTCATTGACATTCCAATCATATGTCAAATAAACTAATTTGAATGTTTTTTTCTCCATGATTGACAGCATATCATTTTTCTTTGAACTATCAGCCATATGATTTTCCACCCAATTCAAAACTTCATCTTCATTAGCACCAAAGTCTTCTTTGTACCATTTGAAGATCATGCTCAAACCTATCATGTTAGTTTCCGTATTAACTCTACAACCATCATTACTTTCCAAAAAGGATGTAGTAGAAAGCTCCAGCTGTTTCATAATATTTTCTGGAGAATATGTTTTAATGGGTGGGCAGCTCTTAGCCCCACAAACCAGTGCAAAATGAATGAGAGGCTCATGGGGAGACAAAATAAACTCAAGTCTGGGGTCATTTTTTGAAAAGGGCTTCTTTAACATTCCCACACCCTTGCGATTGGAGCGAAGTACACCATTCTCAATATCTTGCAGTGAATATGAGTGTCCACCAATCAAATATTGAGCATTGTTAAAGAACTTGTAGCGAGAGTACACAGATTTGGGAAACCCAAGGGCAATATTTCCATGTATCACAAGGGCATTGTAAATGTTGATGAAAAAGGCTAACTTTTCATCCCTGCTGAGATCATTTAAATGCACTCGATTTAACTGAGCTGTCAATTGCTTGTACTCAGTAAAATCTGGACTGCGACTAATGCCTGTGTAATCCACTCTTTTGCCATTTTTTGATAAATGTTCACTGTAGAGTTTTAAAATAGTTTTACGAATTAGCATTGACAACTGAGATGCTGAAACAATTGCCAAGTAAGCTGGCATGTTTGCATTGAGGGCTTTTGATGGTAGATCATGTATCAATCGATATAGAGTCCCATTGTCTTTAATTGGCATATCTTTCTCTATGGCAATAACAAACTTCTTTTCTAGTAACTTCTGGGCTAGTTTCAGTGCTTCATCTCTGATAACACTGCATTCCCGAGCAACAAATGATACCAAATCACTTCCAGTAAAAGCTCTTGGAATTGATGAAAAAAAGTTATGCCTGTGGGCATGTACAATGTCACTCTGACTACTTAGTTTTTCTACCAATCCTGCTAATTCATCTTTAGTATACAAATCCTTGTCACCATCAGATGTTTTTGAACTAGACTGAAGTTCAAAATTGGGTGCACTTTCTGGGGCAGATTGTTCTTGAACATAAGTTATCAACTCCTTCAGGCGCTCATCACTCAGATTCTGGAAATCCTCATTGCCTCCCACATGCAGATCATTAAAGAATATCTGTGGAACAGTATGTTTACCAGTGAGTGAAGTCATCTTTTCTTGCTGATCAGGATAATCATCAAGATTGATGTCTACATAAGGTAGATTAAGTGAATCCAGCTTAGATTTACTTGCTTTACAATGTGGGCACCCAGATGTAGAATAAATTACTATTTGACCTTGCCACTCCATGTCCATTAATACTCTATTCTGTAAAAATGGAGATTGAAAATAACTGGCAAATATTATACCTAATGTGAAAATTGTCCTAAATAGAAAACACATACAGAAAGATTCAAAAAAGGTTCATATCAATCAACCAAGCATAACAAATAATTTAAAAGATATTTTCACTAAAATTTTTCTGTATATTATCCACATCATATTCTTCAGCATGTAAGTTTCATTTTTTACATTATTTTAAAGTCATTATGAAAATGAGTTCAGTTTTCCTTGAAGCTTTTTTGTGATTGAATGTACTATTGGCAATCACAAAAGATACTTCATATTTCAGCACATACACTACACTCATCCAGGGCTGTGGAGCCAGAAATCAAATTTCAGGCTCCAGCTCGCCCATCAAAAATTTTTGCTATGGCTCCAGCTATCCAAAATCACTTGGGCTCCAGACTCCGGCTCCACAGCCCTGTGCTCATCAAGAACTCTGTGGTAAGTAAGGTTGTCACTAGGCCCAAAGTTCACATGTTCAAAAAATATTTTTGATACAAAAATAACTGATGAATAGCAAAATTCACCAGAGCCTTGTTGTAGGGTCAAGCATTGTCANTGTTTTGCTTTTGGCATAGCTTACAGTCATATCAGTTATATTACAATACTCATCCTTAAGCATATTAAAAAACACATGGAACAGCTCATACTAAAATAATTAATTTCAAATAAGATTTTTCCTGGTTAGTCACAACCCTATTTACATGCATGTCACTCTCCTTTATAGATCATGCCAAATTTTTTTACTGACTATTACAACCCTTTCACCCTAATGGTTGGTTAATGTGGTATATCATTGACTTTCAGCAGTCTTTTTACAAGTCTTAACACTACAGCTAGTAAATGGCTAGTGCCATTATAGCATTTCTACATGGTGAATGACATTCAATAAACATGTGTATAAGCTTATTCTAAGCTCACACAAAAATATACACACTCAATTGTCAACTAATCAACTTAAATCCAAAAATTATAAATACAATATTAAATGGTTAACAACAAATAAATGTGAACACAAACCCAAATAAAAATATTCCAAGAACTGTCAAAATTGACATGTGACGTTATGCATAATTGACAAGTGATATATCAGGTTTTTTTTAAGGAAAATGTCAGGTACCTGGTATGGACCTGCAGGGACCCGATTTCTCTGATGCTAAGGACCCGATTTGCTCTGATTCCAGGGACAGGATGATAATTTTCAGGGATTTTAGGGACCCGATTTTCAATTTTAGGGACCCAAATCATCCCTATAACAGCTGAAAAAACCTTGGACATACCAAGGCAAAACTTTTTAACACACTTTAATTTTTGGTAGTGTCTATTTTGCCTCATGAGGCAAAAGCTTTGGTAGGGTTATTTTGCCTTTAGTTGATAACAATTGGTTGAAGTGATCACATGCTGTTTTTTTCGGTCATAGACTTAACGTTTTTTGAAATGACTGAAAAAATCAAGGTAATTCAGGCAGAATGTTGATTTTAAAATATAGGTATATTTAAAAATATATTTGAAAATATAGGCTTGTGAATACTATGGTCAGTTTTAATACAACTACGAGAAAAATGACCAAAATGTCTCAATGGGCCAAAATGTCTTGGTGAATGTACACTGCCTAAATCTTTAGAAATTCTTCATAAACCTGTGAACGTCTACAAAAGTCACCATATTTATGGTAGCAAGATGAAGTACTAGAACAGGGTTCCAACAAATATTGACTAGAAATCCCCTAAAGTTAACCTTAAACTTCCCAAAAATTCAAAGAAATTCCCTTGATTTTGCACAAAACAGTATATTACTTTCCTTTACCTTTTAGAGCTTTTGCTGAGTTGAGTTTGTTTGGTGATAATTATTAGGAACTTACAACATGATAAAGAAACCATTTCAACTGCAAAAATGCCAGGGCACCAAAAAAAACTAGAATGTTATGAAGTCATTGACCCCTGACTGGTGGAAAGCTCTGTCACAAACTAGGTTACCTTTTAACAAGCAGCATAGTGTGTTACATTGAACATTTACTATTATTTTAGGAACTCATGAAAAACAGAACAAAACAATTGTACAAACAGAGCCAAATCATACCTCCTCAAGAACCACATACATTGTCTATAGATTGAGTTAGATTTGCTACTGAATTTATTAAAGGTAGTGTCTATTTTACCGGTGATATTCTTCTGGTGGCAACAGATCGGCTGGAGCTATTGTCCGTGCCGGCAGTCGATTGTCCAGTCTCGTGGCCTGACACAATACAAAGAAAAAGGTCACTTTGTCAAGAAAACGCTGTCCTGCTCGTGGTGTAATGGTTAGGTCTTATGGCTGCTATGCAAATGGTTTGCAGTTCGACTGGCAGCAGCAAAAGGTTTGGTAATGGTAGAAACAAAGGAAGTAAATACAACTAAAAGATAAACCTACAACCTAACCCTAACCTTAACCCTAACCATAGCCCTAAGCTAACCCTAATCCTAACCAAACCCTAACCCAACACTAAGCTAATGCTAAGTTAAGCTAACCCTAAATTCTAACCTATCCCTAATCCTAGCCTAACAACACTAACCCTTAAAGGTAACACCTAAGCAGAGCCTGAAAAAAAACAAAGAAAAAGAACAAAACGGAAGTTGGCAAGGTGAGAGTCCAACCGCAAACCATACCATTGGCATAGCAGCCATAACATCTAACCACTGCACCACGAACAGGACAGCATGATTTACCTGACAAAGTTACCTTTTTCTTTTTATTGCATCATGCCACTTCGACTGCCAGTACAATTAAGCTCCAGCCGATCTGTTGCTGCCAGAATTTTACCAGTGAAACAGACACTACCTTTTCTTAATTTTTTTCAAGGTTTCTAATTTACACTTTGACTTTATCTATGTTATGCTTGAGCTTTCGGTTTGGGGGTGAGGTTTTTAGAGGTTGGCTTTAGGGTTTACTTTACAGCTTAGGATTAGGTTCAGGGTTTACTGTGACTACGGTTCTACCAAGCCTTCTGCACTCTTCTCATGCGTTACTGTCACATTACAGGTGGTGGACGAATGAAGTTTCAAATATGAAGGCCAACAGCCGGACCTGTAGCCACTGTCATCAAAATATATATACCTTTCAAGCAATTTACACAGTAGTTCTTCATCCTGGAACTGACCGCAAATCACAACCTGATTTTTTCCCAACCTCACAATCAAATTCACATCAAATGAAAACACAGGACCGCAACGTTTCCCAGTTTTATCCCCAATAAGGCAATTTCCCTAAAAAATCCCTAGACAGATTATGAATTTAAACCCTAGCATAGTACAGTAGATCTCTCCCCAAATAATATTGAAATTCCCATCTGATCTACTACGGATAAATTCCGCAGAAGTGGGAACGCTGCACTAGAAGCACTAAAAAATTACCGACTTCCTTTACGTGTAAAATTTGCAATGTAACTTTTATTTAAATAAATTTCAAAAATCCAGTTGCCACATGCCAGAAAGAATCCCAGCCATCATCAGCTTGTTCGTGGTATAGTAAAGCAAGCAAGCATGTCATTCACAAAAATTCTCGTGTCACGATTGAAAACAGTGTGCACCAGAGATGACCTGATAGTGGATTTTTACTATCCAATCCTATCCAGTTTTTGAAAAATGATATCCGTATCCGATTCCTGTTTTGGTTGAAATCATACTATCCATATCCGATAACTATCCGATAGTGTATTGTGATTCAAAGCATATATTTTTGTGCTGTGCCTATTTTGTCGTGTTAGGCAAAATAACTGCTGCAGCTATTTTGCCTTTAACTGAACACGATTGGTTGAAGTAGTCACATGACAAGTTTGGAACAAATGCCTGCTTAGTTGACCATGACATTTGTAACAGCTCAGTCCCATGCATGGATGATGGTTGTTATGGTTTCAGGGCTGGCAAGCAGTTATCAGCTTCTTGTTTGTTTGCATTAAGTGAACTGTAGGCTAAACCCTAGCTCTAAGCACTGAATCACTAAGCCTAAAACCAGACCCTAACCTTGACCATAAGCCCTGATCCTAAACCTAACCATAAACTCTTAAACCCCAACCAATTGTCTCTGCATATTGTACTTGTCACATGATCACTTCAACCAATTGTGTTCGAAGGCAAAATAGTCCCAGCACAGGTTTTGCTTCATGAAGCAGAACAGAGACATTACCTGAATGCGTTGTGCCACTTTGCCCCCCTGTCAGTGTCATGCTTATAAGCAGAAAGTTTGACATATCTTGCAAGCTTGACATATCACGTAACCTAAATACATTTTCGAGTCAATTCTATTAAAAAGCAAGCTGAAGTTTTGCCACAGTCCCGTCACCACGGGGTGGCTTTAGTGGGCTTAGTCCCTCCAAAACAAAGCTCCAAGCCCTCCCCAAATTGAAATATGAAGCACTATAAAACAGTGATGTTTGTTCAAATTCGCCCTACTCCGCAGTAGTGTTGTAACAAGTGTTACGGGTTAGCAGACATTAGTCCAGATACGCAGCAAGCAACGTCCTTAATATATACTGAAAGAGCCCTATCTTGCCACACCAGGAACAACCTCATGCTGACAAACTTGGCGATTACACTACGGTACAAAGATTATACACCATAGACCAGTGGTGCCCAACCAGTCGATCGAGGTCTACTGGCAGATTGCGGACTGTTCGCAAGTCGACCGCAGTGGTTGTTGAAAAAAAAGTGATCCACAGTGGCTTTTAATTAACTGCCAATTTGCTTTGTAATGAATGTAAAGATATCCTCTCTGAGGTAACGTCGCCCAGTAACTGATATTGCGACGTTTCGATAACCCCTANCAGTGGAAGGCTCTTGCAGTTGCTGGCCACGTGTCGTGATGGCAGGGCAAAGTGATGTGCTGNTTACTGAGATCAAGGCTGTGGAACCGGAGCTCCAATTTCAGGCTCCATCTCCAGGTATCGAAATTTTTTTGGCTCCAACATCTAAAAGATTTTGGCTCCGGCTCTGGGTCCAGAATGATTTGGTCCACTGAAAAGCGAAAACCATTGTATTATTTGTACAGTTCGCTTGCCCCACGAAGTAGGGCTGTGGAACCAGAACCCAAATTTCAGGCTCCGGCTCCACCATCTAAAAGTTTTTGACTCCGGCTACAGCTGTAGCCATCCCAAATTGCTTGGGATCCAGATTAGGGCTCTGGTTCCATAGCCGTGACTGAGACTAAGGAAAGTTGTTAGTTTAGTAGGCTCTATTAGTGTTGTGCAACTTGATACGTTAGCGAGCACAAATACCATCATGTTTTAGAACTGCGTGTGTGTGCGTGCATGTACTCAATTTATTGTGTTGATTGGACGATGTCGCTTGCTACAGCTAGGTTGTCAATACAATCAATTTAAAATACTTGCTTGTACGACCGCTTCGTAGGAAGTTGACGCACGTTGTTACACACCCAAGGAGGTGTTCAACAGCCCAAGCTTGCTCGGGAAACCAACAATGATTTTTCTGTTTTTGCACATGTTTGCATGTGTAGTTAACTAATGATAAGCTGTCTTTTCGTAAGATTTTTTTCTGGCTATTTGTGGATTAGACGCCATAGTGGGCTACTACCTATCTTCAAACAACTGATCGCTTTTGTGCTTTAAATTGTGCGCTTCCTGAAAACTTTGTGTGGCATCCCTACTTGCAGCTAGCGATCAGAGCAGTTACACAACCTTGAAAGTTAACATGGCTGAGACGAAACGCGTCAAGACCTACCGTGTTCACCCCAAATGGGAGGAAGATTATTGATCCCTATCTCTTTTTGGATCGACTTATTTGTGTAGATCTGCTTTTTACCATGTGAAAATCATCAAGCCCAAGTACAGATCCAGAATGATTGATAACCACCTAGAAGCGTGACTACGCCTTGCGACCAGCTGCTACACAGTAGCAAAACCAGCTAAATTTTTTTGTGGCCAAATTATTTGACTTTAAGCGAGCAACAGTATTTTGTTTGAGACAAAACCTCTCAAAGCACAAAATTACAAAATATGCTAGAAATTTGAGAGGCATGCCCCTCTTGGATCCCCTGGCTACGCCTGCAACTTACACTCCCGACTACGAGAAGCTAGCCTCCTCTTTCCAGGGCTAGGTCTCCCACTAAGTTGGAAGTAATTTCCTCTTTTCAAACTCAGAGATCCACTTGTTTTGTATTTGGTTTATTTTTCTGATTGGTTCATGAAGGTCATTGCTTATCAAACAGATTGGCGTGTATGTGTACGTGTTTAAAAAAGGGTTTGTGGTTGTGTGGCAGCTAGAAAAAGTGTTGTGAAGTTAGTTACTGCAGGATGGAAACGATATGTGTGGATATGCGATGTTGACACTAGACTGGTAGATCTCATGGGGGAGTCTACTTGAAAAGCAGATCTTGGGTTAAAAAAGGTTGGGCACCACCGCCATAAACAGACTTGGAGTCATGGCACAGAAGGCTGAAAAGATGCTTCTGAAGATAATAAATGAATGATTATACAATCAATGTGCATCTTTTTCCGAAAGTCTGAATCCTCGAAATATCGAAAAAAAACGTTTCGGATATCCGGATCCATATCCGGGTCCCGTTTGAAAGCAGTTTTTGGATATCCTTATCCGGTTGCAAACTCACTATCCAGCCGGATATCCCACCAGCAATCCGGATAGTGATCTTCTCTGGTGCGCACATTGCACAGACGTCAGAGATAGATAGCAGGGATGAGCGGACTGTGAAATTTTTCAGTCCGAGTCTAGTCCTGATCTAATAAAATTAAATCCGATCCAGTCCTGATCCGCAAAATTTTTAAAATTATCAGTCCGGTCCAGTCCTGATCCGCCAATGTAAAATCTTGTATCTTTATTTTGCCTCAATAAACGCTGTTCTGTTCTAGTGTCATGAGGCAAAAGAACTGCTGGAGCTATTTTTCCTTTAGCCAAATCAGCTACGATTGGTTGAAGGCAAAATAGTTCCAGCAGTGCTTTTGCCTCATGAGGGAAAATAGACACAGTCTTTTGGCATTTCCAAAATTTAACAAGGAAGTGTTAATTTTGCATCAGAGGGGAAAGTACTGCTGGAGATATTTTGCCATAAGGAGAGTCCAATTGCTTGGATTGGTCAAGTGACA
>JGI24021J15306_10006582_pt1 | contig 14018 bp, 8 predicted proteins | sample Ectturendosymbi1_FD_15306 | JGI IMG/M metagenome (IMG submission 15306) | reverse complement strand
CATCCGTAGAGGGTTTGAACACCTCTCTAGCTGCTGCAGCTGGCGAGTTATAACAAAAAAACCTCGAGCCAATTAATTGGCTCCGGTGGTCGTTAAAGGGAGGGTGATGCCAATGAGCGTCACAGCAAAAAAATAAGGATGACGCTAATGAGTCAACATAGAATGGTGTTACAGAAAAAATTACTTTGACGAAAATTCTGCTTGAATGCGTAAAGCTGAACTCTATGCTCCTGAATTCCTTCAACGGAAAATCGGGGTGAGAAAAAAGGCAATCACGGCGTGCAGCCGAACGAGAAGCCTCGTAGTGAGCGAAGAAAAGTCGAAGACCAAACTTAACTTCGAACTCGAGTTATACTGCAAAGAATGAACTTTCTTCCCGTTCAGGAGGCTAACTGGAACGCAAATGCGACGAGTTAGGAATAAGTCACACTGACAAGTTTCCCGCGCACCAAGTACATTGTTTGACAAAATAACCGTCACAAGGAATTCTGCATCCCCACAAAAAGCCAACACAAAACCGATACGTCACGCATACATTAAACAAATAATGCGAAATCACTTGTGCATTCACTATACCAGTAAAACATTCGTGTCTGCGCTATAGCTTTGACGCGAAGATCGCTTTACGAAGAGCTGCTGTTCGACTTCGCAATATGTCTTTGGGGCACCGATATTTTCACATTACAATAAATCGTGTAGACGACATACCTCACGTAGTGAAAATAAGCGCTTTATTGGAAATGTTCTGCCTTCCCTTCAAATGGCAACCTAACATGAAAAAGATACATAATTATGTATTTCAGCAACATTTCGCTTTTTCAGAACAAAATCCTGCGTTTATGAGTTTCAATAATTTGGATAATGTCAGTTTTTCCGCATGAAATGACACTCCATAGTTCTTTGTTTTGCTTTTTATTTGTATCTCATCATTATATTCTTTTATATTTTTGTTTTTCATACTTTGTTTAAACATTTTTGATCACGCCAAATTTCCTCAACTAAACTTGATCCACACCTATGTGTGCATAGGCATGATCTCTTCATCTGTAAATTTGTTCACCATGTTCTGTGTTTGTTTGCTTATTTTATTTCCAACTGTTGTTTTCAACACGTGTCAAAACGTGATAAACGGGTTGGTTGACTAAATGACCGCCATGGTTGTTCACCAATCCTATATGACACAGTGACAATCTTTGTTTGAGTTATTTTGCCACGTGCCTTCATTTATTATAATGTCCACTGACATTCGGTTACTCTTTTGCATTATGGCTCTTTGTATTGTTTCCGTTCATTGGCTAAGTCATATGAAACAATCAATGAATCAATCTATAGACGGGTAATTACCTTGGAGACAACTGTTTACAGCCGCTCCTGTCTCTAAGTCTCCCATTAAGCTGGAACAAATGGATGAAGCCCTGGAAACAATGTAGGCATCAAACGTGCAAGTGATGCTAAGTACACAAAAATGAAGTCACTAATAATGTTTGTCATAATGGAAAATGCTTACAAACTCACGCTACGACACCTGCTACTGAGTACCAACCTTTTGGGAACAAAAGTCAAATACTTTATGAAATATGCTGAAATGCAGAAATTGTAGTAAAGCACAAGTTTTACCAGATCGAAGAGGTACACTTGTGCTATAGTTACCACCTTTGCGGTTGTTCTACTGTGTGTCTCATCACCGAATGCTCCACAAAAATAACAAAACACGGACACAGTAATTTGTTTATATTACAGTATATCACAAAAAGAGATTTAAAAAAACCGAAAAGCTTCGACAAATAAATTGGGAATGTTATGGTCTTTTAAATTTGAAAAGTCCTGGACAAACCAAAGAGAGAACGTTTCGAAGTAAAAAAACGAACAGTATTTTTAGTTTGTCTTACAGATAAAATATTTGAATTTAGACAAAGAAAATAAACACACACTATTTTCTTTCGAGTTTCGTCAAGTTCTGCAGCAAACTTATACCGTCCAGTGCGATGATACAGTATTAATATACCATATTTCATAAGATGCATTTGCTGACAAGCGCTCTCCGTTGATATCAACACTTTTGCGCAGGAATCTATTTCCTGGGTAATCGTTTGCCTGTACTATGGAAGAAGTTGTTGGCGTAATGCAGTTATTCATCATTTACCTCAAAGATCAAGTTTAACCTTTTCGTAAAGTTTCCAAACTTTCTGTCAACCCTGTTTTTCGTCACTGAAGCAAAATAACAATCGGGCAGCCTTCTTTTTCCACAATTTCGGAATCAGTGCAGATAAAATGTTATGAATATGAATAGTGAATGTTTTACGACATTTAACTGTTTTTACAGAATTTCAACATCTGTTTATTTTGGTTTCAGCAAAAAAAGGTTCTGATCACTTCACACTAAAATTATACATTACTGTAAATTGAAAAATGCTTTGAAATGATCAAGTTTAATGTAGTATTTAGATAACATTTGAAACAAACTTCAGGAAACTTTTCCTGCTAGGCGCTTTTTCTGATGTTGGTTAATGTGTGAGAGGGTTTTTCCAGTTCATAGGCTTAATTGATAAATTGATTGATCCTTTCAGTTAATTGTATTTGAAAAAGGTTCTACACCGGGAAACCCACCTTTATGGACGAACAGATGGCATGCGCTTCACTTGTTGCAGGTGTCATAAAGGTGTCACAACGTTGATCAATTTTTCTTGGTTTCAGTGAACTAAAAATCAGGAGCCTATACCAAATGTATGAATGTGAACATAATACATATTAATGTTAAGCATTCAACTCAACACAGTTTTTCTCCAACTCCAACAACAAAATGCGAGATGTGCTCGCCATCCCTCTGACCACGTCTTCTTTGCGAGTGGCCTGTTGCGTTGCAAGCGCCTTGCTTAATTACGTGCGCCCGGAATGCCAATCACATTAGACGAGCAACAGTAACAACGCCAGTAGTCAAGAAAATAAATTCATTGGGTTAATCCAAGTAATAAACTGATCAAAGAAACTATTGTCAGTATCAAGCGTAGCGTTTACAGTATTTAGACATGTCTTATCTTGGTTACCGTCAAGCATATAGTATTCAATAAAAAAGTTAATGTCATCTACAAGACGAATAATATCCTATTATCCTTAGTACTTTTGAATTAGTTGCGTTCCAATGAATGAAATCAGTTAAAGGCAACGTGCTGAAGGATGTGTTATTTTGAATTAAACATTTTCAACTGCTCAAGGTCTCATTGGTAAATTGCCTACAGGCAATATTTGAATCGGGTTGCCTGAAAGTTCGCATATTCACTGCAAACTTTTGATGCGAAAGCTAATATGTAGACTTTTTGGAAGTTCTTACAGGATATAATCATTATTTGAAACGTCCGTTAAAAGTTACCATTCAGTATTTATTTCAGAACATACAAGAGTATTCAACTAAAAAACTGTCCTTGTCAAATTAACCCTGTAAGGAACGGACATAGATGTCCATATGCAAAAATGTCGTCAGCATTTTGACGGAAAATCTTGGTGAAATAGCAAGTATTGAGTTGCATGTGGATGTCGACAAGTTCTTACTATTAGTCTTTTTTAGCAGAAGCCACTGTCCAAATTGCTGTCGCCTTTAAATAATTCATTTATTGTTCAGTGGGCTTCGTGAACTCTTAGAGCGTCGTTTGATCGATTTTCGGTTTATCTCATATTCTTTCCTTCCAGCCAGTTTGCCCTGGTACACATCACAACGCAGACGCTGAAAGGGTTGTTAGGCTGACCTCGCAAGTGTGAAGCATTATGCTGGGAAATAGTTCAAGCTGAGTATTTAGCAAAGTTTCCTTTTTCATTCTTTGATGTTACGCGTACTAAGAACTACGTCCAGGTTTCAGTTTTGCCAGTTGGCAACGATAGCTCAAAACCACGCAAGTGTACATGGTGTTAGCAATGTAGCCCTTCTTACACAAACAGTTCACGCAGAAGCTGCGTGTGTGTTATGCGTCACATATGAGAAACCAGTTGCTAATGCTCTGTTGAAAGAAATATGAAAGTGGATGGCTTGACTCCGATCCGCCACAAACAAATGTTCATTAGTTGGTTTTTCCATTTGGGCAGGAACGTTTGACATTCTGAAAAGTTACTTTAGAATCTGTGGTATTTTAGTGGACCTTATTAAGTAGCTGAAATGTGTGGTGAGACAACTGACATTAAGGGTCAATAAAAGATTTTGTTTAGCACGGAATATTTCATAAATGGAAAGAACTCCCTTTCAGTGAAATCAAAAAAGCTTGTGGTAGCAATTAATTTCTTTTAATAGAGGAAAACAAACCAAACAATCACGGCAGGTACATTTACACCTATAGGGTGCGTTTGCCTGTCTGAAGGATGCATTTAAGGTTAAGAATAGAAGGTAAAATATATATTTATAATTATCCATTTCCAAACATTTAAAAAGAAAAAGTGAATATTACTTTCACAAACAGATTAACTTATAATTTAACTGCAACAAACTAACTTTGAGACATAAAAACGAGCTTTACCTTTATATTTCCAAAATCCAAAAGGCCTATCAGAAATTCTGTCGATTTTTTATATTTTACTCAGTCTTTTTTTCATGAGAAATTTTAAGGGTAGCCTACATGCTCATCTGTCGAAATGCTGAAGGGTACGCCAGAGAAAGGTTGGGAACCCGCATGCTTACAACCGTTCTGATGTTAGCTAGCTGCTGTAGTTTAACCTCCTGCTGCATGTCATATGTTTAGATTGGTGTCCGTTCAAAACAGTCCTATTCATAATAGACCACGTTCAACCGACCAGTTCATAACAGACACAGGGGTGGTAGAATAAATTTTCTAGTGGGGGGTACGGTGCTCGATCTAAGTGTACTACCAGGATAATGGTTGATTGCTTTTGTGACGTCATTGGTCATCACTCATCATTTAAGTTTGGAACGCTTTTTTTCACAATTTCTGAAAAGATTTGAAATGCGAAAACGCACCTGCACTCACTGTGACTTTATTGCGGATCTTTTCATATTGTGTTAGTACCACTAGCTCCAAAAGATGCATGTTTCTCTTCGGAGCAACCTTGCGGAAAAAGTCTCAATTTACGTAAACAAGACTGGTACTAATTTTGAGTAATACCTGCAAGTTATAAAAAAAAAACATTCCAGAAAAGTTATGTTGAAAGGTATGATGATGAAAGCATTTTGCAGCAGCTTCAAACAGAAAGTACGAAAATAAGATATTGTTTTTACACGTGTTTTACATTTTACACGTGAAATTATTTGTAAACAATGAAATGCGTATCATTGCAAATTCTCCTGTGTAGAAAATATAATCGTCCACTTGAGATATTCGAACACTTGCACTTTCTTAGTAATGAACACATGTTTGAACACTACTAGTTATTGCGGAGAACACACCAAAACATTTTACAAGAAACTTTTGCTTCCAGTATTTTCCAAGATAAAGATTTCTTTATAGTGATGCTTAGGGACTAGGGTGACAAACAGCACTTTCATTGACCGCATGTCAAAGCTACCAGAGTGCCGCGTTTCACTGCATCTCCTTTCTTGAGAAAAAGAGGTCTTGTATTTGTAAAGGTTAAATTAGTCATTATGGCTCAACAATAGTCATGGCTATTGTCTATGACTTGTGTTAGGACGTGACACATGTTTCAATTGAGTTCCACCGCTCAGCAGCAAGGCTTTTGGCGAAACCGAGAAAAGGAACGAAAGGAGACACCGTGGTCAGAGCTATAGCATTGTACTGTTGCTGAAACTGCAACAGGCCGAACAAATCTAGCAGAGAGGGAGTGTAGTTGGACAATAGAGCAATTTTACTACATCAATTCAGTAACTTTGGTCCGTTTCTGATGATATATGCACTCACGAAGACGAACCAGCAGCTTAAATTATTGTGTTTCATGAGCCAGATGAGTATTTGCAGTTTACCTGCCAACAGTGGCTGGTGAAGTAAACTGCAAAAAGCGCCCGTTGCGTTACATAGTGCAGGGCAAGGCCAACGGCTTGATGGAATTTACACCAAATTAAATGGAATAGATTTTCTGGAAACATACTTTAAACTAGTTTAATGCAGCCGCAAGGTCCGGTTGTTTCCAGAAGGTGACTTTCCTCGACAGTTTACCGTGATGTTCATACGGTGTTTTCAGAGATAACAGTATAACTGTATAGGAAGATTCGGCGTGGGTACCCTTCATTGTCGTTGCATTTCGTATTTCCAGTATGGGTAAGCAGTGTTGTTATCCAGAGTTCTTAAATATTTGTGTAATCATTTGATATAAAAATTGGTAGTCAGGTATCCTTCTCATGTAAACACAGTAAAAGACTTGCTTTGTTTTCAAAACAAAGATAATAAAATGTAGAAGCTGCAAGATAATCGCTTAGGCGCAGCCTACAGTACCTTTAAAGTTTAATATTCGGGCAGACTGACACGTTGATCAGTTGGTTCTCGGCCAGTATATCGATATATGGTCCAGGCGTATCTTGCTATTACTCTGTAACAGTCCAGTTTCACTTTAAACTTACTGTTAGCTCAGATGATTGCAACCTTTGCAACAGAAGGATTTTGACCAAATCGTATGGGTCTTTTCGAAGGCACGATTTTCATCCTGTAGATTCAATGAATGAAACCCTAACCTAGAAGTTAACCACAAATCACGCAGGTCGTCCCGTAAAGGGAGGCAATCAGTTCATGTCAGTTACGGCAGAGAAGACGTGAACAGCGATTCCGAAATATGCAAGCGTTGTCAACCTCTGGTTAATAGCGAAACATTTCAGGATCATCATGGTTCACGAATTAGCTTCAAAACTTTTATCAAAATGCGACATTCCATCTAGTGCCGATTCGAGCTGTTTTATTCAGCTTGCAAAACGTGTGTTCTGCTTATTTGTGATTTTAAATTGAAAAAGTTTTTACGGGCTGAACTGAAAAACAGTTGCTGCGCATCACTACCTACATCCGGCGACATAGCTCTGGAAAGACCAGAGGAAAAACAAACAACTTAATAAAGGTGTACGTTGCTAACACACGAAACATTGATACATACAGTAATTCATAAGTTTGTAAGTCAAAATTTAATGAGACCACAGAGCGGTTTTCGTGGGCTTCATAACACTATCATTTAAAAGTAGTAATCTGTACTATTCTTTGGCGCTAACGCAGAATATTTTGCTGTGTTCTTCTGGCAAAAAAATAAATAAAAATAGAAACAAAAACAAAATTCAGATTATTTGAAATAAAAAGTTTTGATTGCGTATATTTCGACTAACTTTTTTGACAATTGTTATAAGAGAATAGAGGCGTTTGTAAGGATAAAAGCGTATAAAAATAGCCATATGACTTTACAAAAGATAATAATGTAACAGGAAGCAGTGATAGTGAAAAAGTGATTTTGAATCATATAACCAGACAACCAATGTATCGAAGTTAAAAAACGCTGCAAATTTTCTGGATATTTTATGGCTATCCTGTTTATATTAACCAACTTCCAAACATGCAGCGGTTGGGTTAGTTGTTTTCTCATTTTGGATTATTTTCGTTCAAACGGCAAAACTGTTTCGTTCTGCTGTATGTTTAATCAACGTTTGGTTAGATAAGGGAAACATCACATAGTTGATCAATACGTTTAATCACGTTTAACAGGACGACAAGCTATCTCTAAACTGGACGGTTATGACATCTTTAAAATTGCAAAAAAAGTTTTTGGAGAAAATTAACAAGCAGACAAGGTTGTTCAAAGAAATTGAAAACTAAGAAAAAGGTAGACGATGTTAATAATGTGAATATTCCAGTCTAGTGCCTGCGTTTTATCGTTTTGAATAATTGTAGACGACCAATAACTCATAAATTAGAAGAACCATTGTGAACAATTGCCTAATTGGTTTTCCATGTAGTAGTTACCAAAACTAAGCCGTGTGTGAATAACTGATATGCTTATTGTTAGGGCAACCACTTTTTTGACCTAAAAACTTAAAATTATAACTTTATAATTTGCAAATCTTGAATTTATTTTGACCTATAATTTCCTGCGTTTGCAATTGCAAAATAATTCAGCCTTAGGTGTTGTGGTCATCTCAGCAGCATGTTCATGCACTAAACTTCGAAATATTTGGTTGTTTTGACGTTAGGTATGATATATTAATGAGTACATTAATAACTACATTAGGGTCAAACCTGAGAACATCATAAAGTTGATACACTATATGCATAATGGATTGAGTATTTATCAAACCAAGTACTGTGAGACTACGTTTCTTGCCTTACCACGCATAGCCTACATAAAATTCAATCGTCTAGTAGTGTGCAAAACAACTTAATTATGCCAGAATTCGCAACAAACCTACTATTATTACAGAATTGTAACTAATCTTGCAAAAGCATATCAATATCTGTAGTTGTAGTTTCAATAAAATATGGAAGAGAAAAAAACTGTGCTGCAGAAGTTTGACCTAACGATAAATTCTAACCTAATGCCCAATTTTGACTATTTTTGACCTAATAACTTGGGATCCGCTCATGGTATGAGCGTGAAATTTCGTTTGTGGACGTTTCAAAAACTTTGAAAAAGGCAGAAAAATATTGACTTTATTTGCTTTTGGTTTCCCCAGTTACTGTTCATAGCATTATTTTATACTGCTACAACATTTCAAAATGTTAATGTCTTTTACTGCCTTTTTTAATGTACTGGTTCTGAAGCTAGGGCGCGAAATCGGTCCCTGTGGAGCACGAGGATGCTGAAACATTGGGGTTAGAGCCTAGTCACTATTATATTGTAGCCACTGTATTATTTGCCGATATGATATAAATGTTTACATGGCAGCAATTGGTAAAATTGCTTGTAAGTGTATGCTTAGGGAAAAATGGCGGGAAATTGCTGATAAAACTGCGGCCAAGTCTGAAACACTATTATCACAATAATAAGTAACTTCGGGTAAACATTGCCGTAACTTGCCAGTAAGTAATAGCTTCTTACATACCCATGACATCAAAAATGTTGGTTCCTGTTCTAGTTGGAACAAACCAATCTATGCAGTTGTGATTATGCGATTGTCCAATGGTGTTGTCATTTATACATAAAATCAATAAGGTTTATCGCCAATTCTAGGAGGTGCTGGAACTGGTTGGTAATTTCAAGATGTGCTAACAATAAAAATCACTGTTTTAATGCAATTAATTTCGCTGTGAAGCTTTCCGTGATCCTAGCATGGCAATGCAGACTTGTGCTATAGTCGGCTGACAATAAACTCCCAGCTTGAAGTGAGTTGACTGTTCAGAGCATTCAAACAGGTTAAGAATATATTTTTACGCTTAAATACCATAAGCTCCCATCGTACTATTCAGATATGAATGTTTGACGCAACAAAATGATCTGTCAGTTCAAACGCCATATCCATCGCTCCGGAGCTTTTTGACAAATAAGTAATGATACTATTTTCTTCAACCACCCAAGGTAAACTTCGTCACTTTACTGACAAGTATGATTTTGTCACTTTACTGAAAATTCTTCTTGAATAGGATTTCCGGATAGAGAATGCATATAGAATTAATTGATTTCATATTTTAAAAAAATTTTGCTGACTGATTCGACTGCATCAATTTTGTGGAGACTAATTACTTACTATCATTTGTGATGCTTTGAAAGAAATGGTGTTCTCATAGTCTTAACCTTAATGGAAAGTTAATACTCGGAACTTTCCCGTTGGTGATAGACATAGGAAGAAGGCCAGTTTGCTTTTNTGAACGTCCTCATGACCGCACGCAGACGTAGAAACAAACGCGTGGCACNATTGCAGTACATATAAGAAATGACACACCCAAGCAGGTGATCCTCATGGTACGCCTCATTAGCTCCTTTGACCAAATCTATTCATACCTAGAAATATACATAGTCAAGCACAACGTACTGATAGCAGAAAATGCAGTGGAAAATATCAGAACGCGGTATTGCACGACGTGTCTTGAAACCTGAACTTTTGGTTGTCCTAAGCGCCATAAACAAAAATGAAAGCCTGTTGAAAATGAGAGAATCAGAAACTTTGATTGCTTGGATTTTCAAGTGTTTCGCAAAAAGCAGGCAAAATATTGAATCACACCGGTGGGAGCGTTGGTTCATTCGTGCACTGACCTCATCTTCAAATATTTTCCTGCGCTGCGTATATTATGTGATTTCGATCAATATTTTATTATCCAGGCTCGTTTCTAAAACAATCTCAAATCTTCATTTACTGATGGCAGTTGCTGAAATTACTCCTTCAAACATCAAAAATGCAAATATTTACCAACAATCAACTGACGTAATTTCTTTTATTGAGAGGAAAAAAAAACGAAAAGCTTGAAATCATGCATTTTACTTGCTTTAAGCGCGTGTGATCCGTTGCTTGTTCCTATACTGACATCCTGTTGCAGCGAGGAGTCCCTGACGTGACTGAACTCTGTGTGACTTCTCTCTAGAAAGCACAGCGGTCCCAGAATAGTTAGACTGTGGACCGTCTGGAATGACTTTCGGGATCTAGCAGTGGAAACAGAAGCTTAATAAGAGTGCTGTCCGGCTTTAACTTAGCTAAAAACGTAATTTGAGTTGTTCTTGCTTGACGTGAATAGTGGGCAATCCTCCATTTATTCTTTGTTTCGACAAGGTGAAAAGTTCACGAATAGTTTCGGTAACCAGAGGCGAATTTTCATTTTCAGGGCCCTAGGCTATTTTAAATTGGAAGCCCTTCTGGAAGGTTTGCGACGTCTGATGTCATACAAATCAGAACTACACGTGTTCGTTACATTCACTGAACAAGTTGTTCCAATTCATGAACATATTACAGTACTTTATTCTGAATTGCCGCGATATCAGGAACAAAAACAGTTGCAATGAAACTGACGAAAAAGGCAGCGGTGAAGTTGTCTGACCACATTCATATTACGTATTTATTGAGTACCTCACTGGCCTCGTGTCATGTAATCTGAAAAATAGATTCAGGCGTTTTGTTCTACGCATTATACGTAACAATAACCAATTCTCAACGCCATAAAAAGAGAAGTTCATCGTTATTCAGTTCAATTTTTCGCACTCATTCTTCCATAGATATCTTGTTGGCGGCATGGTAAAAAACGTGCGTTGAAGCAAACCAAGAGTACAAATATAAATGCTTACAGAAATGCTGGAAATTGTATTTACTCCCAAAATTTTGGCGCCCCCCGAAATCGGAGGCCCTAGGCTAAAGCCTTTTTAGCCTAATGGCAAATCCGCGCCTGTCGGTAACTAATATAGCGTTCAACGCTTTCGTCAAAACGAAACATGGATGCGGTAGGTTTAAACATCAACATTTCTCTCTTGATTTATCTTAAAAAATTATTGCTAAGGTTATGTTAACCTTTTCTGGAAGATATACCTAAATTTGTTATGTTCTGCGGTAAACTGTCGTTTCTCTCTGAAATGGGTTCACTTTACCCAGAACTTGGTGAAACCACCCGGTGGGCATTATATTCATGAAGTTCATGTTGCAACGTCACGATGTCACCCCATTGATTCACATATTCATACATGGGGCAGATGAAGCACTAACCTGCTTTTTATTTTTTCTGTAATTTGCAAAATTGCAACGAAGTGTGAAGTGCATTAAATTTTTGATTTCTGCTTTGTGCGTCTATCATGAAGTGGTGAATCAATTTGCTTTTCTGTTTTCATATATTTGCTCTAGCAAAATTACGGAAAAATTTTACTTACCGGGCTCAATACTCTAGCAGACCATTCTGCTCGCAAATCAGCACGAAACGAGTCTTCGCAGTTTTTTAGATTTGAAAACACAAACATTCTTATTTCAACGTCAGGGTTTTGCTATCAAAATTTCAATGATTCAATGCTGCCCCACGAAAAACTGTAAACAAAATTAAGTTGGTTTCCATGGGAGAAGCATCACCACGAGTATTGATGGGTCTCAAAGTGATCACTAGTTTGTGTTAAAGGTACGCAGGTAGCTGGTTATATTAAATCAGGAATCTTTTCACTTTATCTGAACACCAAAGTTAACTCAATTGCAAAGTGTTTTCCTAGCATGTAGAGTTATTTATTTTATGTAGCTGAGTCAAAACCTGCTTTATGAGCGATCTTAACAAACGGCCAGACCGTTCAGAACCCATTCGAACATCGTTACGCTGCACAATCTTGCTCCAGTCGCTCAGTGTCTTGACGTAACACCTTGTTTATTTTTGTCAAGCGTAAAACCAGCGTGAAACCGCTCGGCCCATGTGTGCGGACAATGCCGCGCTTCTGCACCGTTCACTTCTTGGCGAATCGCCTGTTTGTTCCGCGCAGACGTCAGCACGCCGTGCCAGGCCTGATCGATAGGACGCCCTGTGCATTCAGCAATGGGCGGGAGCTTTGATTCGCTGCGCTAACGTGGCTGAATAAAGTGGACGTATCGACCGAAACAGTTATTAGATGTAGTCAATTGCGTACGGCTCTCTTGGGCACAAAGCTAAACAGTCTCTGCTTTGAAACAGTTTCGTACTCGCAAAGATCTCTGGTTGTTGGGACAATTCTTTTGAGATTTATCGACCACATTCCGTTTAACGCAACTGTACAATGTGTTTGAGGAGTTCGCTAATCATTTAGTTGTAGGCACGCGCCAGCTTTCAGGATCATTGCTATAATGTTTAGCACTGCTTCATAGTATTGCGATGACTTTCAAGTATACCGATTGATAAAATTCATGGGGGAGTTTGTGGCTGCGAAGGACCAGGGGCCATTTGGGCTGCAGACCTCACGAAAGCGAAGCTACTTATGGTGTAAAAGGAACAGTTTATAAAAGCAAGCAAAGTCGGTTGTTCGGAGTATAAAGTTTAAAATGCGCGATGCGTTTACAGTATATGATTAATGGATGCAAATTGCGTTGTAAGCAAGCTCAAGCTGATTTTTTTCCGCTGAGATATTTCGGTCATTTGTCCGAAATATCTCAAAACTTTCTGTCATCTTTTGTTTTCTGACATTTTTCGACCAGTTTGATTTAATTGTTTTCGGTCATTCAATAAAACATGCGGTTAATGACGGACAAATGACCGAAAATAAACAAGAGTTCAATCCACCAGAAGAAATTGGCTTAACTTCGCCACAATAAAATTTTCCAGTTTTCACATAAAAAATATTCGAGATAGCTGAAGAGAAAATGCTTTACGACAGTTATGGAATGTCAGCGCTGCAATGGTGTCACAAAATTTTATCAGGTTGATAACAAGGCGTCCAATCGTGTGTTTGGGAAATCTATTTTTCAGTCGATGCTGTTTTGCATCCACTATAATGTGATGATTCATGCGTGGGAACGGAAATTCGTTTACTGCTTGGTACACAGATGATTTGCAATGCGATTAGAGACTACTGTAAAGGCGTCACATTACTTTATGCAAGAGCTCGTTGCGACCAGTTTTAGTGAACGCAACAAAAAGCAAAATGAGTAAGATATAACAGCGGCACCTCATGATTCAAATATTTACATAGTAGCAGCGTTTTAAATAATGAAATCAGTGCACTTGATTTATGCACACCAACGAAAACGGAATACAGACAGTATTTCTAGTACCCGAGTAGCACATTGTTTAAATTTTGTTGTGAAAAGTGTCAAACACAGTTTGTTTTGTATTTCTTATGGAATTTCTGACCAGATTTTTATTGCACTGCATCTCAACATTCTCGCACCTAAGTTTGAACGTGCTGTTGGTAAAGCATTTTGCTGAGTTTTAGTTTGTCTCGTATTATGCAGATCAACATCTGTAATGAGTTTAAAATAATTATTAAATGTAGCCGGCAGCAGATATTTGTTATATTTATACATGAGTTTGCTCACTTTAAACATGTGGCAGGATTTGAAAAAGGAGGACGAATAAACGCCCGGCAGGAGGGCAGTAAAAGCTCACAATGTTGGACAATTTGGCGTAAAACCGTACAAATGTCCACCTATGTTCAGCATAATCATCTCTTCTTGGTTTCCGTATATACGCTGAGAATTTTTTCCTTATGTGATCAGTTCGTTCATCTATCTTGAGGATTAG
>JGI24021J15306_10006581_pt1 | contig 14018 bp, 5 predicted proteins | sample Ectturendosymbi1_FD_15306 | JGI IMG/M metagenome (IMG submission 15306) | reverse complement strand
GTGAAGTTTTCTTGCTCAGTTAGCTGCGCTGGCAGAATGCCTTTAGTTTGTTTCTGTTGTGTTTCAGAAACCGTGCTGACGATCAATCGCCGCTGATCATTGTTGTTTGTTGATGGATCTGATAACAAGAAATTGTGCTACCTTCCGGTTCCCTAAGCCTTTGCTGTAGGTAAGAAGAAACTACTGTCCAGTTGATGCGCGGATTCGTAAGGGTCGGGTTCTAGGCGAAAAATTGTCAGGGCGCGTTTCTCAAATTTCTGCGGACTAGCTCCCCCACGGCTCGTGCTTAAAAGGCTAGCTGCCGCAACACATACTACGAAGTTGGTGGTAAGTTACGAGTTGAAGGTCTTTCATCGATGAATTCTCCGGACATAGTGTTCCATCAATACCAGGTTTGCGGAGTCGGAGCTAAAATGCTCCTTCCCCTTATTGCCTTTAATATGTGCCCCATTAAAAGTCAAAATTCAACCATAGGTATTGTAATAGGTTAAACAGATGACTCAAAGTGAGCTTTATTTAACTTAACTGGAAATGAACAAAGAAAAGAATTATATACAACACACAAGCAATCAAAGTGACGCCACCCGCTCTCAGTCAACAGACAAATGGAAGGGCTAAGCAACAGAGACCAAGAGCGCAATCAATCTGACGAGGCGAGGCCACCAGATGCGTTGGATAACAGACGAAAAATAAATGAACTACAGTAGCAACATATAACAGGTATATCAAGCACCTGCGAAGAAGCAACAGTTACCGGATATTGGTATGAATTTCCTGGCGTTTGACATTGGATATTTCTTGTAGATCCAAATCACCGTAGGCTTCTGCTAAATCACCGTGGTTGTTTAGATTGAATCATCTGAGGAAGCATCTTGATATATATATTGGATGAGTTTAGGCTGTCTATGCTGCTATGCCATTTTCAAACGCACCTCAGACAGGTCTTGTGAGAACCGAATTTCAGTGGCGTTTATATCCGTCAGATTGCTGAAATCAAAATTGCTGGAACTCTTCTCCATCTGCTGTATACCGTGGAGCACGCGACTAGTTTAGCAGTGAATATTGCATTGCTTTGTCTTGCATCCATTCATCAGCGTTGCGCAAAACGCAGAGAAACCCGCAACTAACAAACGTCAAATACTAAACATAATTTACTTGGAAAAAGATTCAAGGACTGAAGATACGTAGTGTTGTGTCAAATCGATTTCGTATTAAAAATTTGGAGATAGATTCCTTGCTTGAGTCACATGTTGAGAGTATAGTTTTACTTTCAGTGCATTATACATTCCATGATTTATCATTGATAACGTACAGCGAAATATAGGAATGCGCCTACATCAAATTGGGTCATCCAAATACCCAAAGCATACTGATGTGAATCAATGTTACGAATGAAATCTATACTTCTATATATTCATTTTTACATTTTGTACCATTTTCAAAGAAAGAGTGCGTTACGTTCTATATGATTTAGACCCATTTCATCTTCTTCAATTTCAGACACGATCAAAATGTTTGCATTTCAAATGCTAATAAATTCCACAAAGATTGTGTCTCTTCGTCACAATAAGTCATAAGTTATTGTATTTTTTTCAAATTATTTTCTTAAACGTAATGAAAGTACACAAACCAATCTGAGAAGCGGGGACTACTTCGACGTGCTGTTTTGAACAAGCAAAGCATCACCAGGACGTTGTTAACGTCATACGTTATAAGCAATGTCATCATGTCAGGGGCGTACCGACGTTAGGTGGCGCCCTGAGCAAGGAACAAGTTTGAGACCACAAGTTTGAATCCAAGGTCTTCTGGGAGTAAATGCAGCCTCGCGTATTAAAGAAAGTAAATGCGACGTTGTTGAGACTTTTCGGCGCCCCCAGTCATTCGGCACCCGGACATTGTGCCACTCCTTGCCCCACTCGCTACGCCCCAGCATCATGTGACAAAGTGAAATGAAATAGTAGCATACAAATGTTCAATAATTTATCGAAGGTGACTGTAAACCGTGGAGTACTTCATGAAATTTAGGGCAGTGTTGGGGAATTGGTGGCCCGAGGGTCACATGTAGCCCGAGGGCCACAGCATTTTCAGTGGCCCACGGAAGCGTTCAGGAAAAATCATCACGTCTGTGTTGTCCTCCAACTTATAACAGTAAATGTTATTTTTGAAGCTAACGTGAACCGAGCGTTGCTTCTATTTCTACTTAAGCAGCGTTTCTCAGTCTGAGATCGAGACGTTTTTTTAGAGTACGCAAGGATTTCAAAGTAACGATGTGTTTGCCTTGTCATTTTTGTCTTAACATTTCAATTCGATTGTAAAATCTGGCCATCGCAATGAATGTGCTTCTAGGGCAGGTTATTCATTGCGTATATCGTACTTTCCTGCGTGCAGTTTATAGCATTGGTGTTACCAATTCCAATATCACAATGTGTTGCTAAATATAATTGGCAATGTGTGCATCCGAAGTCGCAACGTAGAGAGCAGATACGTTATTCCGTCGTCAGACCGCCGTTGTACATCCAATCGGTAATTTTATCATCCACAAGGTTGCACGTCTTTTGTCAAAATCCAAGGTAAAGTAAACCACAAGCAGTATGTTGCTTGTGCCAGTTGATGTATTTGGCCATTCTTGTTCTAAACAGTTGTAGTCCTTGATACCAGCAGCTCAGTATTGTGAAGTTGCAGCCAGCAGAAAGGTAGATACATATTCTATCTACAACCGTATTATGATACTTTCATTTCTATTCTTACCATGAGCAAGAAACGCAGGTATTTGGAAGAGTATTCGCAATTTGGTTTCACCTCCATAGTTGGAAAAAGTACAAGCTATGATGCGTTTTTTCAACGTGGTTCTCTGTGCTGATGCTGGGTTTGTTAAACCATGGAAGTTCTTACAGCATTTAGAGCCAAAGCCTTCCAAGTTCCAACATGTCACAAATAATTTTTCTTGTTTTAAACCAGTTGTTGTATAAGATAACCTACTAGCTGTTTATTGGTGTGAAGTTGCAGTCGACATACAGGAAGGAAAGTATTGCAGTGATATAAAGACTCTCAGTGCTTATCTATGAAACCTTCCAATTTGACACGGCATTTAGAGACAAAGCATCCCAAATACCCCACAAAGAGTTTACAATTCTTCCGACGCAATGAAGCGAGCTTGAAACGTCCGAGATTTATCTTGCCGAAAGGTTTCATCAAGAACATAGGCTTCATTTGAAGTCGCACTTGAAATTGCCAAGCAAAAAAAAACTCACACGATTGGAGAAACGCTTGTGAAACCCTGTTTGTTGAAAACAGTAGAGCTACTGTACTTCTAGGAGGAGCTAGTGATGCAAAAATGAGACGAATGTCTTGTTCCAGCGATACTATGAGAGGCACATTTCAGATATGCCGGAAGATGTGAAAGACCAGGTGATAAATGAAAGCCTCTCCAATGTTTTCTTTTCAAGTAAATGAGTCAACAGATGTTACTTCATTTTCTCAGTTGCTTGTTTTCGTGACATATATTCATTCAGGAGACATGAATATATCTCTATTCAGAAGACATGAATATATCTTCCCAAAAAGGTTTGAGCCAAAATTTTGGCGCATTGGCTTGGCGTCCAGGGCCAGTGAAAGTTGGTCAAAAATTCAAAAACACCCCCACTTTGGGAGCTCCTCCCAGGAGAACCCTTAACCCAAATCACAAAAAAAATTTTAATTGAATCTAGAAGACTTGCCGCATCCGCAGAGGGTTTGAACAGCTCTCTAGATATAGCGGCTGGCGAGTTATAACCAAAAACGTACCGGCCGCTATAGTCGCCGGCCAGGGCGTTAGAGGGTTCTCCGGTTTTATAAGGAAACTGCAACAAGTGCAGATGTTCTTGAGGAGTAAAGCGCTTAGGATTCTGCAGAGTTGGAGTGGAATGATGTTTGTCGGGTTTGTACAAATGGAGCTCCTGCAATGACGGGATCACGTGCAGACTTTCAAAAATCTTTTTAGAAAAGAAATTTTAATCAGTTAACACGTTATGCTTCAAAGCAGAACGAAGTGTGACAATAGACCACCTTCAATCCCTTGTAATTGAGTTCAAACGATATTTCTCTGAGTTTAAAGAGGAAGAAGATGCACTTGTACCAAATCCGTTCTCTACCTCTCTAGTTATAGCCAATATTCTGAAGTATAGGACCAATTTTGTGATCTTCGGAATTATTCATCAGCACGTGATATGTTTCATGAAATGTCACTTTCTCGATTCTGGTGGGTTGTGCGTGAATAATACCCACAACTGTCTGAACGGGCTTTTCGAATATTGCTTTAATTGCCACAACATTTCTCTGCGAGTGGTTTTTCAGCTTTGATTCATATCAAAACGAAGGAACGAAATCAAAGGGAAGTCGAGGATGATATACTACAAGATTAGTACTCTCAAACACTCAACCACAAATTTCGAAGTTGATCTTACTGTTGCAAAGTCAACCGCTGCATTTAATTGTTTGTGAAATTCAATTGCCATTTCAAAGTAAACGTTACAAAATTCATTTTTGTTGTAATAATGTTGTGATAGTTTGGTGAATTTTTTGGGAAATGCATTTTGTGGTAATCAAGATGTTTATAATATCGCATGTATTGAAAAAAATGCAGGAAGGGGGTCCAGAAAGTGTGAAAATAACAAAGGGAGTCACGAATCCAAACAGTTTGAGAAACACTGCATTAGAAAACACATCCTTCCGCTAAACGCGGCCTTCCCAAAGTTCCCCCGGGCTCCGAACCTAACGAATTGCCCATCGCTGATCTACGGCTTCCTCCGTGCGACATTAGCGTGTGGATACGAAAATCTCATGTGTGGAACGAAATTTAGTTAGCAGAAATTTAAACATACATTACTAATGCTAGTGAAACTTTAGAGATTTTAATTAGATTTTCCACTTTCCAAAGGATTCACAAGCAAGTGAAACACTTTGATGATGATAGGGTTTTTATTGGAATCTCAATATCTTTAACCAAAGTAACAGGTGAATAGTGAATTATATCACAGCGCAAAAATATCAAAGACACCTTCCATAACTTGTTGAAGTGAAGCCAAACATCTTCGCTAAACCAGACAGTAACTCTTTCAAAATTGACTTGATCTTAACAAGAGAGCGCTTGGAAGGGTCTGCATTGGTACAGTTGCGCTGATGCTGCTGCGTTTTAAAAAAAAAAAGAACGAGCGATTGGCACAGTGTGGATGAAACGTGGGATTGTTCAGGAAGAACGATTTGCCAACAATTTTTTTTCAAGAAACACGTGGCGTGACATTAGCAGAATTGAAAGAAACGTGATTCAGATTGTCTGCTGATCGCTGTTTAAACTCGAGTATCATGACAACCATCATATCGACTTCTTCATCGTCATCAGCAGTTGGTTTGCTACGGCTTTTCTGCGCCAGAAAACCGCAAAACGAAAAAGAATTATTCCGAGTACTACAGCTCTTATCGTTACTGCTACGGTTTGCTAGATGATAATGTTTCGTCGGCATAATGCACCAGAAGTGCAATGACAACATCAGCTGCCACTTCAGGCACATCTTCATCTTCCAGAACACTGAGTGATTTCGTTCAAACCTATGAATTGTGTAGAACACCTACAGTACACGTTTTCAGAGGCCTATAAAGTGGCAATGCGCGTTTTTTCTTAATGCAGGCGCTGCGGCAATGTAGAAAATATGCCTCTGGACTGTTGTGCTAAATATTGTCATAGATTAATTTCGTAACAAATTCCTGAAATTTAAATATCCACAGATTTAACGGCTTCTCAAAGGAAACATCACCCCATTGCAAGCTGAAGATATTTTTGCTTTTATAAATACAAAACTGCAGTACATATTCTGCTCAAATCTTCAGTACACGCCACAGGTCAGTTTTGCTTATGAAGAAAATCTTTCTGGAAATTTAATGAAACTTTAGCGTTATGCACGCACTAGTTTAGAGACATCACAAAGTTTCTGAAAGGAACTGCAAATTGCAATTTCTAAAAACCGGGATTGATTGAGCGGACACACAAACTTTCATGAGAAAAGACTGTTAGGGATGTTAGGTTTTCTTCTGCAAAGGTATATGAAACATATCTTTCTGTGATCAATTTATATTGTGTTTTATTAGATCCGACGATTTTTGTTTAGAACTTATTGGAAGTTTGGATCTGTCTCGAAAAGTCTCTATTTATATATTTTTTACTTTAATTTGCGTTCATACAGCAGTCCCCGCCTAAGGTTAATAAGCCAAAGATTGTCCGGACCGGAATAACTCCATTTATTCCTGTAATACGAAATTCGCTTTATAAATCCAAAATCCCACTTAATAAACCCAATTTTCGAACACATTATTTGCCTAAAATTGCGTGACAAAGTGTCGCAACTCACACATCGCTGTTTTGCGTTCCACGGTTTCACATTTCGTGACGCTGCTGACCAAGCTCTTAATTCAACTGTTTCTTCACAGATTGTTTGTTCGGTAATCTATAGGCAAGACCACTGATACTCTACAGGATTTATTTTCAAAATGGCGAAGAGGCGTGGAGACGCAGCCTTGTACAAGAAACTTGATATTTTAGAAAACTAACAAACACTGCCAAAACGCAGTCAACGTGCTGCCACCGAACAATTCGAAATCTCTCGTGACTGCCTGCGAAATATCCAGCGCAACGAAACATCTCTTCGAACTAAAGCATTATTGTTGGAAGGGAGTGACGGGAAAAGGAATATGCACCGTTTGGAAGTTGGGCTGGAGCGGAAAGGATCTGACAAAATGCATGAATTGAAAAATTGAACTGCTATGTTCGACAGTTTTTATACGCCACCAACAACCAATGAGGCAACTTACTTTTTTTGTTTTTGGACGGAAATGAATATACTATCAACGTTATAAACAAAGAAAATTGCTCGTCAGGGAAGCCGGAACGGGGGGCATGACGGGAGCAACGGGGCACAGGTGGCCTTAGGCAAAAATATCATAAGTAATTTCATGATTTATCAAGATCTACCTGAAACATATTCATTGCAGCTATTCGGGCACATATAAAATTTAGAATGGTTTTGTATAATTTCTGTTAATACTTTTGAGGTCAACATTGTTGCTGAACACGTAAATTCGAAAAGAATGACTATCACATTGCGCTCTTACACTGAACTCAAGCAAAGAGTTTTGAACTCGTGGTACGTCAAAACCATGGGCGTCCGCAAGGGGGCAAAACGGGCATTTGCCCCGCCGGGGAAATTGGGACTAAAAACCAAAATTTTCTAGAAAACCTGAGGTCAGCAGCTCATTTCCGATGAATTGTTTTCTTGCAATGGCAGTATATTTGCCGATATGAGATTTACACTGCAGAAGAGCCAGGTGTACTGTTCTGTTGTCATGTGGTGGTGAGTTTGCAGTTCACTCATGTCCGCTCCTTTGCCTACAGAGACAGGTGCCAAACTTGTGGGCGTATTGTTTTACTGCTGGCCTTTATTGTGTAACAATAACATGGCAACAAATCTTCTAATGATAACTTCAAGCTACGATAGTGCTAGTAGGCGTTTTGCCGATAGTGACGGTTGAACGCAGACATCCTGGCAGGTAATGCAGCAAGACAGTGACTGCTGGTAGCGCTAAGCAGCAAGGTTGCGATGTCGGAGGTAAAAGCCCGTCTCCAATTCCGACCTTTACAAAATTTCCGGACTCCTCAATACAAGTTGAGTGAAGTTTGACTGTCAACAATCTTGTAGCAACTAGCAATCAGTGGAAATCGTGGTGCACAGCAAGGACGCTCTGTTTCAATTAAAGTTTCAAAAGAAATTGTAGAATTTCAACAGGAATTCCCAACTTAAAATTGTGCTATAAAAAATGATTCAATTGGACTTCCGGAGTCGGCCAAAAAAAAACGACTCCGATACCGACTCTTAGTGTTCTTAGGAATCCGACTCCGACTCTACCCAAAAACCTCTGACCCTTGCTTCTCCGACTCCGCAACCATGGTAAGCAGGGACGCCGGAGAACGGGGGCATTACCACCCTGACCTTTCAAACAAGGGGAATGGGGGCCGAGGTGTCTTTTTCGTAAAAGCATCATAGGTGTTTTCATGGTTTATCAAGATCAAATTGAAACAAATTCTGTATAGGCCTAGTTACTTTCATTGTTTTCGAGGTCAACATTGTTGTTGAATAGAAGCAAACATAATTGGTAACGATTTTTTTGTTTTTCATTCGTTTCCATTTCCCTAAACTTTTTTATTGCCCTTCCTGCCCTACCGCTGTTCCGGCGTCCCTGTTACTCGTTACCGGTAACTGTTGTGTCGAGCGTTAATAAATTTAACAACTTTTAGCGATAGTACTTTCGACCATACTCATTTATGCGCATTAGAGTGGCGAACATTAGGCGTCGGTTAAAACCCACTGGCTTAACAAGCCTAAAATCATCCGGTTCCGAGGTGAGCATAATAAGCGGGGACTACTGTACTTGTTTGGGCAAACCTAAATGTAACCTTTTACCTGGTGCATTTATATAAAACAACCAAGACACAAGTACATTTTAATTTACATCAAACAACAGCTACCGATAAACAAATGCATTTTTCTACAAATGTTTGTGAAACAAACACCTTTATAAGTATTAACAAGATAAACACATTTATGTGCAACCAGGTGCTGCCAACAAGGCCAATCTATAAAAATATAAAAAAAATCCAACAGTCAAATACGCAAAGCAACAACACCACCACGTTTGCAGCCGCTTTAAGAAGTGAAATACATTGCAAAAGACTTATCCATCAGACTTTACTGTAATTGTATGAAATTATACAAGCAGTGGCTCCTTTAAGACAATTTCCACTCTTGCCTATATATTCAAGCAGACTTTGACAATTACAGTTTCTGGCTGTAATTTGTTCGCCGCTCGCTGATCATTATGTGAAGTTGTCTGTGGTGGATCCTGTGCCTTTGTTTCCTTTGTTGGATTTTCACTATTCTCCTTTTATTGTGATTAGTTTTGTTCTTTCTACGTTATTGTTCTCAGGGTTTAGCTGATTGTTGACCTTGCAGTCATTTCACCAGCCCTCACTTTTCTTCATTTAAACTACATGTCTACACTACACAAAATAACACTTCGTTGATTGAAAGTAATAACAAGAGCATTTCACAAACGTTATGTGTGTGTAGCAATAGCAGCTTCCAGATACCTTGGAACAATTGTTTTTCGTTGCTATTGCAGTTTTCTGGCGCAGAAAAGTCGCAGCAAACAAAATGCTGGTGACGGTGAAGAGGTCGACATCATGTTTGTCATGATGCTTGAGTGTAAACAGTGATCAGTAGACAATCTTCATCACGTTTCGTTCCATGCTACTGATGTCATGGCACGTGTTTCTGCGAAGTAAAATTGTCGGCAAATAGTTTTTTCCTAAATACCCCACTTTTCAGCCACGCTGGGTCATTGGCTCGCCCGTATTCAAAAACACAGCAGTAGAAATTCAGACCACTAGCAGTGCTCGGTTATGAAGCTCAAGGTAGATCAGTGATGCTTCAAAAAGTTGATGTCTGTGTTTGTTGACTGCAATTCAAAATTTTCATTTGAAAAATAGATATATTTCAATATTTTTGTTTTCCGAATGCTTGTCACACGTTGAAAATTTAAATTTTTGTTTTTTGCAGAGCTTTAAGATACAATCTGTCTTGTGTTATAAAGAAAATACATAAGCGATGCATTAAAATGCTTCTAAATGCTGACCACTGAAAAACGTCTTCAAAATTGCAATAATTCCCATCATTAGGTCCATTTTTAATGACCGAAATGCACTTCATAATATGACTTTATTTTTGAAAAAATGTGACCTCGTGTGAACAAACAAAAATGGCTGATCTAGAACTCGCAGCTACTGTACAAAAAGCATTACCAATAAAAATAGACAAAAGAGATGGTATCGCCATGGTTTGTTGAAACCCACTAAAATAAACAGCTCCAGACATGATCAAAGCAATATAGTTTGGTTTGAAGCAAATTGTAAACCTGCATGGACATTGGTTTATTTCTTTTGGGCACCAAGACCATGCCTTTTTAGACAGTGCGTTGCATTTCATCCAAACGACTGTGTTGACGTACGTCTATGCCAACATTGAAGTACAATTTCATGTAATGCCGGGTATTACAGTTTCAAAATTATGAGCGAGGAAATGATTGTAGTAGAAAAAATGAACCGTCTAGAGATACTGAAATGGGTTGGCATTTTGGCAAGTTTGCATACAGTGCAGGCGAAGTTTCTTTGCAAATAGTTGGTTCAGCATCGTTCTTGTCCAGTTTCTTGTCAATTTATTTTTTAATCTGTAGTGGATCGTTTCCTAAATGGAGAGGGCTTAGATCAGCGCAAAGGCTTCATTTCTGATGTACTCACCGCTTTCTATTTTTAGAGTTAAACTGCACAGCTCGCTGTAGCACAAGCTTATTTCTGTCAACTCACTAATCATGTTTGAATCACAGGGCAGGCTTATTTGCGTTTTTCACAGTCACTTCCTCACCGTCCCAATTGTTTACTATTTCCTGATTGCAGAATTCCCAGTGGGTTCAATTTGCAGAATACAGATTAGACCAAGCAATATAGTAGTTTCACCTGATATTTTGAGATTGTTACATTGGTTTCTTTAAACCAGGTTGGAAATAAGCAAGATATGACTTTATTACGTCACGTGGAAAATAGGAATTTTTATGACTTTATAAATTTTGTTATAGATTTCGCAGGGGTGCGATTTTTGTTTTAAAATTCGTTTCATAGCTCTTTTCTAACTTTAGATGGCCCTACTCATCACCATTCTGTTATTCGCAGGGATTTTGTAAAACAACGAAGGAGCTTAGATTAACGACAATGAAAAATGTTCTTTTTGCAATAGTTTCGGCCTGCATCTGTATGGTAGTGTATTCTGGTAAGTTGTATGAAAAACACCGTAAGTAGTGAACATGTGCTTTCTATCCTTGATTATATCTGTTCACGAAGTGTTTACAAAGATTCATTGAAGAACAATAGGAAGTGAATTTTCTCTTAGTATGGTACAACAGAAGCTAAGTAAAAAACACGTGAGAAGGATGTTTGCGAATGATACAGCAGAAATTCAAAATGTAAATTGAAAGGCGTTGACACGGTACAGCCCCAGTAAACATTAATCAAAGATAATGTTTGAAAAAAATGTGATCGAGGATCATTCTCACAGAGTATCCGAATGGGAAAGGGCAATCACCGCCATGTGTCAGGAAATCGGCTGATTCTGCATGTCTTGTTGGAACCTTTTGGTGGTAGAGATAGTTTCTTGACAATAAACGTGGCCTTATTTCAAAACTGTCGTGGTGCAGTTGATCAAGTTATAACACATTCCAAAAAAATTATCACGTTATTTTGGATTTCTTTCAAATCGAAATATGATGTACAGAGCGGTCGGTCTTTACTCAGAATTGCAAATGTTTGCTCTGCTTCATCTCGGAGACATCGTATCCAACAGAGTTTTAAAATTATTACAAAGATTTTGAATGCCTTTGTAGGCTTTACTGTCAAACGACAGATAAAAGGAATTTTGCTTGCCCAATTTTCCAAACATGCTGCAATTATAAAATTCGAGATTTCAATGTGTGCAGTTGCAGCATCAGTAGGCAATAATTACAGTTGGCAAACGCAGTAGCAGGTCACGGTAGCAAAGGTTTTATCATTTGCTTTCACAGAATCCACGTGAAGCTCACAAAATTGCCCGCGATACCATACATTGTTTAATATTCTGACGCATTACTTTAATTAACAACTGCAGGTGTTCCCCAAGCATTTCAAAAAACTTTTCGAACGCTTAGAAAATTATTCTCGGGTGTTTTGTAACAATTCTCATCGTTTTAGTCGGTGCGAAAATTATAAATACATTTATGAACGCTTTATTAATTGTTGGTGCACACTTACGTCTCTGTTTTGTTTATTTTCTCAAACTCGTTCGTGGTTATTTCGCCCCAAGTTAAACGTTACTGTGTGGGACTAATCATAACTTTTTATGTTATGCCTAAAACACGTGAAGTTGGTTTATCTCATCCTGTGATGTTGCTTTTATTTTCGTGATTGTAAAATTGTACAAACGTTTTTTTTTCTTACTTGTGCCTAAACAAGCGTAAGCCACGAAAGCTTATTCCAGGATTGTTCAGGCGTCTATGCTGGTATATGCTACAAAGCAGTTTCAATTATAGCCAGCTTGTTCAAGGATCCTTGCATGTCTATCTTTTAAAACAGTTTCAACGATTGCACAAAAGGATTTTGCAGAGTAGCTTTGCTGATTTTGACGCATAAAATAACAACTGCGCAACAAATGCACTGTGCAATGTCTTAAAAGGTGAAAGCGTCAATCACGTCAGCGAAAAGTAAAAGCTTTGGCTTTCGATTACGTCAACGGAATATTTTAGATTTGTCAAAACCGAATGGCGAGTGTGAGAAGCTGAAAAATGTCAGTCAGATTTATTTCAGCCCTCGACGGCTTTGTTCTGAATGTGGCCAGTCTTGCGCCATTGCATCAACGCTATTAGAACTTAAACGCATTTGTGACAGACCAGGTCCGCCCATTGTTACAGTCTGTGCTTGGAAACTCCAACGATGCGCCTTTTTCTAGACATGTCTGTCTCGTTTGTCAATTACATTGATTGTACTGTATATCGCGATTGACGGCAATCTCTCGAGGAAACATGAGAGACGGTACGCAGGAGTTGAACGAAAATATATTGGAAAGAAAATATGTTGAGAGAAAACATACATTTTAAGTTGACTTTCCTGGTGGTGTGTTTGATTTTTGTTGGAAAGCGAAAACGCGTTTGTAGAAAACGTTGAAACCACGGTATAATTCAAGATGTCACAAAGCATCAAGATTTGCAAAGTAAATCGAAAATAATACTGTGCAATCACGCAAGCGGCTTTCGGTAATGCGACGCAAAAAAGCAAAGAGCAACAGATGTAGTAACGCGAATCCAATTTCTCTGCATAGATAGCATCAGCACTGGTGTAGGAATTCTTATTCAAACGGAATCCCCATACTTCGTGTAGAAGGGGAACATTTATGTTTCATATAAAAATTTGCGTCGAGGCTGAATGTATACAGTACAAATTTGAATGAAGATAAAACTACGCCAGCGGAATGCAACATGTTGATACTGTAAAGCATGTTACACTCAAGTAGGTTTGCTTCTCGGATTGCTTCAAAGGAACTTAGCCGGGAATGTGCTTCGTGCGTATTATCCAACTATCCAACGCGAAATATTGTGTTCCTGGGTTACGGGCAAAAATGCGATTGTGATGACCAAAACACATTGTGCACATATTCGTATCTTGAAAAATGAAACTCCCTTGCACATTTAAAAATGTTTTCTATCAAGAATGTCATAAAACCGGCGAAACACACAGGTTTTCATCTCGGTCGTTTTCAGAAAAATATGCTGTGTCATGTTGAAAAAGGTTAATTTTGAAAATTTAGTTTTTCGACGAAGAATGAATGTCAAGAAAAGTTGTTTATCTTTTAAGACAAAGTTCAAAACATTTCAACGTAGAGTTGGCATTGCCAAGGCCAAAGGAAGGAAAGAAGAGATCACAACGTTGCCTAGCCCCCAAACAAAATCGAGGTGAAAAGAAAGGTCACAAGAGAAGCTGCCAAGAATTTGTAGGTCTCAAATGAAAGTGTTAATAATGAGTAAGAAAGAAACAGAAATTTGCTAATTAATTGTATCTTCCTCGAGACGTTTTGCTGAGTGCAACGGTAGTTCAGTATTGACGCCACCTGTTCTTGGTCATCAAGTCATTGCATTCCTGCTCAGAAGTTTGTGTCCATGTCGTGGGGTAGTTAAATCACAACTATTCACCGTTGGGTTTGGACTCCGACAAGGGTGGGTGCAGTCACCATTCTGTATGAATTAGACAGACCGACACAGCCAAGTTGATGTGGTTGTCACTGTTGGTTGGCACAGGATTAATCATTGGCTTATTGCGGACGATCTGGTCCTGCTTGCATCTTCTCAACAGGGTTAATCAA
>JGI24021J15306_10006579_pt1 | contig 14025 bp, 8 predicted proteins | sample Ectturendosymbi1_FD_15306 | JGI IMG/M metagenome (IMG submission 15306) | reverse complement strand
TGTTGACTAGGCTGTTGTTTTTGTTTTCCATATTTTACTCTCTTTTTATGATGAAAACAAGTTAGATTCATAATTTTTAGGTTTCTTTCAATCTCTCTCACCTGGTGTCTGCTTGGTTAGCGTTCCAAACAGAGGAAGTTCTCTTCGCTGCGCTGGGATGAATATTTCACATTACGCATGACTGACTTCTCCATTTAATGACGACACGTCGTTCTATTTCGGATTCAACGAGGTTTAACGCGCTTTGTCATGTTTACATTATATGAAACGGTACCTTAAAAATCTAATGTTATCTCGTATTGAAGAAGGCAGCAATCTGATGTTAATGAGACTGACGCCAGTGGCAACACTGGTTTTGTTGCATACAACTATTGAACGCAGACATCTTAGCAGGTAACGCAGCGACTGCTGATAGCGGTAGCACGTAGGCCTATACCACTGGTGAGCGAACTGCGACTCGCCTACATATTTTGTGTGGCTCTTCTAGATGAATAGCAACGAACTGTCCAGATTTTTGGGGACTTTAAAATCAAACAAAATCTTAATACTGACAATTACTGCACATCATTTAATGTAAAACTTGCATTCTTTACCGTATTTGTATTGACACTACAAACTGGTTTTGCAGCTTGCTGGTATTTTTGGTTTTCTGCAAATGAATCATCCGTTGAACAAGTTTGCCCACCCCTGGTTTATACTATGTGTAAAGAAGCATTGCTTCAAACAAAACGCATTTCTTCAACCAATGCTCCGTCTGAAGGTGCGCAAATGCGCTGTACCACCAGAACATCTACTCAGTGAAATCTCGTCTTTCGCACTTGCAACATTCCAAAGCATTGGAAAAGTACGAAAATAAGGAGAAGCTATCTGAATTAATTGTGTAGCCTGTAATTTGTTCGTATCTTCATAAGACTTTACACTTATTCAAAATATTGACAAAGTTTGTCATTCGTTTAGAACTCAGCTAACTCAGTCTTAAAATATCCATGCTCACTAAAGCAAACATTTTGTCAGTGTAAAGTTTTCTTACAAGGAAAACACTGTATGCAACTGTTGCCGTAACATCGGACATTTTCCTTTCGTATACGTCCATTTGTGTTGCATCGCCAACAACCTGAAAAAGATAAGAAAAATGTCGACTTTGCCCCCCCTGGAAAAATTTCTGCGGACGCCCATGGCTCCGTTATTTCTTTCCCACGTGACAACTGCACAGTGCAGTGCCCAGTCTCGCTCAGATTAGGAACTCACAAACGCGGTCGCTTTCGCTAGCACATTTCTTGACTTGCCACTGGGCTGTGCACAATTGGTCGATTTTTGTTTCAAGTTCATTTTCAATACCTGACGGCAGTCTTGAAAGGGACGGCAGAAGTGAAAATAGGAACGTAATAACGGAAAGCTTATTACTGGCGCAAGATTTTCGAAGTCTCCTAAGGCAAAGAGAAAAAACAGTTTCAGGACTGTTGCCAGTGCAGTTTGTGAGTCCGCTGTGTCTGCATCGAAGTTTTGCAACATAAAGGTGAGTGGATCAGTGGCGTACCTAAGGTTTCCCGCGCCCGGGGGCAAACTCCGTTTTGGCGCCCCCCCACCCAGCCCGTTCATGGCATCATAGATGGGAAATAAAGGGGCGTCGAGAACTGACTCGGGCTCTGCAATCGCCTGCATACAGTTGTTTCTAGAACCTTCTGCAAACTTCCCGTGATTATGACGTCACAGAATTGACGTCAGGACCTTTTAATCTTGGATATCATTAACTACCGTAGAGTTAAGAATCTAATAGTTTCCCGTGAAGCTATTCCCCCTGAAATTTCGGTCACAATTGAACATTCAAACTGTTTTATTACGACACTACAAATTGCGGTAATGCATTCTCAAATTGTAGCAACTAGTGAAATAAAATGCAAAAACTAACCAAATAGTTCCCTGATCATCTGTACAAATATGCATGAATTTTAATGACAAATTTTTGGGCATAAAAATCGTTTCATAACACAGGATAAAATTGGCCAGAGTTGCGCCTTGTTTTCTAAACTACGGGTTTGTCAGGGCCTTTTGAAGATGCCGAATCCAGCGCACCCTTTTGTTCCACTCCCTGGTCAGGTCTGGTTACAATCACCGCTGATGCGAGCTGTAGCGACTAGGGGTTTCGAGAGCATGCACTCTCCGAGTTGTGAGTAATAAAACATCATAAAGGACTGACTGAGGGAGACTCACGAGTCAGGAATACATAATAGAGAAGAACAGACAGAAGAATGCATTTGAAAAACTGAAGGCAAAGGATTTTATACAAAATTGCCAGACAAATATAAAATTGCAAAATCCCGAAGCATTTTCTTGGATATAGGCTAACAATCTGAAAAGTTGACAGAAAAGAAATGCTGCGATTTAATACTTTACCTGTAATTACCTAACTTCAAAGAAAATTTTTTTTGCCTTTACTGTGAATTTGTCAATTGTTCCTTCAAAAAACTGCTATATATGAAATGTGTCACATCCACTAATCTAAGAAATATCTAAGGTCGGTGACGCTCCTGCAAAGTTCCAGGTTAGCAATTGTCTGACCCGAATTTCGTCAATCATGTCCATGGAAATGCTCAGTTTCTAGGCTAAAGTGATATAAAGCACATGTACTGTGCAGTAACTGCAACCTTCACAATAACCAATATACTCAACGTTGTTACACAGCTGCAATTAGAATTTTGCAAATGTATTCAGCATTTATTTAAATATCCCGCAAACAAAAATCATCATAACTTCCTTCAGAACCACACAAAATCCATTTCAACATGAAGTTTGTCAAACCATAAAAGCTCAAAAATTGCCTAAACATCCAGATCTGTAGTCGTAACAACCAGGGGCATGCAAGTAGGTCTGGTGTTTCCCGGATCAATTGCTTGATTGTATGCCCCCCACCAAATTCTAGTATTGAGGAATGTGAAAAATACAGGCATTTGAAATAAGTAAAAACTAGTTTTGACAAATAAGCAAGTTTTGAAAAATTGAATTAAAATGAATTTAAAGAGTACTTTTTGTTTTTAATGTGTTAGGTTTTTAATAATTTGTTTTATTCTGTGGGCTTGAGACATCTGTTTACAAGCAAGTTTCTTCCACTCATGGATATGATATGCATTGAGGATTAGATATTGCATTTATTCATACAAGTACGTATCAGATAGGCCCACCAAAAGAAGATAGCACTTACCGCATGTTAGAAGATAGAGTTGTCTATTGTTTCTCTTTGAAATAGTATCGGAAAAAAGTAGTACAACCATGTAATTTGATGCACCCTTTGTATTTTTCTGAACTATAAACAAATTGCTAAGGGTGTTTTGTTCAGTAAAAACAGATGAAGGCAACGATGGCAGTGCTTCATCTCTTTAACATACATTTGCATGCTCCCTCAGGCAAGTTCCCATCAGATCCACGCAACACGTTTTTGTAGCCAGTAAGAAGCGTCTCGTTCAAGGGTGCAAAAATGCGGTCTCGCGCCGATCGACCGAAAACCTGGAGTGCGCAAACGTTTTAACCTTTCATATTTCATGCATATGAATGCTGTATGGCAAAGCTTATATGTATGAGCTGCTAAAAATTGCTGTGCACTACTAGCATTCACAGAAATTTTTTCACCGCTGGTCAGGTTACAAGATTTTGATAAATGCACTTTTCGTAATTTCACTCTTTGGATGACCGGGGACCGTCGCCTCGTTCATGCCCCTCTGCACATCCCTGGTAACAACATTGTTTAAGTTTTATCGCTGCTCGAAAAGCATGCGCACGATAGCACTCTGCATGTACCGTACTGTGAACGCCTGATTGCCGTCCCATTATGACGCAACCATAAAATGGTAGGAAAGTCGGAAAGTTCACAACCGTGGCTTTCTCAAAGCGTTGTGACGCAGCCGTGAGTCAAACCACAAGCGGGAGCTTATTGCTGGAGACAGAAACTCCGCCTTGAAACGTCACTTAGGTTCATAATTGCTCGCTTTGCGAACCTTGGTGATCTTGATGAGATTTCGCAATGATATTCGACATTTTGTAAATTGTAGTTATTAGCACCCGTTGACATTTGACATTTCGTAATTAGTTCGTAACATTCCGACCTCAATTTGGCCCCCCCAAAGTGCTGCGCCGGGGGTCGATGTCCCCCTTTGCCCTCCCTTGTTACGCCACTGGAGTGGATGAGTATCTTGCCGGAAATAATGCCCCTGATTGAACCACTATGCAGCGTTGGAAAAGCTATAGATGTACGCAGTGGCGTACGCATAAAATTTTCATGGGGGGGAGGATTTCATTCAGTGGCATATGGTGGTCATTTGCATTTGATGTGCGCTCCTTGTGATGTTACAATTTGACGTCGTATTCATGTTTCCAAACCAACGTTTTGGCGAAGTTTGTTAACATAATAGGCATATTCTTCTACACGAACCCCCCCTACTTTATGTGTCACTGAACAAACTATCAGCGCTCCAAGTTAGAATATCGGAGGAAAATAAACTCAACGCTACGACACAGCAGTTCATAACTGCAAAAATATCAGGCTGCGCGTTAAAACAGGGAAGTAAAACACACTCATCACTGCGTCAGAGCGATTTACTAGTGCAAAATGAGGCTACGCTAACGTCTTGTCGAATACGAGCAGTGGAGCACGGAAAGTGTGCGGCTGGACTGCCTCACGCACACCCAGATTTGCAAGATCGAATCTTGCTAAACTACACAAGAATTGAGAATGTGCATAAAGTACGCAAGAAAACTTTCAAGTTTTTGTTATGTATAGAAGTCCAGCAAACGTGTAGTTTTCCTTTTTTCCCTGCTGAGACACTATCAAATGCTTGAATGCTTCTATGTTAAAAACTGCTGTTTTGAGCTCGTGCAACGGTTGTATCATGCTGTAGCCAGTGCGGTCAGCGCTTGCGCTGATCAGCCTCAGCAGACAAAATAAAGACAATTGTTACGGACAAAGTGAACTATCGCGGAACACAATCTTGAACGTGCGTAGTGGACGAAAGGTTGAGATGGTTTCTGGATGCAGACGATAGCCCAGACTCCCACAAAAAAAACTAATTATTACTTTTTAGCCCATTTACAATGTTCCTTGAAATTTGCATGCACATTTATTTAGTGGTATTTGCTTTTTGAGCTCGTGCCACCCCCAAATTTTTAAAACGTTCCCCCCCAAATTTTTTAGTCATTTTGTGCCTCGAGAGACAGTATCCCAAACAAAATAGTGTTATTCGCCTAAAATTAAACATTTTGACCCCCCCAAATTTTTTTGTCCCCCAAAATTTTTGGCCTGGCTACGCTAGTGCAGTCCAGGCGCACTTGTTTATGCTTGACTGCACGTATTCGACAAGACATCAGAGCAGCCTCATTTTGCAGTTGTAAATTGCTCTGACGCATTGATGAGTGTGTTTTACTCCCCTGTTTTAGGCGCAGCCTGTTTTTTTGCAGTCATGAACTGCTGTGTCCTAGTGTTGAGTGTATTTTCCTCCGATAGCCTAACTTGGAGCGATAATAGTTTATATTCAGTGCAATGACACATAAAATAAGGGTGTAGAAAAATATGCATATTATATCAACAAACTTCGCCAAAACATTGGTTTGGAAACATGACTATGGCGTCAAATTGTGATGTCAGAAGCAGCACACCAAATAGATATGACCACCATCTGCCACTGAATGAAACCCCCACCATGAAAATTTTCTGCGTAGGCTACTGGCCTCGCATCAGTTAAATCTGTCCTTGGGTGGCTACTTTCAGTAAGCAACGGTTTTGGATGATGAGATAATTGAATGGCTGCTCAGCACTTGTCCCGAGATCTAGTGCTGCCAAGCAGTGGACTAAAAGAAGTCGCTCAAATGACGAAGAAGGTACACAATTGTGCAAAAATGTTGATTGACGAGGATGACGTTAGCATAAAGCGAATACTTCCTTTTAGATGCTGTACGAGGGGGCGCTCAAAATGGATCTTGCCTAGTGCGCTGGAGCGTCTTGCTCCGGCTCTGCTCTGACTGCGATTTAATAGACATTGGTTTTGAAAAAAGCATTTTTGGTGAAATTCTTCGAGTTGGCCCTTTAATTACTGAGGCGTAGCCTTTTTCGAAGACGGCTATGTTGCTTTTGCCAAAAGTGGACTTTTGATTGCAATGCGAAGGGTGGGGTGGACTCAGTAGCTCGTAATGAACCGAAAGTGACCTCTTGGTTCGCCGACAAGCTCAGAAATTGGTCAATTTGCAGCCAGGCAGTTTTGCGACTGCTACAATAAGAGTAAGCTTTGCTTTATTGTCAATTATCCCATTTGCGCGGAATTCTGTTTAACCGCTGGTAACTTGTTTCTGCTGAGGTCAAAATCGCAAAGCGGGTGCAAGGTGCGTTATGACGTCATAAACGTTCGCTATAAAATGTGCCCGAAAATAGCGTTGGGGTGGTTAAAACCTTTCACGACCCGGTATGCGTTTTTTGAAAGACAGGGCACTTNATGCAATGTATACTCGTCGACAGATNGAAGAAACACTGACNNATCAAGCCAGCCTTCTAAAACAGAACTTTGCGGGAGCAGGTTTTGCCATTGGGCACAACGCGAGCAATTGAAAGTGTTGTTTGGTCACGCCAGATAGGGTGCATCCGTTTATTCAAAAACTTTTTTCTCTGTGACATGACAGCGAAACAGTTAAAAAACCTTGAACGCGCCATCACACGGCAAACAGCTCGAAATCGATACAGCGAGTAGTGTTCTTTTTTGCTGTTAATGCACGGTATCCGGTTGAATGGTTGTCAAGAGACCTCTTGGCAGTCGTTTCCNACCTGCTGGGCCGTTGAGTTATCACTGAGACCCTCAGCTGTTTTCAAAGGAAGGTGAAAGCAAATCCTGTCTACCTTCGCCAGATGTTCACTGTAGTGCNTCCAGATGCAGTTTTATTGCTGCAAGATGAAAAAAGGGTTGTGTGAATATCGCTACGTCGCTGTGAGCAGTTTTTTTAAGGCATTTTATGGGTCCAAAACGGACCCATAAATTTCCTGTGCGGACCCATAAAATTATTACTTTCACATTAAATCTGGACAACCACGAAAAGTTTTAGCTGAATTGAATTGTTGCTTCAATTAATGTCCAAAACAGATTCGCCTCACAAGAAATAAGTGCAGCACAGACAGTAGCCTCGCTTGTTCATCATAATCATCTTTGAAAGCCCATGCCATGTAACAATTAATAGTTTGAGAGCATTTATGAGATAACAATTATGTTCTGTACCAATTAACGCTCTGAATAACACTGAGTCCGGCGTTTTTGGCAAGTCTTTTCCACGGTGTCACTGTCAAACGTTTTTAGCAAGCCAAGCCTTTTCCAGATTTTATACATTTACTTTCTTGTGTGGGTATTTTCAGAAGATAATGTCACAGGAAAAACGTCAAGCTAGCCATTCAAGAATAAAGCAGTATTTTGTAGTAAGCCCAAACAAAAATTTCTTGGTGTAAGCCAGCCAGAAAGTGCAAACACCAGCAGGAGTTACTGCAAAGGTTCTTTCGATTCTGTTGTTTATTTTAGGGTCAAATTAGAAGGTACGGTCCTCCCTATCCCTCCGCTGGGGTACCTGTATGGATAACCTCTGTGTTTTTTAGGTGCTTCAGCATTCGTTGTCTTGAATAGTACACCTGGCGCAATAATCTCAGTACCGCCAAATAAATCCGTCTATCTATCCGCTAAACGCGGCCTTCTCAAAGTGCCCCCCAGCCAAATTAATTGCCCTTTCCTGAAAACTGTAGAAAGCTTCTGGAAATTAGTCATCAAAGATAGATTTCCCAAACTGCAAGATTTCGCGCTAAAAATGCACTCGATTTTTGGAAGCACACATGCGCGTGAGAACACATTTTTTATGCTATCAAGCAAGTAAAATCTAAAATAGAATGGCACACAGAACACTGGACGATAGTCTCCGACTGCTACCACTAACAATGGTATTAATAAAGGATTGATATGTCAGAGAAGTCTCGACCACAAGCATCCCGCTAATAGAGATTTGTAAGAAATTGCTATTTGCTATTGTGTAGCAATTTCAATGGCGCACTCACTTATCTTCCCTTTCTAGTTTTAAATGTTGAGAACATGTTGTTTTTAGATCATTTTATTGGAAGTGGCCCTCAAGTTGTCACGTTTTTGTAAAATGGCCCAAAGCTCAAAAGTAGTTGGACCAAGCTGCTCTAAGCATCCAGCAGTTGCCACCGGCCGACGAAGGAATGGTAATATTTACACTACGAGCCTACCAGGCCTCCACGCCCAAATCGCCTGGATAATCATCTCAGCTCTGATCAACAACAGAAAGCCAATGGCATGGAAATAACTCAATGCATTTCACTACTGTCTTTCATGCTATTCATCAGGATCGCATTTCAGATCAAGTTAGACGGTAGCTGAGCGCGCACATCTGATTTGCTGGTTTTTGAAAGAGATAGCGAATCGAAAAATAACTTTCTTGCAAACCTTGTTGGACCGCACTGACCATATTGATCGGCTTCGCCAACTCCGCCATGCCACTTCTGTGGCAGTAACCGAGTTTATTTTGCTCATCTCGGAACATTTGAGTGACCGCAATGTGTCCGATGTCAAGCAGAGCCTAGTGTGGTCGACGAGACAGCCGATTTGGCTGCATTGTGCTGTTCATTCCACTTGCCACAGCCTGGCCAGAGCGAGGATTTTCAACTCTGTGCCGTGTTAAAACCAAGCTGCGAAACCGGCTGCTTGATGTAACTCTGAATGCGATGATAAACGTTTTAATGAACGGTCCAGACAGAACTGTTGCCAGAAAGTCGTCAATAGATGGGCTTTACGTTTGTGCAGGGAGGCTGGACATTTTAAAAATTGACAAAAACTCCACTGATTTACAGCGTTTCCTATTTCAATTCGGGGTCCTTGGAGCTTTTGGGGGGCTAAGCCCCCCGTGGCGACGAGACTGGGTCTAGATCTGCAATGGTAGCGCTTATGATTGCTCATGGGATTTGTGATTGAAATGGATAAAAGCAAAGTATAAACAGAGAGTGACAGAGTGAGCACTAAACGCCGTAGTATCTGCAGATGACGAGTAAGAAACCGATGCTGTTACTGATGAACAAGAGCTGTTTAATGAAGTTGAAATTGAAAAAAATTTGTTGTCATTTTTGTAAATACATTAGTACAGTACTAATTGTGCACTGTGACCGCCAATACTGTAATACGTTTAGGAATTACTTTAAACGTTTTGCTAAAAAATGCGGCCTCATAAAATTTTTTGGTGTTCCCCTAAACCAAACCTTAAAAAAAACCTGGCTGTGAGTGTTAAAATCGCTTGCATATTTACGAAAAGGCGCAGTACAGTTTTATCTGGCAGGACTAACAGATCTGCCGGTATAGCGACCTCTGGTTGCTGACGGCTGGTCTGGCTTCATGGCTTCATAAGCAAAGATACGTTGCCAAATATGCTCAGCGAAGAAAAAATGGCATTTTAAAAATCAAAAAGAAAAATATAACAGTATACACTACGCTTCGGGAAAATCGGGAAATAACTCTTCTCCAGATACATGCAGTCTGTAGGTAGGATTAATAAGGCATCTTACTTCAATTAAAGGTAGCGTTACAACACTTTACTGTCTAAACTCTAAAATAACGAAGATGTCTAAGCATCATGAAAAACATGGTGCTCCGAGGATGAATAACACAGCAAATGAAACTTGTCTGAAAGCCATGTACAAGTTTAGGAAGGAACATGTAGGATTTTTGCAAAAACAGGTGGTCAGGAAAGTTGCTCGGTTATTGCTAAAAAAAACTTCTGTTTGTCGCTTTGAAGAATTTTTCTTGAAGGAGTTGGTTTTTATCAAAAAAGGTTTGACAAATTCAGCGATTACAAAAAATGTTTTGTTCAAACAGTTGCATGGCCTGCAAAAGACAACAACAACCAGCAGATAACAAGCTTGTTTAATGTAGAATTGCGCTATTTTAACGGTAAATGAAACCAGCCACTGNATTACGCAATTATGTCCCGCTTCTGAAGAGTGGTTTTTAAACATGAGTTAAAAATNTCTTGGAAAGACAAATGCTACTTCACAGCTTTCGAAGCTCTTACTGAATGGCATCAACANNTTNTCTGTGCTAAAATAAATGTAGCCTAAGCCAAACGATTCTTGCTGAACATTTTCGTTTTTCTGCCATCTTTTTATGCATGGCTACCATGTAAAATAGCTTCTGTCAGATTTGCTTACCATATACCGTATGCTTTATTTTTCATTGTGCTAAATTTTAACACTTACCTAGCAATTTGTTTTCAAGTAACAGTTTAAAGGTTGTTCTTATGCTTTGCTTATTCCTACTGCATTCAGCATACAACAAAATGGAACCTGCCCAGCGTGTTTCACGTCTTTCAGTCTATTTTTCCGTTTTGTTTGTTCTTGGCTTTCTAACAAAATCCGCTACTGCTTGCAGTGAGTATTCAGAGTTTTCCCATTAAAATAGTTCTCACCCGGAGAACTTTCTGTTTACTAACATACATCTCGTTTCTGTTTTACATACGAATGCCATTGCTAATGGCAACCAAATGGCGTTTCAAAATACCGTTTAAAGCTCGTGCCGGCCACTATGATGACCGGTACATTTTTTGCCATAACTCATCTGCCGCTAGAGCTAGAGATCTGTTCAAAACCTCTATGGATTAGGGAAGGCTTGTAGTTTCGATTAAAAACAAATTTACAGTTTTGAGTTTTGGATTCTCTGTGGGTGACGTCACAAGTGGGGTAGTTTTCGCATTTTTGGCCGATTTTACCTGGCCCTGGGCGCCAACCCAACGAGCCATTTTTTGGCTCATGTTTTTTTAGAAACTAGGCTAAAATCCGCGTCTTTAGAGTCCTTGATGGACTTTTTAGAAAATCTGGAGCCAACATTATGGTTCAAAAACCCAATTTTCGACAAAAAAAGTTCCTCGAAAGGTATGATTTGCCCTCTCAGGACAAATTTTGGCCAGCCATAACTCGCCAGGCGATTGAGCTAGAGAGCTGTTCAAGCCCTCTAAAGACTCGGAAAGTCTTGTAGTTTAGAATAAAAAGGATTTTAAGTTTTGGGTTTGGAGTTTTTCTTCGATGACGTCATGATTGGGGTAGGTTTTGCGGTTCTTTTTATGATGTCATCGGCCGATCCAATGAGCTGATTTAGTGGCTCAAAGTTGTATTGCTATGTACGCTATAATACGAGTCTTTAGAGCCCTTGATCGACTTTCTAGCGTTTCTGGTTCAAAAGATATGCCAAAAAATCCAAATATTTAAGGAATTCCTTAGTGTATTAGAGGGGATTTACCTGATTAATTTTCGGTATTTTGGCCATAATTTTGGAAACAGAAATGTTAAATGTCAACCAAACCCTCTAAAGACCTATACTATAGCTTAGTTTCCAATAAAAACTTGAGTCAAAATAATGGCCCTTGGCGTTGGCCTCCACTGCCTGATGATGTCATCGGAATCTAAAAAAATGTGCATAAACATACTCCCATCATGTCAACATCAACAAAAAACCCGACATCCAAAACTAAAATATTATTTTTCATTGCTAACTAAAAGACTTCTCCTTCAGAGGGTTTGAGCAGCTCTCTAGCTCAATCAGCTGGCGAGGTATGGCCATGGGTCAAAAATAGCCATGATTGCCTTTTCAGGGAGTTGAATTTTTCCCAATTTTTGTTTTTTGAGCCACAATTTTAGATCCAGATATGCTAGATAGCCAGTCAAGGGCTCTAAAGGCTGATAGTCTAGATTCCACAAAAAACTTGAGCCAAAAAATGGCTCGTTGGGTTGGCACCTAGGGACAGGTAACCTCAGCCAAAAAACGCAAATACACCCCCACTTATCCACTTATGACGTCACCCACAGAGAACCCCAAACCCAAATATTAATTTTTTGCAATCGAAACTACAAGCCTTCCCGAATCCGTAGATGGTTTGAACAGCTCTCTAACTCTAGCGGCGGGCGAGTTTTGGTCAAAAATGTACTGGCCATCATAGTGGCCGGCGCGGGCGTTGTTTTAAATACTTCGGTTTTCCAACAAAAGCAATCTAGTTTTGGGAAGCAGTTGCAGTGTGTAGCGGTTCCCCAGCATTGACAGAACATGCATTATTGCAATGAGTGTGTTGACGTCACGTGCTATGCGTTCAAGTTTAAAGCAAATTACAAGATATTTTGACTGCATGGGAGACGTGTTTGGCTTTCTGAATNTTTTTCTGTTTTTCTTTTTGTGCATATGCAGTACACTTTCACCTGTTGAAATTTTGTCTCACCGATTTTTTGTGCAGGCCCNTCGTGCGTCGATTTTGTTCCAGCCTGGTGTGCCTTGACGGATATTGACTGCAGCGGAAAAAGTTTTGACATGGCTTACTGCCCGGCAAAATGCGGCATATGTACGCCGTGTCCGAGCCCCTTCTCGTGTGAAGTCGGTAAGGATGCTTGAGAGAGACTGGGTGTTCGTTGGGTGGCGCAATCGCTCGAAATGTTTCGCCAAAACGCTCCCCATTCCTGGTTGGCAAAACTTTTGACTTGTGCTAGAGATTTTCAGCGTTTGAAAGGTGTTAAAAACACTTTGTGCCGGTTGGCCCCAACCCTGAGCTGCGGATCAGTTGGTACCGGGCCACGAAATTAGAAAATGTACACGGTTGGTGGCACCACTCTCTTTCTGGACATGTGATTGTTCGATTGTTCCCATGGAAGCACTGTTGCTTGCACAGCAGAGTAATTCAAATTGGGAACTTCATTTCAGCTGTTGAAAAATAACAACCATCATAGAGAACTAAAATTGTGAAACGTTGACCCGTCCTCGGTTACAAAATTGTTTGAGATCNCTGCTTTACGAGGCTGCATTAAATATAACAGTCGTGTTTTGCAAATGATATTGGCGAATCGTTGCTCTGTGTGACATGTCCAGATTTGAATTTGTTAGTGACGGCTGCATGGGATGGAATATGATTAAACATTTTTACGTGAAACAGTACCCGACAGGAATTGCCTGCTAGAATGATAATGCATAAGTTTAGCAAAAGTCAATAACAAGTATCTTTCGAGCGTTGATTTCGTTGAAAAAATGAGTACTATCTTTCAGTTTTCTAAATATCTGTTACTGATGCAAATCGTTGCATAAATATTTTTTTTCATGGTTCAATGCAACCAATGTGCTTCCGCAAACTTTCCTACACTTGGTCATTAGGGTCAGGGCTTGAATTTAGTTAGTGACCTATAGGTTTCGCGCGCACATTAACGAAAACTGGAAAGAACTCTAAAATCAAATCCTTACTCTGACTAACACGTGTCAGTCAATTATTCCCTTTGAAACGTCATTAGCCAGTTGGCAATTTTATTTGAACCTTTTTTGAGCATATAAATTGTCGAAAGCTTCTTTTGTGATATCGAAGTCATGGGTGCTGTTTCAGCTTTTAACCTTGAGACCTCAAGGAAATAGTTTACTGAAGAACAAAGTTATTCGCTGAGATGCATATAAAAAGTTTGAAAGAGTATGTTTACGACCTATCTAGTATGGTAAGCTCAGAGGAGAAAAGATAGCTTTTATATGAGCTAGAATTGAAACTACATGTGTAAGTTCTCTAAATAATCTGAAACTATCAGCAAAACTTTTTGCCTACTTTGAGACATTTGTAATACTTTTGCATTGTTTTGAAGACGTTTGTTAAAAATTAAGTATTGGCGAATCCACCGCAGAAGGTTTTCGTTGATCCGTTGATTTTTACATGCTTAGCAAAAAATTTTATTATTTGTGATTTTACTAAAAGGCCATGCACGTGAACGTGAAACGTTGCTAAAATTAATTTTTTGTGCTTGCAGGCACATGCGTCGATCGGTCACCGTTTGCTTGCATGATCTTGAAGTTTAAAAATAAGTGCCACTACGTCCAAGGACTTTGCAGAAAGACATGCGGTTTGTGCACACCATGCGTTTTTCCTCCTGATCCACCAAGCGAGTGCTCAGCAGGTATGTACAGCATCATGGGCGTCGGAAGGGGGGGGCAAGTGGGGGCCATG
>JGI24021J15306_10006578_pt1 | contig 14026 bp, 2 predicted proteins | sample Ectturendosymbi1_FD_15306 | JGI IMG/M metagenome (IMG submission 15306) | reverse complement strand
CCACAAGTAACCGCCCCAGCAATAAGATTTCACTCTGTCGCCTTGCCCTCACCAGAAAAATACGGCTTGATTATCTCGATCCGCCACAGATTGGAAACACGGTGTTGCCAGTTTGAACCCAACATTTGCATTGATCATCGTAACAGCCTATGTGCGGGGGACCCGGATCTAAACTGGGAAACGACTCAGCTGCCAGATTACAGCAGCATGGAAGAACAACTTCGCTCACAGTGGTTCTTCATCCCAACGCGTACTGGCGTTTAAACCGGCGTTTTTAAACAGAACTTAGGTTTGATGGCCTGATATTTTTTGATGCTTCAAAAACCAAAAAGTGCACGCATGAACACTGGCGAGATAAGCTCCACTGGACAAACGTGACGTTTCATCGGATTAGTTACAACCTGACAAAGAATCCCGATTCCGACCTGCTCATACACACCCTTGAGAAAACGCAGTTTATGTCGTCTCGACAAATGTCCATTTCACAAATATGAAAGCAATATTTCATAAAAAAAAAGTTTTTGCATAAACGTGCGAAATCTTGGAAGTATATTTTCCCAAAGAACTTTCAAAAGTTTCCAAAGCAAGTGTTAGCATCACGATGCCAGTAAAGGTTGAAGGAAAACCCACCCTATCCGCACTCTCTTCCCTCTCATATAGAAAATGGCTTTCGAAAACCCATTCTATTGCCACTTGTCCTAATACTGACTGACAAATTCTGATCTATTTGAAAGGATTCACAGCCAATTACAACCTTGGTCATCAAGTTTACTGCCTAACAAGTACGGTTTATCATAATGTAGTTGTGTCAATCTGATTCATTTTCGTTAATGCACATTGTACACATAAATTCCGACTTTGTGTTGGAAGCACAAGTTTAATATTTAATGGACGTAGGATTATTTCATTACCTGAAGCGCAGAAGAATTTACAAGTAGGACAACTTAGCGAAAGTTTGATAATGAGGATAAGACGCAACGTTGTGGCAAATGTCTCTTGAGTCGAACAGTCAGACCAGTTCTGTTATGCTTGCCAACCAACGCGAGTGGTTGTAAACAAGCATTGATAAATTTTCCGATATAGTAAATCAAGCAATTGCTTCGAGCACGCTTGGCACCTGTTAACGCACCTCAATTATTATGCTTGCATTAACCGCTTTCCACGATTTTCATTTCAATCGAATCCCAGGTTGGTTGAAGGAGTGGAACGGAAATTGAGTAATATAAATGGATCTCTACTAGATTTTATAAAATTATTTGATAACACATTTAATAGGCATTTTAAAAATATAACTCATGGTTACACATACAAGAAACAGTAGGTTGAAAAGTATTTTAATAAAGCAGTAAATACTAAAAGAGATGTAAACTTTCAACTAAGTGTTTGCACGCACGGTGTAATAAAGTGGTATTGTCAACGGAGACTGCGTTTTTTCGCTCAATCTACGTTTCTGGAAATGTGGAATCAGTTAATTTTGGAGTTCGAGGGTAACTGCCACTGTTTATTATCGGGTTGTCAGCCAAAGCAACAAACAGCAGTGACAACAAAAATTGCTTTGGGTCAAAATGGCCAAACCAGCAAATGCCTACTGAACACAGAAAAAGCTGTGAGAAAATATTTGACATATACTGAACAATGTGCTGTATTTGCAATTTGCATACGTGCAATAATGAGTTTTCTCTGCAATTCTTCTACTGTATAAGAAGACCCTTGTCTGTTGCGATATTGTTAACAACGCGCTTATAATTACGAAACTGGCTACTTCCTTAATCTCTGTTTGCACTTATGTTAATGCTTGAAGTCTTTTGTCTTCTTCTAACGTACTAACCTTCAAACGTTCCAGTGATTTAGTGTTATGAGTTATTCTCCTACCGTCTTACAAAACGCTGAGTTACTTCCAGAGCTAAAACCGTCATTTCCTTCCTTGTTGTAGCCTACTCATGTTGTGATGGGTTAATCACGAAAGACAGTTAGAAATCCGCTATGAAGTTATAGGAGCTTTACATGAAGGTGAAGCTCCGAAATTATCTTTCATATTAATTTTGATGTCTTCGATTAAACTTTTAATACGTTCGCACTCAACTCAAAATGCGGCAAATGTCCTTTCCTTTTCTTCAAGTTTAGAAATTTTTTTGGATATAATCAAACATATCCTATTACAAAGTTCTTTTGAGGAGATTCAAATATTTTCTAAAATACGTTTGAAATTTGTTTTTTCGAGTAGGTACTCCCCATGAAAAGTAGGTACAGTATATGCAAGGAATCGATCAGCAAAATTTTAATAGGAAATTGATTTCCCGTAATAATGCGCATTTTCAGTCCTTAAAGCTGCAAGCAATGCTTACTGGTAAAACGCGAAAAGGTTAAATAAAGAGCAGAGAATGCAAACGCCCTGAAGACTAAAATGAATAAATCAGAACACAAGCTGCGACAATTTAAAACTGGAAAAAACGTCTTTCCCAAGAAATTGATTTCATTGGAACACCCAAATTAACTGACGCCAGTGGTCGAGCAACTCAACAGACCATTAATGCCTGAAACAACACGCCGTTATGGCTAACAACGTTGGTAGAAGGCGAGTTTGCATTCGTAACGATGGCAACCAACCTCTACAGGGCGCCTTTGAACGTTGTGACTAGAGTAAACAAAAATAATAGCACACTGGCTGGTGAAAAAGATCAAAACACGTCAAAGAACAGCACAAAAATAGCAAGAATCATTTTACACGGGGAGAATCATGTCTAGAATGTCACTTTGCACATCACGTTGGTGACAACATTCATCTTCCCAGATATCCAGAGAGTGAAATCTTGGTTATTCAACAAAAGTAACAGTGTATCCTTCATGTGATGGTGGTATATTTTCTACAGTATGCTTGCAAAAGAGACGCCTCACTCCATTGTCATAGCTTGTAGGACAACCAAAACCTGTTTTTGGATCAATCGTGGGCATTGTTTGAAAAGAGAGTTCCAGGCATTTGTCAAAAATAGAAGTGTTTGGAAATTAAATCACAGGATTTTTTTGCAATAGCCAAATCTGGACATGTGCTGCCAGAAAACGCATCATGATGTTTTTGTTTTCAGTTATAGTTTTACTTTTGAAACACTCGGAACACAGCACACATTCAAACTACACTGGTTGAAACTATTGCTGTAAAGCACAGCAGTAAAAAAAATAATGTGAAACACTAAACATATTCTGCCAAATGTTATTTGAAGAAAACGATAACACATTTGATTGTAAGTTACCGCGGTTAACAACTTGGGAAACTCGCACCAGTTACGCAATGGAAAGGTACTGACATATAAAATCAGCACGAAACAACAGGACGGGTCAAAATGTTGCGAACACGAAGAAGCGGCGCATAACACGAGATGAAAACTGTATTTTTACACACGGTGGCAGTAGTTACTAGTTTCTTGCGTCAAGGGGTAGCGAAAAAGCTGCTGGGGGATCAACAATTGGGAGATTTTGGGCAACGATACGTGTCCGAGTGTGGGTGAAACGAAAAGCAGAAAGATTTCGGGAAAAACGAGAGAATAGGATAAAGTGTCCTGGGTGGGTTTAACGTGGTCCCGTGGAGTGCGTCGGACCGTGGAACATGTCTGCGGGGTGTCATAACGGTGAGGTAGTGGTGAGATGAACTGGGGAGGAGGTCGCCGAGTGTCGGACAAATGACCTTGATTCCAACGAGATGCGTTTGTGGAAAGCCTGTGCTTGCGACATCACAGGATCGTGGTTCAAGAGGTCGCCGAAGGCAATGCAGGTCGGGACAGGTAGTTGCAGAGCGGAGTCGCACAAACGCTGTGGCGGTCGAAAAATCTGCGTTTAGAGTAGATGTTGCGACCTTGTACACAGTGCTTTAGAGGAGCTCGTGGAAGACTAACCCGTGAAATAGGATAGCGATCCAAGTTGAGCTCAATAGCCATTCGCCAGCGTGTAACATCAGGAAGGAGTTGGGTGGCAAGTCCAGGCTTCCCGGGTTCTACGAAGATAAGAATTCAATCTAAATTTCTCTTTCGACTTGAAACATTTCAGCGTGCCCAGCAAGATGCAGGGAAGCGAACAGTGGAAGCGGCATTGTAAATGATAACTAGATGTTCTACATAAGACGCTGGAGAGACGATATGGTGAAGTGGTTTCTGTGGCAACGTCCAGGAAAGATCAACTTGATGTAGGGCTGCCGAAAATGTTGAGATGCAGGGAACGTAAAGGTAAGGGAGTGATGGTGTGCCATGTTGCACCACTGAATACGTATCGCGAAATGTGCCTTTTGCTCGAGAAGAGGGAAATTTTAAGTAGAATAAAAATAGGAGCACGCACGCAAAAACAATAATGCGAAAAGCAGTAGTAGAGCGAGGATCCGGCTTAGAAAGGCCGTCCAGTGGAAANATGCTATTTCAACCTGCATGAATGCACTAGCTGCCAAAAATAANAACGAAAAAAACAGTAAGGCGCTCTGATGGNAAACGCGTGAGAAATTACAAACATAAATACAGACGAGTGTAAGTGACAGTAAGAAAGCACCAAGTCGTGAAAAGATAAAACATANACTGGCGGTCAACGACCTACGCACGGCCAGTTTGAAAGACGCAATNTTGGAACATAAGCTNAGCGGAAAGTGTAGCAATGCTCAGGCATGAAGAGTCTGAATGAGCCTGCAACGCACCAAACAGATGTGCGACTGTTGATAAAATGTCAGCAGGAGCAGTACGTAACGAGGTGCAATGCGGCGAAAGTGAAAAAATAAGAGATTATGATGGTGCTTGAAACTTGAAACGGCGTTTACCGAATCTGAGGTTTCCGTTCAAAACGGGAGGTTGAATATCTAGGCAAAGAAGCACAAACGTTCATCGACGAAATACAGTAAGTCTTGAATGGCATCCTCACGACGTAACGACGCCCGAACTATTCCAGTAAATGCTGAAGTGGCTTAGTACGAAAGGTTTCTAGAGCTAAAAGTGTGACGACGAGGAACGATCTACGTTGCAATTGCTGCTGAATCCAGTATGAGGNTCATCAAACCAGCAAAACCCGTCTGGGATGCGTCCAAGCTGTGGTAAGCATGTCAACAGCTCTTTACTGATCTTTTTCACCTTCCCACTCTCTTTCTCTATCATCTTCCCTTTTTGAATAGCTTGTTGCTTCTCGGTTGATGCTTGCTCAGCCACTAGTTTAACGGCACAAGCACTTTTTATTCAGACGCGTTAACGAACCTGGAAAAACCCTCGTGTATTCATCATCCCGCGGGTCCAAGTAGAATGTTTTATCTCCTCCGTTCGGCACCCAGAGCGAGGTATTCCCTTAGTCAATCAAATCAGGTCCCCAGATGCAATGCACATGCAAGGCGGATAATTACCGTCCATAACCCGGGAACCAATGGCAAACGTTTACGCCCTCTGCATGTAGAGCTGGTGGTTCAGATGTAAAATCTGAACGGGCTTTTTCAAAGTTGACGAGAACTTCCTCAACTCATTGGTTGCAGTTTGATTCATACCTGCGTTGACAAAAATGCATGAACATACCGCCGGGTTTGGTGGATGAGTTCATGCAATATTAAGGAAATCGTTAAACAATCATGCAGAAAAAAAAACAACTGAAATTGTGTTTCTGCGCAGGTATCTTGGCAATGATCACGTAGACCAATTATTTATATTGTAACCTTGTTTTCAAGTGAAGGGGCTCGTCATGCTGCCGCTCAATATATAATTAATTTCGTGAAACCAGCAGCACGATTAATAGCTCAAAAGCAGTTTAACCTCCTGTGGCCAGCACGTTTCACATTTCTTAACCTGGTGTTAATTCTTATTTGGTTCAGGTCTACCAATAATTTTGCTTTAGTCAGCCGGAAATTCAGATCACATATTTGAAGAAATGTTGCAATTTCCCCCTTGATACCTTTGTTGAAGCGTAATCCCTGACGGTTAGTGTAAATACATTAACGTCTACTGGCATCATATCACTTGAAATGTTAGAAAACTTGGTTCTAGTTATGCATTCAACGACAAATATACGTTTTCATTTTCTTTAGCTTCGTTAGCCAATGAACTTCTGAATTCCCATATTTGTTTAAAAGAATTTGTTTGTACCATATTTTGACGTACGATGTACTATTATGAGCAATTTAACTTTACTTTTTCACAAATTGATTTCTGGCAATATGCGATGTTTTTGAAAATGTTTTCTTGTTTTCCCGCCAAGAATATCGTTGCAATGTATCAAAGTGATTGTTGGTTAAAAGCTAAATTTGCAATATTTTGCGAATGTTTATAGATATTTGGAAATCTAAACGCGGCGGCCTTTTCATATTGCTCAACCTAATGCAGATCTTTCAATGCTTCTTTGTGATAGTACAGTTACGATGAAACAAATCATTTTTTGAATTGAAACTGATCGAAGCAAGAGAACCTATTTATTCAGAGAAAGTTTGCTTTCACAATTTGATGAAATGGTGATCTTTGACGACAAGGAAAAAGGCAACTTCCAAGTCTTACATTTTGTCAACGGGGATCATTTTCATAAATTGTGACCAGACAACCAAATGGTGAGCTTTTATCTGTTTGCATCTGTAATTCTATAAGCACAGGTATTTCTGATTGTAGTCAAACGTTACCGTACTGCGAGAAATACCTAATGAAATTTTATTGCTTGAAATTTTGTATGACACCCACATTTTATAACAGAAACTTTTACAACCAAACATTTTTTGTTGTCTTAAGGATTTTTGGCAGACTTACAAGCAGATCATGCACAAAGAAAAACATTAATAGAAATTAAGTTTCACTATTCAACTGCCATACTTTACTCTAATATATCTTCAAACAAACATGCGCCCCCATGTAAACAATATTTTTTATCCAAAAACAAAGGATGTTACCGAACGGATCAAATACTGGACGGAAAATGTATCCAGTGCATATTTTCCTTATTTCCATTTTAGCTTTGCTTCCACGTTTGATCCATTCAATGACCATGTGTGATTGCAATCCCAAGCTGCAAAACATTTCACCTTATTGGTTGCAAGCTTTTCCTGGTCTACGTCTAAAGTAAGATAGGCTGTAAGTTATTTCCAAGACTTTGTGGTTTGTGTGGACCTTCCTTGATGAGAACACGATGTTGGCAGAGTTTATTCATACATAGCTTTAGAGAAACGTCTAGTATGTCGATCAGTAAACACTACCTGTAGTCCATGAAAAATAAAATGCCTTGATAAGAATTTCGCTGAAATTTTGCTTTTTACTTTGCACTTTTTATGCGTTTCCCCTGCTTACGGCAATATTATAACGTGAGTATAAAATTTTTTTTTGCAATATTTTTTATTCATACCAACATATCTCGTTAATTCCTTTTTTTTCTTTTAACAATTTCCGCAAATGCTAGAAACAGTTGTGCAAGGTTCCTGAAGACATTCTAATATCTACGTTGTAATGTTTTTACATGTTGAAATTTACACGCTGTGATTTTGTAATTTACATGTTGTAGTATTTACATATTGTACTTTTGTTTTGATGAACTGAAATCGATTGCTGGGATTCGTTTTCACTTTACCAGTTTTAATCCTTTAACTTAGTTTGAAAAGGTACTTTCACCCAAACGATCATTTACAAAAAAATTTTCTTTCTGGCAACCTCTTCGGATTCGCAACTAAAGAAGTTTTGCACTGGAACATCTATTTTTCCGTTCATTGTTACACGCTGTCTAGCCTCAAAAGTTTACAAAAGTACTTTGGGCACCTCCGTGATCACTACCTTTGCAGCAATTATCTATTTTCTTTGATGCATTTCAAACTTGATTTATAAGATGAACTTAAAGGCAATTAACAAATATTTTATAAACATTTGATGAAGCAAAAAACATAATCCCTTACCTCCCCATGAGGGAATGAAATTCATCGGCAAAGTTGGTTATCGTGTGCGCTTGGTAATGCAATCGGTGCCAAGAAAATTGTCCAAACGAAATTGACAAAAAATATTAACCAAAGTAAAATTTCGTTGCTCGTTAAAAAACGGCTCGCAGTAATACTATTCAATGTTTTAAGCTCATCTCCCGAAGAGGGCACGATCGTGCCTTTTAAAGTTATCATCGGCCATTATTCGTGAACGGAGAGCGTTAGAGAGTCAGTGAAGACATCTTCGGTTTCGGAAGACAGCGACCTATGTTGCTGTCAATATATCTTATTCAGTTCCGATCATTGACAAACGGCAGTGCATAAAACCGAAGCATTTTCAAAAGGAATTACATGACTCCCATTTGTGGTTTAGGGATGTCGTTAACTTATTTCAAAGAAAAATCATTTTCCCAATTATCACCGAGCAGATGAGGAACCGATGTTAAGCTGAGATCAACGATACTGTATCCACAGCTTTTGCAGAGTTCCATTCTGTGGTGGCGAAGTGTCGCGCATACCTTGCATGTCAGCTAGACGTTTTGCGGATTCCTTAAGTTGCAGGATGACAGGAAGTTCCTGTAAAGAGAAGGATGGCACGTTCGAAGGATGGCACGTTCGTTGCAGTAATTTGAATGCAGTTGGATTGTGGGTGAAAATCGTGTGAAGATAAACAACTGGTAAGCTTCATCGACGCCATCGCATTATTCCAAATACAGTCTTTGGATGTTCAGAACATGCTTCAGCTGCAGCAAAATATTTCATCTTTCTGAAACAATCCGTCATGAGCTGAAACAATAACTTGGAATTTGAATGTTTTTCAACTTCCTGAGATGTTTGCAGTTCATCAAGGACGGTTTCGCTGTAACGATCCAAAGCTGATTCGATAGCGCCTAGATGGTAATAACAAGCTCCAATCCAAACATTTACTTTTACAATGTACTCGCAAAAACTTGTTTTGTTTATCCTCTTCAGCACTCTTATTGAAATTTCGAAACAGGAATGTGCTCTGAAATAACAAGAAAATCTATGAAAACAAACACCACATTTTATTTGTATAAACGGTTCGTATTCTGCCGGGACATCCATGCCTTTTTCGTTGCTTGACAAGAACATTGCCCGTTGGTAGTATTCTGCAGCATAGGTATAATTTCCTTGTTTGCAACAACAATCGCCGATCCAGATCAGTCTTTCTGCTCTTTTTTACGTTTTGCTACTGGCTCCTGAATTTGCTTCCGATTTGTAAAAATAAGACAGAGCTTCTGCATACAGCCCAACCCTGTGCAAACACCCACCCATTTTGCAATGAATATGACCAATTATTTCATCTGACTGTGGTTTTTGCGAAAAGGATAATCTCATGTCCAGGGCTTCTTCATAATGCTTCAAACCCTGTTCGTATTCCTTCAGCAAGCAAAAAGCAGTTACCAATCCCTAATGCAGTGTATAGTACTTCTTTAGGCTGCAGCGATGTTGTTATGAAATAATTTCCGTCCTGAAAGGCTTAAACGTTTTTCAAGATGAGGCAGCTATCACTGTGCTTTATAACTCCGATAATCACATACGCTGGATGAGACATAAAGGAATCAGTAATTCATTTCTAGTTCGCCAAAAAAGATTTTTTTCACCAACATTCTACATTTACATGCACAATATCTCGCGCTGAAACGACATTTCTTATTTCAGGTACTTCAAATTACCTTTGTCAATCCATATTATGTAATACATCAGAAACTTCATGGCAATCCTTTTGCTTAGTATGTTAACTTTATCGAAAAAATAGCAACAACAGAAGATATTGTGAAGTATAGTGGTCATCGCTTTCCACAAAAACAACATTTCACAAAAATCTGACTTCTACGAACGTTTTTTCTCAAAGTGCGTTTTCTCCTTTTTGTAAGTTTCTTGTGAGAAAGCAGGTACAACCAAGAACAAAACCTATACACATCTTTGATCAGCTCCACAGATGCTTTTCTGGTTTTTGAAGTCTTTCTTCAGATGCTTTGACATCCACAAAAAATGAGCGGTTGATCATATTGTTAATTAGAGCTGTTTTCACTCTTGCGTTTCTGTAAGTTGCTAGTTGCGCTCGTGGTATTCCATCATCAATATCAGAAACCTCACGGCTATGACCTGAAAAACTACAGTGAATGCACAGTTAAGTTCGCTTAGACACGGTTGCGCAGATGTAAACGTTAATGGCAAAATCGAGTCTGGAGCTGGTAGGCTTCATCGACACCATCGCATTATTTCAAATACAGTCTTTGGATTTTCATAACATGCTTCAGCTGCAGCAAAATCTTTCATCTTCCTGAAACAATCTTCCATGAGCTGAAACAACAACTTTGAATTTGAACGTTTTTCAACATCCTGGGATGTTTTGATTTGATCAAGTACAGTTTCGCTGTAATGATCCAAAGCTGCTTCCATATCGCCAAGATAGTAATAACAAGCTCCAATCCAAACATTTGCGTTTGCGATATATTCGCAAGTGCTTGTTTTGTTTATATTCTTCAACATTCGTATTGAAGTTTCGAAACAGGGCTTTGCACTGAAGTAAAGGGAAAGTCTATAAAAACAAACACCAATTTTTATTCGTAGAAACGGTTTATTTTCTGCCGGAATATCGGCGATCTTTACGATTCTGAACAAGTATATTGCCCGCTTGTAGTATTCCAGAGCCTCGGAATAATTGCTTTGTTTGCAGCAACAATCTCCTAGCCAGATCAGTCTTTCTGCATGTATCCAATGCGTTTCTCTTGGACTAGAGGCTCCTGAAATTGCTTCCGACTTTTTAAAATACGACACAGCTTCTGCGTACAGCCCAACTCTGTAAGAACAAGCACCCATTTTGTAATAAATACAACCAATTACTTCAGGTGAACGTCCTGTTTGCAACAAAGATAACACAATGGCAAGGGCGTCTTCATAGTATTTCAAACTCTGCTGATATTCTTCCAGCATGTATAAGCAATCACCAACCCCTATTGATGCGTATAATACTTCCTTTAGCTGTAACGATGTTGCATCAAAACTCTCTCTGATTCGTTTTGAGTTTTCAAAGTACGAAAGCGAAAGTCTGTAGTCTTTCATTTGGTACAAACAAACAGCAATGTCATGATAATATAAAGCCATTGATGCTCTTTGTGAGATGCTGTTGTGCGATTGAGTCTGCTCATCAACAGCTTTTCCATAGACAAACAAACATTTCTCGTATTCCCCATTCTCAAACAAGCAACGACCAATCATATGTAGTATCGATGATCGTTCAACTTGTGTTGCAATTTTGTTGTTAGCACAGATTGCGTTTGCCTTAACAAAAAAAGTTTTTGCTTCCTCGCATCTTCTGGTTTTGTACAAAATTGCACCTGTGTTTTGATAAAAACGCCACAAAATTACATTTGCTTCTTCTTGCTTTGTTATGTTCATTGCCAAATTAATAGCTTGTTCAAAATATTTTAAACTTGTGTCATATTGCCCATTCTCGAAACAAGCAGTTCCAACCCAGTTTGCGGTAATTGCTAGTTCCACGTTTACCGTATTTCTGGCTACTTCGCAGCAAAAACCTTCAGCAGTTGTACTGCAGCATCTGAAGTCTACACAAGATTTGCTGACATTCTTTAAACGTTCAGTACCATCACCTAAACGCCTGGTGAAATCTGTTGTATGGCAGTGCTTGGATTCCTTAGTCTCTTTGTTTTCGTAGTAATCTACAGAAGTATCGTCATATTCTGTTTTTTGTAAAGAGTCGCCAGCCTGCAAGGGTTTGATCGCCATTCTGCAGGATTCCGCAGTTTTTGTGTGATTTTTAAAACATTTCATAGACCTTATCAAAACGGCTAGGGCCTCTGATGACTTTCCTGTGTGATGGAAGCACATTAGCTTGTACATGTACAGATGTTTCAAATAAGTAAAGCTCTTCTCATCTCTAACATATTTCGTTCGAATTAAAATAGCTTTATTAAAAAATTTTAAAGCACGATCAAAATTACTCAACTTGCAAAAAGAGACACCAACCCAGCTGTCACAAGTTTCCATAAATTGTTCCATTTGCAATGGATCACTATTGCATCCACTGATTCTACTAGCTTTCATGAAACAGGATATGGCCTCGCCATACCTTTCTGTCTTGTAACAACACGAACCGAGGTTTTTGTAATAAAATGCCAACTTCATGTCAGATTGCAATCCTCGTTTTTCAACCACCTCCGTGATGCCAATCGCTTTGATGTAATACTCCATTCCATCTTGAAATCTCCTTTGTGCGTAGCAGCAATCACCAATCCAAGTTAATAGATTGGCCATGTCGTCTTCCTGAAAGAATTCATCAGTTGCCTCAAAACGTGTTTTTGATTGTAACAAGATTGTCTTTGATTCTTTGTAAAGCTTCATTTTGTACAAGCAAGCTCCTATGTGGTGACAACACGTAGCTAAAATTTTCTCTTTTTGAGGTTGTTTTCCCGCCTCCATTACCAAGTCCACTGCCTCTTGATAACAAATCAAGCTGGAGTTGTAGCTTTGCTGCATATATAAACAGTCGCCAATCCAGATTGCTTGGCGTGCTATATCGTTAACCATTAAAGACGAACCCATATTCTCATAAATCAGCTTTGCTTTCTCAAAAGAAAGCATAGATTCAAAATACTTTTCCATTTTGAACAAACATGCACCAATTGCTTGGTAACGTGACGCTAGTGCAGCAACCGTCACTTTACGCTTTGCTGTTTGCTTCTCAATTTCAAGTGCTTTCACGTAATAGGATAGGCATTGTTCGAATTCGTTTTTTTCATAAAAGCAGCTTCCAATCCATGAATTAATGGATGTACTTTCGTTTGATGAATCGATTCCTTCAATGTTTTCATATATACGTTTTGCTTTTCTGAAATGCCAAATTGCCCGGTCGTATTGTCTTTGTTTGGCAAAACACGTTGCGACGTCATAATAATTTGTAGCTAATACTTCATCTGATTGCTTGCTTGTTGTTGTTTGTTTTGTTAAATTCATTGCTTGACGATAATAAGTTAAAGCGTCTTCAAATTTTTCCTGTTTGTAAAGACAATGACCAATCCAAGTCTTAAGGTTTGCCATAAAACGAAACGAAGTTTGTTTTGCTGCATATTCGTATATATTTTGAGCTTTTATAAGAAGGCTACATGCTTTGACAAACTTTTCTAGTGTAAACAAACAAACTCCAACCTTATAAAAATACAGTGCCAGTGCATCATCCCTTTCTCTGTTACGCGAAATCAGATTTTGCCAAAACACTGCTTTTTTGTAGTAGAAGCAACTTTCCGATAAACTTTCCTCGTTGTAGGCACAGTCGCCCATTTGTTTTGAAATGAGAGCCAACTTGTGTCCAATTTCAAAATCAATTTTCAGTTTTTCCATCCGTTCCAGTGGTTCAATTTCCAAAAATTTTTGTTTGGCTTCATTGTGCCTTCCCACATCACACAAACACGTGGCTGTGCACGCTTTATACAAAAGTACATCCCTTTCCAACTTCGGCGAAAAAAATTTTTTTGCGATTGCAACTGCCTGTTGATAGTGCTCCAAACAACGATGGACATCTCCTTTTTTATGAAAACAATCTCCAATCTTTTTAGCTGTGTATGCAAAAAACCGCAGTTGTTTTTGGTTGACAAAACAACTCCAGTCATATTCGGCATTTTGTTGTAGCAGAAGAAAAGCTTCTTGGTAGTGCATTAAACTTTCGTTGAACATTGCGTTTTGAAACAAACAATCTCCTATTTCAACTTCGGTGTAAGCTTTTTCAATCCTACTGTTGTGAGTGTGAAGCTGCTGGTAAATTAGTTTAGCTTTTTCGAATGAGGACTGCGCTTCCGTAATCTGTTTCATCTCCTTCAAACATTTAGCACCGCAGTAAAAAAGTCGAGCTAAATGCACATTGGGCTTGTCATTGACATGCACTTGTTTAACTAAATCAGCTGCTTTTGTGTAATGTGACAAACTCTCTTCATATCTTTCTAGAGCATAAAAGCAATGTCCGATCCACATAGTTGATTTAGCTGTTCTCTCTGCCTGCTCTATCTGGGATGTATTCTCACATATTTCACTTGCTTTTTCCATGAATGATTTTGCTTCGTGATGTTTCTTCATTTTGCAATACAATTTTGCAATTTT
>JGI24021J15306_10006577_pt1 | contig 14026 bp, 6 predicted proteins | sample Ectturendosymbi1_FD_15306 | JGI IMG/M metagenome (IMG submission 15306) | reverse complement strand
AAGCCGGACCCAAGCAATTATTTACACACCTAGTCAACACCAAATCATATAAATGACGAGGCAGATAAACGCAATACAGTAGAAAGTGTATCACCATAAGTATCAAAGACTTATCCTTTCGACGAGCAATCAATATTCTTAATAGCCATATGATATGTGAACGATAGTAGTACTAATTGTGTTGAAACATATTTGCTAATTGCAATGAAATCGTAAAAAGAAGTTGCTATTCACATCACCATGTGTGGAAGGTGTTGTTCAACGTTTTCAGTTTTAACTTCTTGTGCACGTTATTTTCAGTCATCGTTTTCAGTTTTAACTTCTTGTACACCTTTCAACACAATCATGCTAATACCTACGATATGTTCATATTTAGCACAGATGTGTCCATTTAAGTTAGTCGCATTCGATCAATTAATCAGGACAAGAAGGTAAACATCAGGTTAAGTTCTAGTATATGACACTGCGGCAAATAGGCAAGTCTCGAGTAAGGAGGCAATGCAATAAATAGCATTTAGCTTGCTCTTCCGCATTAGACAATCTTCATTGCAATGCATTGTACAGAAACTACCACCATCTTTTCTTATTTAAACGTTTACAGTTTGTAAACAGACATTAATAAGAAAAACACTCCAGTACAGACAGACAAATGCGCACTGAATACAGCATGCTACGGAAAAAAACTGCAATATGGAACTGATTCAGACATTAGTAGCCTATTGCAGCGTATATCATCAACTACCAAGGAATGTACGGTATATAAATGCAAATTTCCAATGACAATTGACTGATCGCTTCAACAAGAATATTTTATGAAACGCTTTTATTGCGTTTATCAAAAACGTATAGACAACAATCGTAGGAAAACTTAGGTTTATCCCTCTTGGTAAGAAGATTCACAGTCATTTAAGCGTGTTGGCTACACGCGAAAATGAAAGGAAGATTTTTAAAGCACTTTGTTAAAGTTCTAAAATACAGAAATACGCTCAATCTCATCTCAAGACGAACGCACAACATCTGTTGCCTTTTTTAACAAAACAGTTGCTTTCTTGAAAAACATCCGAACAAGATGGAAAACACAAAGTTCTAGAAACAATGATGTGTGCGTAATAGCAATCAAGCAGATAAGCGTTAGACCCAAAACAGCCCAGCGCCAAATGGCCGGCGCCAAACAGTCGTCGCCAAAACGGCGCCAAATAGTCCCATTCCGCTGTTGTAGTAAACATTTACGTTATGATATAAAGTCGGCTTAATGATGACGAAGTAACAAACTGTATATGGTCTGTGAAGTCCGCAGCAAATACTGAGTTTGTTGGCGATTTAACTCGCTTAAGTTAGACGAGATAAACAATGCATCGGTAACAACTTACATTTTTAAGTTGGTGAAGCCTGTGGTGGTGGTGGCTTAAAAAGCACGAAAAGTGTCAGTAGACAGACACTTCATATGCAAAAAGGCCTGGATTATGTATGTAATGCAAATTATTAGACATTGGCCTGTCGGTGTCTTGCTTCTGTTGAACAGTGTCACACCTTTATTTTAAAGCCTCGTTTGAGGGAATTGATGTGTTTTCCTCATATCAGTGGTCCACTCTCCAAGCATGTGAAGCGGTATTAAGCACTTGATTGAAATTCCACTGTTATTAGTGGGTCAGGTTTTAAATGCACACTAGGGTAATATGCTTGTTGGTCAAATCTGAGTCGATCATGCGAATATGAGATTGTTTTTCACGATAGCTAGCAAGAGCTGCCTGACGAGGCATGTCATAGCAAATGCCTTTTTTCATTTTTTTGTTTTAGAGTTGCCTCTTCAGCAATAAATACGCTTTCCATGTGCATGTAACCAGTGTTGGGAACATAGCCTTTTTGCGGCCAAATTGTGAAAATGTGGCCGTTTTCAGAAGTGTTTTGGCCGCAAATGTTTTGTTTGGCTTTGAGTATTTTTGAAAATTTGGCCGAATTTCGGCCTAATTTGTATTTGGTACTACATTCCGGATTTTAAACATTCACAGTGTCTCCGCGTGCGCATGCGCACCATCACAAACACGCTTCCCTTGGTAGTTGAAATTTCCCGAAACGAATCGACCATCATTTTAACCGTAGTGTCGGTATTAAGCCAGTCGTTTAGTTGCCAAAACGAACAGCTCCACTGTAGATGTTGCACACCTTAAAGCGGCTTAGATTGAAATTTTTCATTTTTTCATGCGGTTTACCATTATGGGCGACATACAATCCAACTAATACAGCATCGCATGTCTTTTGCGGACAAAAACAGGCTTTGCGTAATACGTTTGTTTCAACTGTTAAAACTTATAACACTAACCAACATATGTAGGTCATATGGCATGATTTGCTTTCCAGGTTCAAAATCGGCAAAGCTTTCGAGCTTGGTATTGGATCCGTAAGATTTTGTGACTTTTGTGTTTACATAGTTGATTTTCATACGCTGTGCTTTGTTTGCTGATCACGCCAGTCACCAGAAGTTGTACACTATACGGTGTGAATGAAATCATAAACAGAATGCTTGCGAATTGCTTGGCATGACGTATATGAAGTTGCTAGTAGTCTGAATTGAATTTAGAAATCAAAATCTGATCAGTCAGGCAATTTTAACTTGCTAAATTGTGTTAACGAAAATATTTGTTTGCTTAAATAAATAAACACTACGTTTGGCCTTAGCTTTGGTCGTTTATGAGAGTTCGCCTGGCCAGTGCGCTGATGAACTATCAACCCTGCATGTAACTGCACAAGCTTTGTCTCGGAACGTAATTTTCATTTGCCTATTCACTCGACTCCCACAGCGGGATTTGAGAGTTGTCACTTTTTATAGTGTCAGAGGAACCGTTCTGCTTCTAATCACGTCGGGAATACGTTTCATACATTGCTTCTTCTGATTTCGCTACGGACAGCCAAAACAGTGTTAAACGCTGGCGCGCAGGATGCTGTGGGATGCATCTTATAAATACATTTTGTGGATATAACAGGTTGTTTGGGACAAAGACAGTATTTTAGTATGCAGCTTCTGAAAAATAGGCCCATGTTTTTTAACAGCTTCAAAAGTTTTGTGAATTAATGATATAAAGCGCATTTGGACTGTGGTGATTTCCTGAAAGATCGAGTACCGGTAGTTCAACCAACCAAGCTAGCGACTTTTTTGGGCTACAAAACGTAACCATTTTATGTGATACCCAAGGATTGTTATAGAGAAAATGGGGTATTTGAAACAAGTAAAGACTTTTGGTATCCCCTTTATGACTGTCCCCCAAACGCCAGGTCTGGATCTGCCACTGCCCGCGTCTTTGGTTTCAGATTGTGTTGTATGCGGCTGTCGCAGCGACGGAGATTTCTCGCTTCCGTATCCCGTTGCGTTTTGGTGTGTTTAGACTTAGAGCGAATATGAACATGGAAACCGTGGCAAACATAGGCGTAGCCAGGGGGGCCCAGAGGGCCATGCTTACCCAAATGTTTAGCATATCTAGTAATTTTGTTGTTTGAGAGGCGGTAACCCAAACGAAATACCGACCGTTACTCGCCTAAAATCAAACAATTTGGCCTCCCCAAATTTGTTTGCCTCCCAAAAAAATTTGGGCTGGCTACGCTACTGGTGACAAAGGAAGGATTCTTCTTCAAACTCTAAGCGAAATGCCTGGAATATGCTAACCTTACAAAATAATAGGAAGGGGCTGCCGGCCTGTGGGCGCCTTTGCATGATAAAATTTTACCCTCTTTGAAAAAAGTTTGGATACCGCTAGCCTTCAACGATTGGAATCACATTGAAGTATTCCCTGACAATGAATAGACCATGTGGCATTAATGGGTGATGTTGTTATGCAACGTTGTAAGGTCTACCAAGACCTTTGCACTTTATGCAGTGGTTAGAACTGATGCAAATACGTGCGCTACGGTAGTTTTTTTGGGGGGTTCTCAAAGAAAATTCAATTAAAACGTATGTAAATTGAAATAAAAGTTTTATGTATGAAAATATCACGCACATTAAATTAGTTCCTTTTCACCGTAATCTGTTCTTGCTAGAAACTCTTCGACTACCTCTTTTTGGCAGAAATGAAGTTGAATGCTGTAGTTTGCGAAAAAACGTTTAATCACCGAAATGCCATGGGCCTATATTTCAGTCAGATTTTTTCGCTAAGGTTTCAGACTATAGATCTCTTTTGCCTAATACCATTTGACGTTGTGTTTTGGTCTAAAATCAAAACAGACACTTTGACTATATGAAATAAGTCCCTTTGCTTTGTCTGAGTTCTCCAAAAAGTATTAAATTGTGCTATTCTTTATATTAGGCTCCGCGAGGCATGATAAATAAAAAGTAAAACTTGTATCTGCCACCATCATGCAGAAAAGAAATCGCAACTTCACCTTCTCCTCAAGATGGAGCGCCACGTCACTTCATACCTAATCCAATATTTTTTTCCATCAACATCCATTGTGATATTGGCAGGGTTGGGATTTTGGGTCGACGCAAACTCAGCTCCAGCCCGAGTTTCGTTGGGTGAGTCGCGACCTTTATGAAATTGTAATCTTCATAAAAAAAAAACGATTTCAAACATTACTATTTTCTATGCACTCCAAAACTCAGGTATTGCTTCCATTCGTGCATTAGTCAATGTAGTATAGTTTAAAGCGAGAATTTGTCGGCACCGCAAACGTCGCTTCCGCAAGTAGACTGCCACAACAGGCAGACAACAGCTCCAAACAGTAAATTCGATCAATGATATATCATGGGCATGACATCAAACTATCCACAAAAGCTCCTTTCTGATTCAAGGATTTTGAATAAAACAAAGTGAAGCTATTGCCTTGGTGAGAATTGTTCTGCGCTGTATAAGCAAGCGAAAACACGCGTTATTTTTTAATGGATTTCAAGCGTTTCGACCGTTTGGAAGATGGTACGTCGTCAGTACTCACTCGCAACTTATATATGGTGTGTAAAGAGACGCCCGTCATGTTCTCCAGCTTTACCGTTTGTATCAAACACCTACAGTATGTTAAACAGAAACTGAAATGAGGAAAATAAAAAAGAAGTCTAGCGCAAGACCTCTCTGCTAAGCCGAAGTTTTGCTACGATTCTGATACCTATTGTGAGCATCAAAGATTTCCGCAACAGGAACATAGAATTTGTTCATTTATAAACCGTTATGTAGAGTTTATTCGTCGCAACTTTTCAGTCCGATATGAGTTGATACTATAAGGCTTTGTTGACTAGCTGCGAGATGCATAGCCAAAGTTTAATTTTGCAGGATCGACGTCTCTGCTCACGATTTCAATGTACACGACAGCTCAAAAAGGAACTCTCCCGATGGTAAAAATTGTAGTTTTATTTGCTATCTTTACTTAGCGATGTATCCGTGTCAAGTCTAAGGCTGTGCAAGAAGCCTGCGCATTTGCAGCCAAATGCACAAGCAATAAAGAGTCATAAACCCTTTTACAAAAAGTTTTCAATTGTAAATTCCCCACTCACTGGTTTTCCATTTAGATGTTTGTTCTCGTAACAAATTAGTTTATTCTCGATACATGTTGAATTTAAAGAAGTACATGTACTGGTTTAAACAACCCAAGCAAAGGGAGCGAATATGAAAATTGCTTTCCGAGTGTTATCGATGTACGTCAAGTTCATTTTATTGGCGTTAGGGTTGCCGTTGTCATTAACGAAAACACTGTAACTGTCGGCACAATTTCTTTTCAGTTCACTCTTTTTTATATTAAGCAAATATGTGATAAAGCACGGTTTACTTCATTTCATAACAGGCCAAAATTTAGTCTAATATGCAGAAGCAACCAGTCAAAAAAAACTTTAAGGTAGCAGTTACGTTTGTTTTTTTTTCTTAAATAGCGTTTGTACTTTTGTAATGATTATTACTGAAATACAGGTCGAAATGAACCAACTAGGACTCCCTGCACTTCCCTTTTTAGTCACATGATCAAGTATTAATTACAAGGGAATATTTTTCACTCAAAAAAGACGTCTGCAGCGAAGAGCATTATTGCGTAATGTGAATGACAACCAGGGCCGATCCAGCCAGTAAGATTAGGGGGAGCGATTTCAGTAATATTTGTTAGTCTGGTCTAAGTATGGGTTCACCAGTGTAAGAGAGATGAAGTATACTTCACAACACTGCTTTGACAAAACAATGGACGGCAAAATGTACTCATGTCGCGAATGCTGCTTTCCGAATTGTACAAAATCATGGTGAAAAAAGTTACATTCGTAGGTTTTAGGGGGGCGATCGTCACAATCGCCCCCTCCTGGATCCGCCCCTGCTGACAACCTATGTTGCAACGCATCAAGTGACCACACATACCGTTTGCTATAGTTGATCAACATTTGCTGCGAACCGCAGATGTTTCACAACTTTGGATAAGTTTTGCGAAAGCAAGCATTTCATTGTGAGCACAGACATCTACACTACTAAATCCAGAAAGTAAGAGAAACATTACAGAAATTTGCGGGTTCCCATGCTTTTCCGTGGCTGCAACGGCCTGGTCCTGAATGCAAACAAGGCCAAGACTTTTTGCAAAATTAAAAACTTACTTGAGTTCTGCGTATACTGGTTTCTGTGACCTGTTGTAAGTAGATAAAATTTATGTTCTTTCCTTACTATAACAAGAAGTTCGCTTTTAACCGTTTGTTGGTGTGTAAACAGTTATTTTTATTTCAGCTGCATAACATTTGCAAAAAATCAGCGGGTTCCACTCAAGCTTTGTTTGCTTTGCAGGTTTCTTATTTAACTGCATTGGATATCTATTACTTTGCTTGTTTCACATTTGTTTTATTTACTGTGCTGGAATACTGCCTATTAAATTCTATGATGACTGCAAAGCGGCAAGCAGTCCAGAGTGTACGTCATTTGAGAAGACGATTGTCCAGCAAGGTAATGCATGAATGTTTCTCATAAAATTGAAAAGAATATACGGTATGCTTGTGTGCATAGCACAGCACCTAAGTTTAACGTCGTGTTCATTGCACTCGTAGCACAACGCTCAGCATTACATTCGCCTTCACAGCCTAACATCTGAGCTTACTCAGCAGCAATTCCACTTCAAAAGAGAAAGAACTTGGAATTGTTTTTAGAAGCCATCTCCCTTCTTTTTCTAATTTGAAATAGAATGCATAAATATAGATATACATATATATACGGTTCCGCTCCAAGTAGCCTCTGCTATCTACAGGGGCGTACGCGTAGCAAGGTTAGTTGGCGCCCGGAGCAAGAAAATATTTGGCCCCCGAATGCTCGAACCTAAGGTCTTCCGGAAGCAAACGTACTGTATTGAATAAAGTACTTGCGACATTGACGGGACTTTTCGGCGCCCCCATAGTGATTCGGCCCCCGGGAAATTGTGCCCCCCTTACCCCACTCGATACACCCCTGACTATCTGACCCAACGTGAATGTGCGTTGAAGAAGACCCGCGATGCCACCATAGTTTTTGGTTGGAGTGATCGATGTGAGTGAAACTTGATTTGAAGACATCACCATATTCCGAAACAACTTTCTAATATGGTGCTCTGAACCCGAGGGTGTAGTGGGACGGTAACGGCGTTCTTGCACTTATGTGGGTGTGGGCAGGCCCGAAGCCAGATTTTAAAGTTTGGGGGGAAAATAAATTTTTAGGGGGACAAGATTTTTGTTCTTATTATATGTTTAAAATAATTTTTTTAGGCACAACAAAATTTAGGATGACACAAAAGAATTTGGGGTGCACTGCCCCCGAATGCCTCTTCGTGGCTACGGGCCTGGGTGTGGGAATGCGTTCCCACGCTTTTTCCATAGTAGCCTGACTTGAAGATTTGTTTTTACTCAGGTTTCCTGTGTGCAGCTCCAGACGGCGCATAAATTAATAAAATGACAAACTATCTTTTGCGTAGAACCCTGGCATATATGACTAGTTTTTTCGTGCCTTCCCACACTTCTTTTTTACTACTGCACCCCTGTCTGAACTAGATAAAAAGTTCATGATCTTCGAATATCCAACGTCACTTTACCAGTTAAGCCCACTTTTGCAGTAATTCGAAAAACTTTGCATGCTGCTGCGATTATGTCCAGCAAGCAAACGCTACCAGAATCAAATAAATTCATAGTTTGCAGCTGCAGCCTGTCGCAACACTTTAAAAATTGCTTAAAACCTTTCCTTGAATTGCACCAAACTTTCTTTCCAAAAAAGCATTTGAGGTAAACCAGCGCGCAGCTTTTAAATACTTTGATATTAAAGAACATGAATCTAAGACTAAGTTATTAAATATTTCAAAACACATGAAAACCTATAGAAATTATTTGGCTTAAATTTCCGCTTACATGAACTGAAGACCTCGCAAAACATCTGTTAAATGAGAGTTTACTTCATCAGAAGTTTGAAAAATTCATCCAGTTACATTGCTGCTTTCAATTGCCAAGAACTTTCTTAAAATCAAGAAATTAGGCATAAGAACTGATTCAATGCATAAATGGTAAAACGCAAAACTACGATGAGAACTTGACCCATATGGTCGATCGCCAACCCTTCGTGATTCAAACACGTTTGAACACAATCGTCAATTTGCCAAGCCTTGTGTTTCTGATGTTTTGTATTTTAATCAAGATAAAATTAATTTCTGCTCTTTGATGCTGATGTTTTTCATCTTGCTGCATTCGTGTCACTTCGTGATTTGAGTCATAAAAATGCATGAATAAGCCATTACCATTCAAAACGCAACAGATTTGCAGGATGTATCAACGCCCAAATTAATATGGAGACTTCCATTAAACAGCCAGGTGAAGTCACCTGCAACTCCAGACTTAAATTTTTACTTTTCTATAACCAAACCCCTTTTATGTATAAAAAAACATAAGTTGCTGCCGTAACTTAGATTTTATATCTGCATCAAACCTTCAACTACCAGAACGTCAAAATATTTCATAAGAACTGCATCTTTACAAAGGTCTCTTGACGTTTGTAGACAGCTTTGTTTTTCAATCGATTTCTCGTTGACGTACTCGGACTAAGTGAGAGCATCCACATTATTGAGTTGGAAATATAGCTTCAAGCATTGCTAGCAGACATGAAATATCAGTATCGAACGTGGTAATCTGTATATGCATGTGATACCACCTCACGATACCACCAGCTCGACTGCAAATACCCGACTGAGAACCGCAGATTTTTACGATTACCGGTGTTATTCATTTATTAGTTATTCTTCGACAACATATTGTGATCTTAACGAAGCAATTTTTCAAGAAACATTGTTACATGTAGAGACTGGTCGTATGGCATGAGCGCTTCTTTCAACTAGTAATGCCACTTGATACCCTGCAACAGTTAGAAGCTGCTTGAAGCGTTTTCCGTCGTAAACCGTTACAACATAGTTTCAGGAAAAGTGACTTTGTATCCCGTCGTTCCATCAGATAGGGGAAAACACGCCATTTAACGTTTGACAGCAGACGCAAATAATTTTATCAGATGTTCAGGAAACATACGGTAATGCTTCAGTGTTCTGGAGCTCAGTTGTTTTTAACTTAAAATTTGCTACCATTTCAGATATATCAAAAACAGGAAGAACTACACACCGAGCATACCAGTACGAAAATTCAAAGAGGAGTAAATGGAAATGCTGGTTCGCTTGCAAAGAAATCAGATCAGAAAATGTTGCCACCGGGCCTTTCATATGCAAACGTGTACGCGCAAGAAATAAATGAATTCAAGCACCAGGAAGATGCCTCTAGGCCAGAAAGGTGCGGTAACCACGAATATTACATTATGGTTTATTATCTAGTTTTTCATGTGCTTAGGTGAACCTGCAGCACACGTTTCAGAAAAAGCGACAAATTCCTTTTGTAGGTAAAGCTTGTATTCGAAATAGTATAAACAATACAAGCCAATTTTATTTTGGTTTACAACAATTAGCTACACGCTGGACCAGAACAAAGCCTTTTCCTGGCAAGCTTCTTTTGCTTTCTGTATCACATCTTTCAAACAAGTTCTTTTATAGAATGTAATATATTTCTTTTAAATTTCTTGCGTTTCGTTGCAAAACAGAAATGATTTGCCGTAGCACTTTGTGAAAAAACAAAGCAAATTCCGCGGTACATGAGTTTATTATCAGCAAATCAAAAAGTGTGCGTCAAGAAAATCAATGCCCTAACGTTGAAAACAAGCTTCTGGAGCAGGGGTCTCAAACCCAAATTGCTCCCAGGTCAAATGAGGACTTAAAGTAACCCGAGGCCGCATTGTGACGCTGACGCAACAACGTCGGAACCTGATCCCTACTATAGAAATATCTTTTACAAGGGCGTACGCAGGGCGGGGATTGGGGTTAAACCCCCCCCTTGAGCTTGGTATTTTACAAAAACTTTATTTTTAGGTGAGCGTATAAGTATTGAATTTTTACAAAAATAAGGAGAGTGTGTGTATAAGAATATGCATATTATGTCAACAAACTTCGCCAAAACGTTGGTTTGAAAACATGAATATGACGTCAAATTGTGACGTCACAAACAGCGCACACCAAATGCAAATATACCACCATTTGCCACTGAATGAACCCCCCATGAAAATTTTCTGCGTACGCCACTGAGCTTTTACATCTTATTTCCTGCGAAAGGTATCGTGAGTTATAGGAAAATCATCTCTAGCTGTCTATACGTTCGTTTAAAAGGAACTTATTCACTCGCTAGCCGAGCACTTTCAAGCATCTGTGATTAAACTACATAACGTAAATATTAATTATTTGAAATTTCCAACAAGCATCGCGGGCCTCACAAAACGTCCTCGCGGGCCACATGTGACCCGCGCGCCGCGTGTTTGAGATCCCTGTTGTAGAGTGAAACTCAATGCATCAACATAATATCTTCTTGCCGTGTCCTAAACTTTCTTCAAGCTGAAAACCGTGTTATTTACGCAATTTACCCATATAATTTTATGAAAACTTAAGAGTATGGTCATTCAGTTAGAAATAAAAATAGCATGTGGGTACAGACAAACATGTTGGGCTAAGACTGAATATACAGTTTTTGAAAAACTCGCTTAGAATTTCGAGAAATTTGAAAGTCTCGCAAAATCATGTATAAAACAGTAAGGTAACAATCAACTATTTAAATAGACGTTTCGAAAACCATCTGGTTTCATCATCAGTAGCAAAGATTAAATAAAGCGGCAGGTTACAAAACGCACCAAACACGTTACCGGTTATGATGAACTCTTGGTCTCCGCTAAAGTTTGGCAACGCCTGAAGGTTCTCGAAACAATTGCTCATATGATAAGAGCACTGCCTTGGATAAATGCCGAAACTAGTTCCACACCAAATCCACTCAGAGACAGTGGATTGTTTTGCTTATTCGCTTATTACCCCAATGATCGATTATTTTTCTCCCCCCTCTTTCTCTGTGCTTACGCGCCGCGTGTGTACTCGGTGCTGGGACGTGTCGCTTCAGTCGATCTTTGCTGACGATGAAGACAGTTGTTTCGAAACGTCCAGTATGATATCATTTAAGTCATTAGCTGTTGCTTTACTCTGCCGTATTGCTTAGAATTAGCACAAGACAAAGATGCTTAAAGCGAGATCAATGGCGTAGCGAGGGTGGGGCAAGGGGGGACATCGGCCCCCGGGCGCAGCACTTTGGGGGCGCCAAAGTGAGGTCAGAATGTTACGTACTAATTACGAAATGTCAAATGTCAGCAAATGCTAATAATTACAATTAACAAACTGTCGAATGTCATTGCCAAATTTCATCAAGAACACCAAGGTTCGCAAAGCAAGCAATTATGAACCTTTAATGGCGTTTCAAGGCAGAGTTTCTGTCTCCAGCAATAAGCGCCCACTTGTGGTTTTGACTTTTGACTCACGGCTATGTCACAGTGCTTGGNAGATGATGAAATTGATGCCGATTTTGCGCATTTGACCTAAGGTAACCTCGCGCGATGAAAACGCTNGAAACTCTGCTCGTTTCTGCGACAAGGTAGGGGGCCGGAAGGAAGTTTGTGCTGTACTCGACTGATTCCGCTATAAACCTAAAGTTTTAAACCTTAAACCCAACCCCTAAAACCTAAACCCTAAACATAACCCCTAAACCTAACCGCTAAATCTAAAGCGCAAACGTAAAGCAAAACGGAAAATATGAAGAGAAAAGTGTAGATAATTGTACAACAACTACTACCAAAACGAAACTCCCACAGCTGAGAGCCGAACCGAAAAGCATTGGCATACGAGCCTTGAAACATGTCTGTTAGGCTACGAGGTCGCTGCCGACTGGATGATAAACTCAGCGTTTTATCCAAGCCGCTTCTTGCCAGGCGAATCGGTAGTTACTGCCTTGACGCAGAAACGAGCAGTGTTTCCAGCGTATTCATCGCGCGAGGTTACCTCAGGTAAAATGCGCAAAATCGGCATCCATTTCATCATCTACCACAATGCTTTCAGAAAGCCAGATTTGCGAACATTCCGACTTCCCTATCATTTTATAGTTGCGTCACAATGGGACGGGAATCCAGCGTTAACAGTGCTTGCAGAGTGCTATATTGCGCATGCTTTTAGAGCAGCGATAAAACTTGCACAATGTTGTTACCAGGGATGTGCAGAGGGGGGATGAAAGAGGCGACGCCCCCCGGACATCCAAGGCAGTGGGTCATCCAAAGAGTAAAATTTTAAAAAGTGCATTTATCAAAGTCTTGTAAATAGACCAGGGGTGCAAAATTTTCTGCGAATTTTAGTAGCGCGCAGCAATTTTTAGTAGCGCTCACTTATAAGCTTTGCCATACAGCATTCATATGCAGGAAGCATAAAAGGTAAAAAAACGCTCGCGCATCCCACGTTTTTGGTCGCGCGGCGCGAGACTCTATCTCCTTAACATGTCGTAAGTACTGCTTCTTTTGGTGGGCCTATCTGATACATACTCGAATGAATAAATGCAATATCTAATTGCTCAATGCATAGCTTGCAGACCATTGGGGGGAAGAAATTTGCTTATAAACAGATGTCTCAAGCACACAGAATAAAATAAATTATTAAAACCCAACACATTAAAAACAAAAAGTACTCTTTAAATTCTTTTTAATTCAATTTTTCAAAACATGTTGATTTGTCAAAACTAGTTTTTACTTTTTTTCAAATGGCTCTATTTTTCATATTCCTCAATACTAAAATTGAGTGGGGGGCATACAACCAAGCAGTTGCCCCGGGAATCACCAAACCTATCTGCATTCCTCCGGTTGTTACGACTACAGATCTGATGTTTAGGAAAATTTTTAAGCTTGTATGATTTGACAAACTTCATGCTGAAATGGATTTGGTGTGGTTCTGAAGGAAGTTATGATGATTTTTGTTTGCGGGTCATGGAAAATTTTAATAAATGCTGAATACTTTTACAAAATTCTAATTACAGCTGTGTAAGAACGTTGAGTACGTAGGTGTACGGGAGTGCATATTTTTGGGGATGCAAAAATTTTTGCCCAAATTTGATCTTGTCTTTCCCAAATAACTTATCAACAGCAAGCCTTAATGTTAACACTAAAATGTACCATTGTAAACAAATCAAGGTTTCTGCATGCCTAATTAGGCCTACCAATTACCGGGGTCAAAGCCGTACAGCTTCAACTAGAAATCAATATTCTGCATAGCTACATGAGAACAATGGTAGTATTTACTGTGTTGAAAAATGTCAGCTAATTACAATAAAATCCCCCCAGAAATTGCTGATCATGCCACCACGCGTGCAAGGTGTTACTCAAAATGTTCATTTTCAAGTTTTCATATACGTTCTAAACTTATTCTTCCAACACGATCATCCTAATAGCTAAGATCTGTTCTCTCACATAGATGTTTGCATGTGTTGGCCACAATGGCAATCAATCTGGAAAAGGAGTGAAATATAGGTATACGACCTAAAGTATTACATTGCTGCAAATAGGTCAAGTCTCAAGTAAGTAGAGGGAAAGGAGGCAATTGAATACATAGCATATAGCTTAACCTTCCACATTGGGCAATCTTCACTGCAATGTGTTGTACTTAAAATACTACAACTTACTTAAACGTTTACAGCTTC
>JGI24021J15306_10006574_pt1 | contig 14028 bp, 9 predicted proteins | sample Ectturendosymbi1_FD_15306 | JGI IMG/M metagenome (IMG submission 15306) | reverse complement strand
TATGGACATAAGCTAAATTGTACTCAACTTAATTCTAATAGTAATGACGATCAAATGCAAATTTAACTTCCAAATTGTCAAATCCAGAGAGAGTCACTTTAGAGGTGTTAAAGAGCCACTGATTGCCGACCCCTGATCTAAAATATATTTCCCCTTTAAAAATTTTAACCAATTCAATCGACAAGGGCAATATTTTACTTTGGGACATTGGAGTGGCCAAAGCAAAGTAAGTAGAAATTTGGTTTAAGCTGAGGCTTTCTCTGCGCTGTGACGTGGGACATTCCGACAAAAACGCCGTCACATACGAAGGAGCAGCACACCATGTTGAAAACAATCGAGCGGAACTACAGACCATTCGCGCCACGCAATCGCCAGCAGAGGTCCAGCGCAAAAAGCTGTCTACTGGGCCAAGAGGCAAGTGCAAGGGTATTAACCGTATTTCAGCACAGAGCAGAAGTACGGGGCGCCCCATACAGACGGTGGCTGGGTTTGCATGCGTCGCAGTAAAACGTGGAGGTCGTTTGGTCTTTCAGTGTGCAAGTGAAGTTCTTCGTTAAGACTGCAACTAGAGGGCATAACCAGATGGCAAAAGCGGTTGAAAGGCACTGTAGGTTACACTGCGTAACCAGTGTGCAGCAGGGATGATGCCTGCGCAAGGTCAATGAATAAAAAAAGTGTCGGCCATCCGCGATGGTTCTGCCCGACTAAACACAGATGTCAAAATCTATCTCATACGCAGGAAGATGGTTTTCACCAAACATGACTTAGCAAACTGCAGGTGCTACAATGATCTTTTTCATTGCTCAGGTGTCGGCAAAACAGCAACAATGCCAAAGTTCACTGGAGGAGCCCTTCGCTGGGAGGTGACCACCAACATAATTTTTAATAGTAACGAGTATAGAGCCGTTCAAAATTCCATATTTGCCAAATCATTACCAGCATCACTCTTCCTACCAATAACTCGTTGTTTGATTGTCGCGCTGTTTTGCACGTTCCCGCCTTTTTTAGTTGTTACTTCAGCCGTTAAGTGCCCTATTCCCCCAGCGTTTGATATTTCTAGTCGTTCTTCGTGAGCCTTTATCTTTTATGCTATGCCGAGAGTGGCCTGGCAATGAAGCTGACAACGCTGTCTTGCGAGGCCATCTATTCATTACATTCAGCTCACTGCAGGAGGCAGTCGTTTTTACTGTTTGTATATTTTGCTGTGGTACGCACGGAGCGGCAACAGCGATTAGGATGCTTTGCTTTACACGTGACCATGCTTGCAGCTGGACCAGCCCTGACAGCGGCCAGCATAAACACTTACTGTACTAAGGTTGAGCAGCCTGTTGGTAATATATTTTGGTCGGTTTGGGAAGCGTAACAATTGTCTACGTTAATTTACCTCTATAATCAACGGGCATTTCCTGAAAGCTATCGGTACCAACAAACAAATGTAGTTGGGTCTGGCACAGACGCCGAGTTTGAAATTTCTACGGGCGTGCTAAATCCATGACTCATTGTCACTGGCCAGATATCGAAGCATTACTGTGTGTGTGGAGGTTTAAAAATATACAATCTCGACAACACGAACTGCCGAGGTATACTTGTAAAACGTTATACTTATTTGCCAACTTTCGCTGATCATCGATTAAAACAACCGAGGCCTGCTGAAGGTTTTTTAACCCTCCCTCAAAAAGATGAAAGACGGTAATTCATAAAGAAAGCAATNTCCCAATAAATATGGTTCCAAAACGACTTATAAAAATTCCATATACCAGTGATGAAGCTCATACAAGATGTCCATAACTTAAAAAACACCAGCAACATTTAAACGGCCTTAAGGGTTGATTGCTACACTTGTTTGAAGCCAGGGTGTACAACCTTTTGCTATTGCCGGCCGCACTACTTTTGTTTATATGAAGTACGGCCGCCAATTACTTAAGTTATATTTATGAGATTTCATTAAAGAATACGTTTTATCCGGTATATGTCACATCACGTATTCATTCTATAACTTTTTGTGACATCACCATCCAGATTGTTACGCATCGTGTCGACCGATTTTCTTGCCTCGCGTTTGTTTTGCTTCGTATACGCCAGCACGGTCTCCAAACCTTACATTTTAAATTACATGCGGACGGCGGCAAATTTCATAGTCGATTACCGCAGGTTGTGCACCGTTGTTTTAAGCCAATTAACAAAGATTCGTGTACCCCTGAAATCTGCATCTCTGCAGAGTATAGACCTGGTGGATCATACAGGTGGAAAACCACTATAATGAGCTATGTTAGGTTTGGAGTTCACGATCATGTGGCTCTGCAGTCTCCATGAAAACCTCTCCTCCAAAGACAGACTGAATGCTGGGAAGAGAATAGCAAGCGCCGCAACAGACAAATTTTGCTAATACCATACAGACATGTATCGCCTCCTGTCCTGGAATTACTGAAAATCCAAATTGACGTAACGTCTGTGAGCACTCTTTCCAGAAACAGTTACTTAGCACATCACTGCATAACTTTTGCGAAGCATCATGCACTGAATGGTTGATATAATGCAAATATTAAAAGCGTTCAGTTCTGCTGGTTTTAAATGTCAGGGCGCGTTTGAAACATGCTTGAATGCAGATTATAACGATTCAAATCTCGCTCCATTCCAAAAATTACGACTTAATATAGCGTCCCACACACGATATGCAGTAGCACACCCGAGCATCAGCTTAATAACAGGCATAGGCAATTAAGGTCAAGATGGAATCACCACTTTAAAATATGATGTGCAATTACCGTGAGTGTAATTCTTCTTCAACGCAACGCAGAAGGCTTCTGACACATTAGATGCGAGCAAAAAAAACAAACAAGAACACGTAAACGAAGAATCATGAACGAAACTAAACGCGAAATAACAGACACACACATGAAATCAACATTTTCTCTGCAAACAAGGAAGCGGAAGTACAGCAATAAGGCACCAGGCAAATTTTAGCTACATGGTCCTTCATTTCGTAGGTGTCAACAATTATACCATCCTGTCATCCTACTCTGAGCGACGGGTTTAATTAACACATTCGTTCACTAACACAAAACGCACAAATGTTGATTTTCAAACGGCACGAAATACATGCCCTACACGAGGGACCATTAAATGTCCGAAACCAGATTTCAGGCACCTCCTTCTACAGGTAATTCTTCAGCAGTTTCATTGTTGAGGCGCTTGTTCCAGTGATTCCATCACACCCGGCTTGTCGCAGTTTGCGTAATGCAGATTCATAGCACAGACATGCGATTGTGCACATCGCCTACAGGATATAGTTTAGTTCTTTTTCACCCCCACATGCCACAGAAAGTGCCCAATTTTTTATGAGCAGTTATTCCAGGCATCGTGTGCTCTGCAAGCTTATCATCTGGTTTGCCGGCGTGCATTTCAAAGCAGTGACAATTTCAGCGTTGATTCGCGTAAATATGTCTCGGTCGGATATTGATAGAATGCTTATCATCAAAACGACCTCACAGCAAAGATCTTTTGCAGTGTGGGACCACTCTGCCAAACCCACCTTTAACAACCTGCTTTTCGCAGGCTGTCACTGAACTCAACTTTTGCTTTTTTATGTGGTGTTGCAATCCAGGATCTCTTATTGACACGTGAAGTACGAGCCCATTACCCTCAACCGCTACTAATGCATATTTTCGGAACGTACCTGCTCTTATGTTATTAAAACATGTATGAACCCAACTATTCAACCACTGAAAGTTACTTTTTGAACTCGAATCACTGTTGATATATCTAGACCAGGGTAGTAGCGTATAAAGGGCAGGCNAGTCCCGGGCGATATGTTTCAAGGGAAGCAACTGTCAAGTNCTCCAAGATGTTCCTTAGTATTTCAACTTTTGCTAAACACCCACATGCCTTAATAACAATTGCAGGATAGTGTGTGCGTACATGGCAGAACTTGTACGGGAGGATGACCACTTCAAAAAATTCCGAAGCGGGCCATGCTGGCCAATGGTCGCGGCCATGTCCAGTCATCAATACACCGCACTAAGCTCTGCTTTCCTCAGGTAATATGTTGGGGCCAGCACAGCCGCAGGGGATTTGGTTACCTATGCTGATTTCTTTGCATGGCTGAAGAACTCAGGCTGTCATATAAAGAGACTATTTGATCCCTAGCTGGGGCCCTGACAGACGTCACCACTCGTGACCAGAATGGGCCTAGGGATAATGGAGGACCCAGTTTCCCCAAAACTGCAGAACCTCTGACCTAACTACAACCTCATCACCTGTTGTAGTTCGGTGTCAATTGTCAGGATCACACTCAATGAAAAACATTTCTATAAATATAATGGCCATGCCAAAAGTACAATTAGATTTCTATAAACTTGAATCCTTCATTTGGTACATTTACGTCGCAAGTAGGTATTGTGGGAATGGACTGCAAGGTTCTTCATACGTAACTTAAGCTTGCTTATGGCAAAGATGCAATGACTTTAATCGCAAAGTTGTGATTGGCTGAGGATAATTAACATCGCTATAGCCCCGACATGATTCAGAAAGAGCACTTTCGCTGCACTTTACTGTACATTCCATGATAAGTACTGTGTTTACGCGTTGGACCGGGTTTGCATGGATTGGAAATGGTGACACGAGCTTCACAAACAAAAAAAATGGTACATGCAACTTTCTCAATACTTCCTCAGCTCAATTTTTGCACGTGCTTCCCAGATGTGACAATCATACATTTACCTATGTGGGAGGTTGCACATTCGTTTTTGGGCTTTCTATGTTTTGCTGTATTTGATTTTGAAAAATTGCCTATGCCCCAAGGATTTTGGCGTAAAAATTGCCTTTTATCCGCGATCTGAGAATTAATAGTCCGTAAAAGCACAATAGTCCGTAAAAGTGGTAAAAGCACTTTCGTTATGTTGCTGCTTCATTTGGACAACTACTCTTCTTCAATGAGCGAATGCGATCGCTAAAATATCCAACAAATAAAAAATGGCTTATTTCTTTTCGGCGTCATTCCATTTGTTGTGATCCAGACGTGAACTCGTCACACTTGTCTCTTAATGTTTTTACTCCTCAATATTAGTACTTCAGTACAATGCTTGCTGCTGGAAAAGCATATTTTGGAAAAGGACAGACCCTATATAACATTTCTTCGCCGTTTGTAAATATGCAACAGTGGCACGTACCAAATGTGTCCTTGATGGCACAAAACACTTCTTATTTCATGATACACACACTTTTCCACCCTTAAATTATTTTTCGTTTAACGTCTTTTGTGGTGTTTCGTTTTTCGCGCAGAACGAAGGGATGGCCGTTATCTCATCTTCTGAACCTACAGCCTCTTCACTACTGCATTGGTACGTCACGCGCGGGGTGGTGTTCGTGGTCGTAACTTGTGACTTATAGTTCTTAACATAACTTTGATGCATTCCAATAAATATGATACTCCTGATGCTGTTACAGGAAAAATACTTAAAACTTTATAACTTTTTGCATCTCGCTATTGTACTATGCTAATCACGAAAACGTTTGCTTTCATTATGAGTTTACAGCTGCAGATGAATCGTAACTGTTTTACTGCACAGCACACATTCGGCCGCAAACAATTATTGTGATTTGCAGAGTTTTTCACTAAACTCAACATTTTGTCGTACTTCAATAAAAGGGGAGGGGCATGCGAAAGTGTAATGCTCGTGCACTTGGGATAATAAGGCCGACAATAACGAATAGTAAATAAACTACTGTCCCAAGTCCTGACACCAGAATGGCAAAAACAAACAAAAGAAATCGAACACATGCAAAACTTTACAATTTGTTGCGAAGATGTAAAGCTGCCAACAGTCACCCACCGCTTTGCAAATTCATCTTGCAGATATAAATCTTACACGCGCTAACGAAAGTTTCTAATGGCAGTATGAGGTCGCTAGCACAGGGAGAATGCATCACCAAATATACTGGGCTTTCCATTACAAGTGAAATGTAATGTGATCATGACAAAAACGAAACCTCGAAACTTCATGAGATGCTTTGCGTAAGCAGTATGCAGAAGCAACTGAAGAACGCAATGGTGGATAGAAACTTTCGAAACTAGACAACTTTTGGACGAGAAGTCTTACAAGAAATAAGAATCAATTATTTTTGATGGACTCATATGATCAGAAGTTTCGAGACGCAATTGTTTTGATCGCCATCAAAGACCGAATGACGCGTAAGTACTTTGCCTTTGAAAACGCGCGAACTCACGCTTAGCGAAGAAACAAATTTAAGGAGCGATGCAAGATATCTTGAGGCCCCGCGATGCAGCAGCATTGCATTGATCGCAACTCAAACCTACAGCCGAGTCCGCTGAGAAACAAAGTATGATGACATGCTGATCAAAGCTGAAGCGTGCCAGGCGAACTTAACGGTGAGCCATGACAACCCTTTGGCACAACAAAAATTTGACGGCAGGCAAGAGTAACCGCATGTCTGTGTTACATACACCACCAAGCTTAACCGCGACAACCGAAAGCAAGACACATGCTGGCGTCATTTTACAAGACCCGCGACTTTGCAAACTGACACTTCAACCACAGCACTGCTCGAAGCTTCCTTTACTTACTCATGGCGCGTTAACTTACTTGGAGCTTTCTTTAGCGACCCATCGATCGCCAGATTCCTGGAAGGATGGATCCTGAAAAATACCAAATATTGCTCAGTCGTTGCCGCAGAGGAGCTGCTGCCAGAAGAAAATGGCACATCAGTAAAATCAACCATTTCTTTGAACGAAAGTCAAGCTCGTCGTCACGTCGGATGCGAAGAGTAGGCCTGTGAAGCTTAAGCCAACCAAAGCCTAAGTTTGAACAGCAGACTTGCCCAACGTTTTCATGGAACGTTTCAGCGATACACTTCAAAACAATTTTAGACAACGTTCACACGTGCATTACCTCAGGGTCTGTTTCTCTGTGCATTGGAGGTTGGAACCGTACATCTTCCACTATAACAAGCAAGAACTTATTAGGGAAACAAGACTATTACCTGTTATTTCCCAGTAAACACCACATTGCAAAGTTGATCAAAAACAGCTATGAGCCATGGAACGAAACAAAAAAGTTTTAACGAATTTTGATAAAAACTAGCAACTCGTACTTCAATTTTCGGAGAAAAACATTGTATTAGAAAAGGCGCGTTTTTAACGAGCAATGAATGAGCAATTGCTGATCGTCTTTACTTTATGGCCAGCGCAAACAAAGCAGAAAAATGATAAATTTGCAAAAACAGTGTTTCCCAAACTTTTGCTGAAGCGACCCCAACTGTCAAAAAATAAACCTGTAAAGTACTTGCGGCCTCAGCGTAACGAAAACCTGAACCTGAATGTACGTATGCAACACATCATTTGAATGTACGTATGCAACACATCATCTGAATGTACGTATGCAACACATTGTCTGAATGTATGTATGCAACACATTATCTGAATGTATGTATGCAACACATTATCTGAATGTAGGTATGGAACACATTATCTGAATGTACGTATGCAACACATTGTCTGAATGTACGTATGCAACACATTATCTGAATGTTCGTATGCAACACATTATCTGAATGTTCGTGTGCAACACATTATCTGAATGTACGTATGCAACACATTATCTGAATGTTCGTATGCAACACATTATCTAAATGTACGTATGCAACACATTATCTGGATGTTCGTATGCAACACATTATCTGAATGTTCGTATGCAACACATTATCTGAATGTTCGTGTGCAACACATTATCTGAATGTACGTAAGCAACACATTATCTAAATGTTCGTATGCAACACATTATCTGAATGTACGTATGCAACACATGCTCTGAATGTACGTGTGCAACACATGCTCTGAATGTACGTGTGCAACACATTATCTGAATGTGCGTATGCAACACATTATCTGAATGGACGTATGCAACACATTATCTGAATGGACGTATGCAACACACACAAAATATATTGTGACCCCCTTGTTCTGTAAACCAAACATTAAATTATGAGAAGCAAAAGGTCTGCAATGAAGATTTACACACAAACATGTTTCTATGACTAATGGGAAGGAAACGCTTGCGTGCTGTCTACAAGCTTTCGGACCGCAGTGTCTTCTTGCTCAATCACAATCGCATGACATGTTCAATTTCCACCGAATTTCGATACTTCATTTCCAGCACACTCATTGCACTGGATCCTGATTTACAAAACCAAATTGTTGCAAATGGAATCAGTCGCTCAATGACACACTTGGATACGGTTGGAGAAGTTGAATACATGGAAACCTAAAAGTTTTTCTTTACTGAAAAGTTTGGATACATTTCTTTGTACGACACAAGAGTCATGCGATTTGCCGCTTCAGCCGTCATACCCAGGAATTCTTCTGCAACCTGGAAAGATAGTTCAGGCAGATTTGTGGCTGTATACGGATCGATTATATTATCCAGCCATTTCCTTTAGTAGGCTTCAGAGTATCACCATAAACCTTTTGACAAGCTCCTCAATGCGCTCAGTTACGGTTTATTTGACATTCACTTTCTTTCTTAACGGCAATATGGTTTCATTGAACATGTCATATTCATATCTTTGTTCAAAAAGGCTCCACTGGCAGCAAACGTTCACGAACCAAAACAAAAAATACACTAACGTTTCGGTCAATCTCGGCCTTCATCAGGGCGCAGAACAAGACCCAGCAGTATTCATCGCGTTTTAAAAGCACAACGCAACAAAACAATCTCAGCAACGTCATCAAGAAAGGATGCCTGAAGCACACCCGGGCCTGCAGGTCAAAGGTGATCAGAAAGCGTAAATGACTAAACGCACTAAATGGTCTGTAGATTATATGTGAGGGCCTGCGTTTATGTTTAGAATCGACGCATCTCACTTTTCGTGAAAGTTTCTTCAAGAAAGTCCTTGGTACTGCAATGGGTTCTGTCGTAGAGTGGAAAACGCTATGTCGACGACACTTTTTTGGATCTAAAGGTAACACGCGCCCTCACGGAGAAGGTGCACCACTCTATACATCCCAAACCCACCCATGCGGACCTAAATTATCGTTCTGACCACCATCCCTTGCAGCATAAATACGCGGTTGGTAACACGCTTATGTCTCGTGGCAAGACTGTAATTTCTGGTAAGCGAAGATAATATTCGGAAAAACGACATTTAAAAATGCATTACGTGCCAATGGTTACCCGAATCACATGTTAAGGAGTAAGTCAAAACCAGCACGTAACCCTGTTGCGCCAAGCGATGGCTTGGTTGTTTCGCTGTATTTTCCAGGACCAACAATAAATGAAAACGGGGTGTAACTGCCCACACTATGCGAACTGTGGTCAAGCCAGCCAGTAAAAAGATCCAGTTAGCCCCTCTAAAGGCCAAGGGACAGTTTACAGTCATCCGTGTAAAGATTGTTCGTAAAATACACAGATGAAACTACCAAAAAAAGACATGCGACAAGCATAGAGGAATCTCGTGCCAAATACAGAAGTGCCTTGACGGAGCATACCATCACAACAAAACATACAACCGATTGGCCTAAAACAAAAATCTTAGGGTTCGAGACTGATTTTAGGAAACGCCGTTTTCTCGAGCCTTTCTTTATAAACACCAACGGTAATGTTGTGAACAGCAGAACTAATGACTTATTACGGTCTGTGCATAAATCTGTATTTGTAGTGAAACAACGTAGTACTACTGTGGATAGTGGCTTGTCCTGCGATCAGTGTCACGTGACACGGTTACAATTCAGCGCTTGCTGGGGGAGGACCGGTTTTCCTCACACTTTATTCGCTTTCTGATCACCTTTGACCTGCAGGCCCGGGTGTGCTTTAGGCATCCTTTCTTGATTACNTTGCTGAGATTGTTTTGTTGCGTTGTGCTTTTAAAACGCGATGAAAACTGCTGGGNCTTGTTCTGCGCCCTGATGAAGGCCGGAGTTGACCGAAACGTCAGTGTATTTTTTNTTTTGGTTCGTGAACGTTTGCTGCCAGTGGAGCCTTTTTAAAAATATACGTTGCACCTGACAGCCAAACTAGGTATGTCATACTCATCTCAATTCACGAAACTTTTCCACTAAGTGATCAAATCTATCAGGCAGCTACACTAGGTAACCAACGTCTGCAATAAACTTTTCCACATGATTTTGGATATTCAGGAAAACAACTATTTCTTTTCGTAGCTCATAAACACGTTTCAGGACACGACCACGTGACTATCATCGCACTTCAGTGTGACACAACAATTACAGGCTCTAGCTTTGCAGCAGGCTGTTTGAGGAATCTCCTGCCTGGTTCTGCTCCAATCTTCTTGCAATGATTCAAGCTTGCCACTCATCATTCAGCAAATTGTTAAGCCACAGCAGTGACCAACACCAAGCGAATCAATCACAATTTATTGCGTAAGGAAACTAGTTTCGTGTGTTACACATCTTCAGTCCTGCGCACAAGTCGACATATGAAACAAAAAGAAAAACTATGTACTGCTGCTAAGATCAAAACTCAAGATTACAAATTTGATCCCAATTAGAAATAGAAGGATTCTATTTGAATAAAGACTGAATTGTTTTCTAAACAGAGAAACGGGGGCGCCCACTNTGCATGTGGTGCTTTTTACGACAGTACTCCCGGTTTTCACCAGTACATGCTGCTGCACCGCCAGTGCAAGTCCCAACACATTCCCCATGGATTGAATGTTCATTGGAGAAGTTGTCAATGCAGCGGAAAATGTCTTTGGCTTTAATATGCGACTGCAGGGCTTTGCAAAGTAGCAGGTCTTCTGATACTTCGTGGCAGGGGCCGAGTTTCAGGGGGGACGGGAAGAAATGTCCCCCGAACTTTAGAACAAGGGGGACACACAATATATTTTGTGATAAAAAATAATGTAGTTCTGCAAATTTCGTGGTTACATTACTGTTGAAACCCCCAGCATAAAGCCTGGGAATAAATAAAAAAAATGTACATTGTCACTGGATTACACAATGATGCAAGATGCCGTGTGTTTGACAAAATTTAAATACAATCTCGATATACAGGCAGGGGCGTAACGAGGGGGGCACAATTTCCCATGCGCCGAATCACTGCTGGGGCGCCGAGAAGTCCCAATAATGTCGCAAGTACTTTCTTCAAAACAGTAAATTTGCTTCCGAAAGACCTCAGTTTCGAACATGGCGGCGCCAAACTTGCTTCTTACCCCGGGCCCCATCTAACCTCGTTACGCCCCTGTGTGCATGACAAACGACGGTATCCATGCCAGTTAATGCAATCTCAGAGATATACGTTTATTTACTGGAATTGATTGCACTATTATGTAACTGCCAATTGTTTGAATTTCAGAGATACATGTTCATAGATTCTACTTTTTATATATTGTTGGCTTTTTAAAGAATAATTGAAGTGTTGCGTTTGTTTTATCTACATTGACAAAGAACTCTTCACGTACTAATATACTAAAGTTTTGTGTACTAGTAAACAGTGTCAAGTACCAGCACATCAGTGCTATGCAACTGCCATAACACCATGGGCATAGTTGGGCCATGGTCCCTTCCATTTTGCCTCCCATTTGGCCAATTTCACAGAAAGGTCGTACTACGGTTGAGTGCGAACAGGGTGACTTCATCGAAACGCAAACAATAATATTATATTTGTGATATGAACAATAACATGCATGCCACACAGTGTTCCCCCAGTTTTCCAGCAAACTCGGTCCCTGCTTCGTAGTTGATAACAAATCGAATGAACACAAAACTGCTGTTGACTCCTCGCACTGTCTGTACATTCATCCAACTGAATTGAACTGAACAGAATGGAGAATCTTTTACTTGATTGACATCTCTTCAAGAAGATCGTCTGACATTTCTACAAAACAATGTGCCTTTTCACTGTGCTGTGTGATAATGGGACACAGTCTTACTGTTTACTCTGTTTTTCACCATTCATTGCTTTCAGAACTTCCTTCATAACCGCCAGTAGTAAGCTTCCACCAATTGTATGAGCTTCCTGTTGCTTTGCTATCTGGTGAGAGGCCAACACATGAAGAGCTGATTTGACTATTACAGTGTGTGCTTTCACAGTACTTTCCTGCGACTGTAATTTATGCTTAACCCTGACACGGCCCCGGATGATTCGACTCTAAATGGCGTTGTGGCTTAGTTTTCTTCATTGATTCCGCCGATAGAACTTCCAGACAGCACATTTTGTTTTGCCAGTCAATTCCATCAAATTAAGCTTTAAGACTGATCGAATGATCGTTTTCTTGTCATTTCCATCAATGAGTTAGTAAATCGCTCTACACAAAAAAACACAAACATCCAAACGCTGTCTATGGAAAGAAATCCTTTCTCAGCACAGAATCAGACACTTTAAGATCTTGCTGAGTATATATTTCGCCTACGATGTAGGCATCATCAGCTCTTATTCAAATAGAACATCCCAACGCCGTTGAAACCATGAAAAATATTCAAGACTAACTTTTCTGCACAAAAACAGCTCTTCGTGAAAAACCAGCGGCCACTGTGGCAAAAGCTTAGTCCAGCTTTATTATATTGTACGCTAACGTTGCTGTGCAGCCAGCTTCGACAGACAGTAGCAGCAGCTTGACTGTGAGTTTCTTGCTGCGTAGTGACTTTAGTCTACAGCAGTGGTTCTCAACCTTTTCTCTACCATGCCCCCCCCTAAGTAGTAGTCCTTTGTTTCAAGCCCCCTTGACATCAAATAAGTTGTAAAAGCAAATGTACGTATTGGTAAAATTATCGATCAAACTTTCCATGTTGTAGAACGCGTAATGACTCGCCCCCCCTGGAATTTTATTGAGGCCCTGGGGAAGCATGCTCCCTCCGGTTAAGAAACGCTGGTCTACAGTGACGTTACAAAATAGCAAAAGTGAAGCCATGTCTGGCAGGACTTCATGGAACTTGTGCTACATGTGATAAAACGAAAGGTTTACGTAGGGCACTGTCTATCGAAAGGAATCCTTTCCCAGCAAAGAATCAGACACTGCAATCTTACAGATTTTATATTTCGCCTACAAAGTAGACATCATCAGCTCTTATTCAAACAGAAGCGTAGAGCCTTATTTTTATTTGAGAAAACAAGAGGCCCGGATACTTTTCAGCTGACCCTACTTGGGATGGCAACCTATAGTTTGGGAAACACTGACAAAAACCGGTAAGATTTGTTAATTCAGAATACAACAAGTGCTGCATTTAAAGCAAACTTGTCTTACTCATGGCTTCTGACTTCGTTTTGATCTGCCTGTCTTCGCCAGGACGAGATGATCTTATCTTCACATTTTCAAAGCTTTGCAAAACATCTTCATCTTCATCGTCGTCAATAGGAGCGGAAGTCTGGGAAAATCAGCAGTAATTCAACTGGTTGGGAACGAACACCGCAAAATCGCTCACGGTAGTCTGGACACGCAGGTCTTTCAAGAAAGTAGAATTTTGGTAAAACCAGCACAAACTTGTGGAATGATTGGGGAGATCCAAAGCTCAGTGCTAACTCAATCATCACGTTCGGCTTTCGAAGGCATGCCAAAGGCTGAAGTTTAGTGGGAAGAACAAATATCGGTATACCGTACCCGAACGGTTTCTTTAAACATGTGAAGCTCTTCATATTAACAAGCTATGCTCGCTTTCTTGTCAAGACCTACTTGGCCTCCGCCAGTGGGGATCGGTGATGCCAGGCCCACCCACTTGGTGCCCCTCTACTGCAAGTAACCGATAGCATTTTGTGGTCTTTTGCTCAGAATGCAGAGGGTCCGTGGCCCCACTGCAAGTAACCGATAGCATTTTGTGGTCTTTTGCTCAGAATGCAGAGGGTCCGTGGCCCGCCTCCTTTTTACCGTTGACCAACACCGGAAACCTGGTGGCCCGGCCGAAAAAAAAGCATTTTAACCAATAGCTCCCGAGATCTGAAGGCAACCATCAACACCTTCGACCACTACTGATGTTACGACAGAAAATTCGATGTAAGACACACGTAGCAACACGAAAGTACTGGTTTATGTGAACAACGATGATTAGTGTTTGGGCAAGTT
>JGI24021J15306_10006573_pt1 | contig 14028 bp, 10 predicted proteins | sample Ectturendosymbi1_FD_15306 | JGI IMG/M metagenome (IMG submission 15306) | reverse complement strand
GGCCATTTCCAGCAGTTAAGCACCTCGCTTATGTCACCTTCATCAAGACGTTTTGCTGAAATTTTGAAAGATGCATATGTATCATATCTGGTTCTCATTGCTTGAAACTGCACCCTTCTTGCATTCTGGAACTTGTCCCAAAACCATTTTTGAGATAGACAATTCCAGTATCTGGTTTCAGTCTCGAGACAAAAATTTCCACTGTCTTGAACTTAGCATCAGGTGCATTGCCAGGTTTGTGCCACCACCTTTTCTTTCTAACTGCTGTTGTCCATTTATCCAGTTGATCACATTCCTGTTCAGTTTTGTCTACCCTAGAGTCGTTTATGGGCTGGTTGGTGTCACATGCTTTGTCAGCACACACAGCATCATCTCCTGATTGAGGCTCTTGTCCACCTGAAACTTGAATGTTTGCAGGTGTGTCCACAATGCCGGTCATTGATCCTTCATGCAAATAATTTATTCTCACTGATTGTGAGAATAAGTTATTGTCAGAAAAAATTATTTGAGAATAAATTATTTGCTTACTTCTGTACAGAAATGCACGTTTTTAATCGCAGCTTTAGTGATGCAACACACTTCTGGTATAAACCCTCCTGTTTCAAAACTGCTGCAAAAGAAAGAATTGGATATATTTCCAGTGATTGAGCTTATTGATAGTGTGCTGGATATTCGCCGACAAAAGAGAAGCAATTGTGAAAACGTTTTTCACAAAATATTTGACCAAGCTAAGAATGAATGTGAAAAATATGAAGCTCCACTATTCATTTCCAGAAGATGCAAAAGTCAAATACTCAGAGACAATTGATGACCCTGAGCATTTTTTTCGGGAAGCCGTGTTTGTGCCGTATTGAGATCATTTAATAGTGAAAATGGAGGATAGATTATTTGATCAGAAGCAGAAGTGTCGAAGTCTTTGGGGCTTGATACCAAGGATTGCGATGCTTCGCCAAACACCGCTCAACATTTAGAAGGATTACTGGAAATATATCAGGAAGATATTGGTCCCAGAGCAGCGGTTGTTCCCGAAGTGCAGCGTTGGGTCAATATGTGGAAGAAGGAAGACATTAGCGCTGTTCCTTCGAGTGCCATCGAGGAACTCTGTGCTTGCCATGCTGACATGTATCCGAATGTCTACATATTGCTCACCATTTTAGGCACTCTTCCTGTATCAACCGCTACAAGTGAGTGCAGTTTCAGCACCATGGGACGTTTTAAAACCTATCTAAGATCGTCGATTGGAAATGAACGAATGACAGAACTTGCACTGCTTCCCATACACAAAGACCGCCAGATCAACAGAGAAAAAATTATGAATGACTTAGTTGCCAGCAGTAATTGCAGATCTGATTTCGTGCTTCAGCATGTATAAAATTTGTGAAAGGGATTATTTTAATAAAGCGAAAGATTTGAAATGAATATTGTACGACAAGCAACTACTTTGTCCATGGCCCTATAGGTAGGACCAACACTTAAGAAACAATACACATTAACTGTCCGCCGGTGTATTCGTGCTATCGCTACGATTCCGTTTGCCGTGACGGTTTGCTTATAAGAGAGAGAGATGTCACGTACTTAGTTGGCTAAATAAGCATGTATGGGTTGCTCCAAGAGCCTGCTGAAGAGCATCTGTCCCTGTTCATTCTCTCATTTCAAAATTTCTACGACGACATCTGTCTGTACTTTGCTCAATTATCTGTACTGTTGGTTATATGCCGGCTAAGCTATGTTTGCTACCACTGCCTCGAATATGTTAGATGATATTAGACGCGGCTGTGAGATAATGCTACGATCTGTAGTGGTGCTGCAGTGCATTTTGCTTGTCTACGATGTTGAGAAAAGTGCTGTTGATAATATTTCGTGGCAAGTAATAGCCGACTGAGACACCAGAATTTACTGCAAGTAGCATGAAGTAATGCTACTATATAACATAAGAGTGCTTTCAAAAAGAAAAACTCAGAATACTGAGCATGTTACAAACTTCCATAAACAATGTCAAAATTTTGCAGAGAAGTGCCACACTACATGGCATCGTACTTTAACAGATTAACAAAATCACGGTAATGGGGGAAACGGGCAAAGAAAAACAGACGTCGCGGCTGGAACAGGTCAAGTAAATGTTGATGTGTTAAAATTGAAATGGCATATATGACATAAATGTTATAGTAAATAAGGTAGCCTGTACTTTAGTGAAAGTAAAGTATTTTTCTCAAAATTTCAGCCCCCCCTAAAGAATTCCTGTGTGCTCCCCTGGGCATGCTTCATGTTCTTCATTTGCAATGCTTTTTGTACGCGCTGGTGCATTCGATTGTCAAAATTTTGTTCATGGATTTTTGTAATAAGTATCTTTAATTTCCTACTTAACGTCTTTTATGCTTTATGTTCATGAAACAGCATTTGTTTCATGTCTACATCCGTTTTGTTCACAGGAAGACGCTTAGACGGATTACAGTGTGTTGTGCAATCTGTAGCACTAGTTGTTGCTTGTTATAATCCACTGTTTGTAAATATTTGCAAAGTCGTAGCTCAATGTCAATATGAATTATGATATAGTCAACCCTTAAATTTTTTGACTCTCTGTTACTGGTATACATGACTATTTTGTGCTTTGAAATCTCACCGGGACAATTGAAACTGCTGTAAAATCTATTTATTTAAAATTGTTACATTACAGTAGTTTTGTTGGAAAGTTTTCTTCTCGTTGAAACCCAGATTAACAAACAAGTGCTGTGTATGAGGTTTAAAGTTTGTTGATAAAACAAATTTCTCAAACGTCGCCCTAAAGTGATGTTGCAACAAAGTTTTCATTTTTTAATTATTTTTTGTACACTCAGCTGCAGATTTCTTAACTCTCTAGGAAAAAAACAAAATCTCTCTGAAATAATGAAAATGTTCACGACTTACTAACTTTTTGATGTAGCAAACGTTTTGCTATACATTATAGGAGAGGGGTTACCGATCAATATTGCGGAGAGATTTTGCATATTATCAGGCTAGGCTGGGCAGTGGCACAAAAATTAGAAGGCTTTGCATGGCAAGACAGTAGATATGATAACTTTTATGCAAACCTTTTAATTTTACAACTTCTGGGACTCACTGAAATCGCTCCTACGTTAGCACTAGGTACCTGACAATAAAATCAAGGTTTTGCAAATTTTTGATCTAAAACAGCAAAAATGTATAATTGTAAGGCATTACCCCATGACATCAGATTTAATCACTGATGGAGGTGGTTTGAAGGAAACTGCTATGGTGGACATATTTCAGTAGACTTATACATATTTACTGGAAGGAGGAATTTCATTTACAAGTCGACCACAACGTTTACTGTTTGGACATTTTAGTATACCAAACAGCAACTTTAACTTATGGTTGATGCATCAGAAAATGGTTAAGACTTTCCCTTCCGAAACATTGTTTTTTTATAAATTTCACTAACTTTTTCACTGGGGTGCTAGTTCACATAGCAAAACGTGGCCTAGAAGCTGTTTTTGTGTTATTTAATTTATATTGTATGCATTTTGTAGCGAAGTATTTTTGGATGGGACCCCCCCGCATGCGAAAGGAACAGCTGCACTCGACCCGCAAACACGAATATTTTCAACCACTGCACTATGCACTTTTGTTTTTTTCTTTAAAGCATTTTGGGTTAACATAAAAGCAAATTCCGTACAAAAAAGACGTATTGAATCCTTTAAAATATCTTAAAAATGAAAAGGGCCAAAGAAAACATTCGTTTTCCTCCACGAACAAGAAAGAAAAAAATTGAGTAGTTGGTTCTGCTGGAACTGCTGATTGCGTTTTTTTTGGCATACTATATATAAACATCACAGGCATTGCATTTTATGAAGCCTTTCCTGTCTTTTTTCTATTCCTGAAAACATCTTTTGCACCTTCCGTGCTTTTTGACATACTGCGATGATGTCTGGTGTTGAAAGGTCTTTTTTCGTCAAGAAGAGGTCACCAACCAGCTCAACAGCAACTCTTCTTTGCATTAAGTGCAATATGTTACTTGCTTCCGCCAGGAAATTTCGAAGCGATTTTTAAAAACCTCTGAACGAGCTCGCCAGTCCCAACCATGTCAATGTAATTCCAAAAAGGACTGGAATAATGTTTTCAGGGCTCATTCTGTCAAAAGAGTACACCGTTGTCTTCTGATTTGAAAAATCAGTTCTGTTCATGTATTTGTTCTACCTTTAAATCGTTGCAGGAATCTTTTCATTCACCTTTCCTTCATGGCCTTTCTTGCGTCTCTTGACATTGTTCGTTTTGTGTTTAGGATGTCTATGATCATTTGTTGATATTGTTGCAACCTCTCGCTTGACGTTGCGTTGAATATGCAATTTGCCACGAACGGGATGTGCGTGAAGAATAACATCCATAAATGTGTGGTGCGAACAAGCGATAATAGAGTGATCTCGCCGGGTGTTTTATGTTTTTGTTTGCTGCCACAGTGTGAAGCTTTGCCCACTTGCCGCTGGGGCTTTCCCATCGCAACGATATCACCACTGATTTTGGTATTTTATCATTTTGCAACCGACGTGCCATCAAAATACCGTGAATCCATTTCACAATTTTTCAGTCTTTTGTTGATTTCATGTCTTTTGGAAACCCCCGTCTTTCTTCTCTGATTGTCCGCAATAATATATTTTGCTTATTTTCATCAAGTTGTGAACGAGTTGGTAAGAAGTGTAAAATTTTTCAAAAAACAATCTGTCACTTAGATATATGACTCGAGTCACGCAAACTTAATTCTGCTGGCTCCAAACCAAGGAACAATCAAGCCAAGTCGCAGACGTCATCCCTCCGTGTTGTTGACCGCCATTTCCTGTGGTTGCAGCTAGCATACAATTTCCTTACCAAACAATCTTCGGGCTTTCTGGTATGTGGCCAAACCATCACATCTAGGATCACTTTGTTCGAAAAAGTGGTTTGATTGCTAGAAATCAAAAATCTAGAATCTCAGAAATCAAAATCGTGATTCTCCAAAAACAAGATTGTCAGAAATGTATAAATTTCACTGCTGCGCTTTGTCATAAAGAATTATGCCGTAAAATCCTTGCACAAGTTCTACTTCTGACCAATGAATACCCAGCCGTGCTTGAAAGCTCACTTTTGAGATCATGTGACGATGAAACGCACGCAATTATGCATTTGCTTTATTGTTCCATATTCCAAGCGTTTTATTCTCCCTTTCCGTACTCGTAACTACCACCCCCAAGATATTTGAATTGGCGTTTATTTTCAAGGTTCCTTGACTGAGGTTTTTGATTGAGAAATCCTTCAGTGGTTGTTCTGTAGCGTCATTTTTCATATCAGCTTGATCTCCCACAGTTACGAGCCAATGAGATGCAGGTTGGAAGACCTGGGTATAGGATGAAAGAATCATGTAATCGTGCGCGAAGACTAATTACTGTTTTCAACAGTAACACAATCGTTGACTTGACCGTGTCGAAAGATTCGATTCATAAAGCTATGAATAGGAGTGGCGAATATACTCACACTTCACGTAACAATACCTACAGAGGAAGGTTTTCTCGTAAAACTGTTGAAAAGGACACAAAATACTAGGTGGAAATACAGTGACTTCATAGCCATTACGAGGTGGCCGTCAGCGCCATCGTCACAATCACTCCTTATTCTCAACATATATGGTCGTTGCAGTTTTGATAAACACAACATTTCGATACTATCGGGAATCGCCGACAGGAGGGACAGTTGTCAGAGAATAAATCACTAACGGCTTCGACATCAAAGCTGAGGTGTAAGTGGTGTTTCGTTTCTTTGTCTGTGAGACATGGAATGTTTCGTAAAAGTTCGCTTGAATGTTCTCGGGTCACTGATGAACAAGAAAGTTCAAGGTGGGGTTCCTGAATTCGAGTGATAAAATCTACCAAGCAACACAGCCCGACTAATACAATCTACTTTTCCTAGGTGGACAATGCGAACGTAGCCATCCGTGGCGTACTCTCACAACCTCTGCAGTATTTGTTGAAGAGTAAAAATGTCGTGTGTGGAGCAATGGCAAGAACGAAAACTGTACTGGATATACTCCAGAGTAGAATCAGGATTCTCGTGGTGGGTTTTAAACGAGAATGACAGGAGGTTTTTCCAGAAAGGCTGAGGAGGCAAATATCTCGTTACGTGATGCATTCCCTCGTGTTTAAATTTTTAAACATTTATTAACCAGAGAATTCGCCTTCTGTTTCGCACAGAGATTTATGTCTCTACGACATTCATGACTAAAATATAATTCCTTTTCTACTTTAAGCATTTCAGGCCGCATTTCGTTATAGGCTGCACCAGTCCAGGTTTGCAAAGTCTTGGCAGTTGGGGTGGCTTCAGTCAAAGTGTTATTTTCTTTCTCTTCAAGATGACATTCTTGTGTGTTTAACGGTCTGGGAGTGGACTTTGTTTAGAAAATCTAATACACTGGACACTAGGGAACGACCGGTGTCCCGGCCGGGGCAATCAAAATAATTGGCCGTGGGACACAGATTCTTGCTTTTGGGTCAGCTTTTTCAACACACCTTCAATATTTTGCACGGTGTTTGCCGTTTTGAACAGTTGAAAACACTTGGTCAATGGCAGGCACCAACATTTAACCTAGTTTGTAGCAAGTTATGCTCTTCTAACTAAACAACATTGCTTTTGACAGCAAGCACTGTTTAACTGGTTCAACTAAGTTTTTTTCATCTTGTGCTTTTTCTGTGGTTGGCGTCATGGCTGAGCCGATTTCCGGTGTCTGTTAACAAGGTCTCACGGAAGTCATGATTCATAATGAGTAGGGCGAGTTTTTGTTGCACTAAAAAGTGAGAAAGTTGCATTTATTTTAAACGAAAGCTGCTTTTGTGCAAAAGCATTGCAAACAACAGTAATTTACTCAAGCGGTTTATTAACCTACAATGCTAAACATTTCCAAACATTTTTTGGACAGAAATTGCGGTCTTTTGCCAACAGATTGCCAAGCATGCTAAAACTGCTCTCCACAGTGTATGAAGTTGCTTGGCAATTTAACAATTTGGCATACAGTTCTGGACTGATGTTCGGCCGGATCAATTTCACAAATGCGTTTAGGTGACTATTGAGTTCAAATCGGTGATCTAAATACAAATTTATTCCAGCTGATTCGCTGCTAAATTCCAATGTGTAGCCTCTTTCATAGGCTTGAGCAATGGTGTATTTTGGGCTCTCTGCTCTTTGTATTTCATCAATGAGTTTGATGTAACTAAGCTGTCTCAAAATAATTAAACTGCGAAAGACTTGACACAACCTATTTTCGTTTGAGCCGACGTGGCCAAAAAGCCAAGATTTTCCACAATTCCACCTCTAATTGAGTTTGGGCACTGTCGTACTTGCCTGGCAGGGCTCTTACAAATGAAACTCCAAAAATCCCTAAAACAGTTACCAAAAAATCCCCAAATAAGTGGTGGTGCAGCATAAAATCGGAGTGCTAATGACAAATGTCAAAAATAGAACCAAATAGGATTTCCAAAATATAATGAGATAGCTTATTTCACACATTTTCATACTTATCCGAAAATCCCTAAAAAGGGTCATAAGTTCCAGTCTAGTGACAAAATCCCTAAAAGTGAGAGGGCACTGTTGGCTGGGGTTGTGAAACTTCTAGCTTGCAAATCAGCTCTTTTGTCATAGATGATATTGAGACGCAGGTATCCGTCATATAGCTCTTCTTCACGCAATCAAGGAAAATATAAACTAAAATAGTTTTGTGTAGTATCTTTTTTTAGTTAGAATTTTACATTTTGCGCAATTCTTGATAAAAATTGCAGTGAAAAGTTGCACGTAAAAATCGAAAAACTTGCAATATAAAATTCATGGAAACAGCTCAAAACATTGAACTACAAATATTTTGAATATTTCGGAAGCTGTAAAAAAACGTTGCAAAAGTTCTCAAAACTTGCCCTAATAATGAGAGGATTAGTTATTAAACAGGTCGGCAATCAGCATGCAGCTACACCTACGGTACATAGTGGGTTTTCAGTCTAACAGTAGCAGAATCAAAGGCTGTGGACTGATAATCGCGTTTCTGCGCCTTGCTGTTGTTTTGGGAGACTTTGAAAACTGAACAGTTATATCTGTTAGTAGCAATTGAGAAGGTAGTGGTACAGGAAGTTCCTGCAGTGCCAGTGAAAGTTATGAAGTGGACGAAAAAGCTATAATAAAGCTATAAAGGCATTGTGTGTTATATATTGTAAATTGCAAATCTTCCATTTACTTTGGATAGCATCTCTATAATTTGAAAACTAGTAGGGCCTAGTGGCCTGCTGTGCAAGTGAAATGCGTAGGTTAATAGTCCAGAGTTTTTCAATTTCCATTTGCGCAAGCAACAAAAATTGCTGCGGTAACTTTTTCTAAGCGCAATTGTTATGCTGTAGTATGGGTAAAAAGTCAGATATCTAACTTTACATGCATTTACATTGCGACGTTATCACATAAACAGAGTTGTGACGTAGGCCATATATAAAAAGGAAGTTATGTCGAAATCTAAAAATTTTGATTCGCTGGCATGGCAATTTTTTAATGTATGCGATGATCCGTGCAAAGCTTGTCATGCGTCAGTATTATAAATACCATGCAAATGCCGAAAAGTTTACGCACGGGGAAGAACACCTGAAACGCATTCCACCAAAAGTCTTCTGGATAATTTGCATCGAGCGCATTCCGCTGAATATCCTCAAGTGAAACAAAAAGTCAACAAGCCGGTAGAAACCAGAAGCAATTCCACGATTCGCTTATTGAACGATAAACCTGGTTCCAGCACAGAAAAACAGCCAACTCTTACATAGCACGTGGAACGACCTCAACCATTTGGTGTAAATCACCCTACGCAGGGTACGCTCAACCATCTGACTCTGGAATGGATTGTAGATGCCCTCCTTCCCTACAATACAGTAGAAAACGGTGCATTCGTGAGGCTCCTAACGACTGCATGTCCCAGGTTTGCAGTTCACAGCGCAAAGTGTTTGCGTACGTGCTTGATGCCGGATATTTACAACAAAGTGAAGAACACAATATTAGAGCTTATTCATGATGAACAAAATGTGTATTACTGTTCTGTGGCAACCGACATGTGGAGCTCTCAGTCAATGGATGCACACATGGCTTTGATAATACACTTCATAACGAAAGCAACTTGGCAAAGAAAATCAGCAGTTCTACAGTATTTGCCCTTTGCAGAATCGCACTGTGCAGAAAATCTGCTTCTAGCTTTGGAGATTGCTTTCTCAGAGTACAAGATTAGGGAACGTTTGCACTTGCTAGTTCGTGACAGTGCCGCTGATATACTGTAGTTACAGCCATGAATGATGGTGGTTTGAAACACGTTGGGTATTTTCTACATGGCTTGCATAGTGTTGTGACGAATAGTCTACAAAAGCAGAAATCAGTGGCAACGTTACTTATAAAAATACGATGTAAAGCAGTGTATTCGCTTTGCGTATTAGTTATGTTTCTTTTTTTTTGGAACTTACTCGTGCTGTACTTTGAAAGCTCGAAGTGACACGACAAAATTGCACAAGTCATGCTACCGCCTGTAGCAAGATTGTCGTAAAATAAATAAATATATACAAAAATACGATGCATTGTTCGTAAGTTTCTTCACAGTGCAAAAGCGAAACCTGTGTTAATGAAAGCCCAAGAAAGAGAAGGAATGCCGCGACATGCTTTGATCATAGATCAAGAAACACGCTGGAGCAGCACATATCTGATGCTGGAAAGATTTCTAGTGCAAAAACAAGCAATTATTCTGGCCTACATAGAATTTGAAAAGTTTGACATTCAAATGCTAGAAAGTGGTGAATGGGCAATTTTACCAACCGTTGTGGCATTACTAAAAATCTTTGCTGATGTCATAAATTTTTGTGGAAAAGTAGATTCTTGCACCTCTGAGGCAATACCAAGTGCAAAATCTGTTATGATGACTTTGGAAGAGACTGATTACAAAGGAGTGGAGGGGATGTTCGACAACATGCCATTTCTATCGAAAGAAGCCAGTTGCATGTGATTGCAACTCTGCTGGATCCAAGATGAAAAACAGGCATTTTTTTCACGAAGGGAAGCTGATCAGGCGGTGTTATTGCTGGTTCAAATGGTTGCAACAGCACGAACCGAAACAATTAAAAACAAAAGCTGAAAAAGGAAGGAATCCCCTATGGAAGAATCAGATGAAGAAGCCGCTGATAGAACATATCATAAAACAGACAGTGGTTCTTCCAATGATAAATACTTTGGTCTCTTTGGTCTTTTAGATAAGGAAAGTAGTTGCTCCGACTACAATTCATCTCAATCAGAAAAGCCATATGCCAAAGCAAAGCAGATGGTGGCCACGTACTTGAATGAGCCAAAATGTAAAAGCAACATTTGTCCATTACAGGTGTGCATGGGACAGTGCCAGAGATATCCAGAAATTGCAGCAACAGCTTTGAAATATCTTAGCGCACCGTATGTTCAGTCGCCAGCGAACGGGAGTTCAAAGTGATGTTGCGATCAGAAAGCCCGAGCGGCAAGTGAACAAAGCTTCACACTGTGGCAGCTCTTTTTTTGAAGGCTGCACCTATCACGACCTTCACATCCTGGTCGCAGCACCATTTTGTTGCGATCAGAAAGCCCGAGCGACAAGGCGCAAAGCTCCTCACTGTGGCAGAAGCAACAGTTGAGGTCACCCGACAAGATCACTCTATTACTACTTTTTCGCGCCACATATATATGGGTGTTATTCTTCGCGCACATCTCGTTCGTGTTGAATTGCACATTCAACGCAACGCTAACCGAGAGGTGGCAATAGTTGCAAAGAGACCTGGTAAATGGGAGAACTCGGTAAAAACCTAATAATTTGGAAGAATCACTGTTTTCAAAACATAAGTTGAAAGCAATTGGCTATGACTCGATAACTTTGTCTGATATAAGATTGACTAAGCTAAACCGCCATGGTAGGAGTGCAGAAAGTGAAAGTGACACTTCTTGCTCTGACTGTGATGAGTAGAAGAAAAATAATGGAATAACCGAGTAGTGTAAACTGAATCCATGGTGACAGCGAGTGTGATAGGTTGACTTGGTGAATTGATACATAACAAAAACTGAGTAAAATGAACACCTATTTAGTTTATCAGCATTGTTTATGTACTAATCTAGTCTGTAAGAGCCATATGGCCTGGGCAAAAAAGTCTTGAGTTTTCTTCCTGCCGTTCTGTGATGCTATGTAAATATTGTCAAGTGGGGGAGGTAAGGCTCTTCTTTTGCTGAGTTTTTGTCATGTGATGTTGATTTTACGTTTGGAAAACTAACAATACTCGTAAAATATCTGTGTATATTAACTAGTGATACGTGATCTGCACCTATGCGTTTCGCTAGCAAGTTGCAGGTTTGCTATCTGTTTTATTAAGGTTTCTACTTCACATTTCTGAAAAAAAATGTTGCTTTGCATTGCGAGAACTGAAAGAACACAGTTTCAACATGACATCCACCATGACGATGTATGTGCGGTCTACAATACTCTTGTTTTCTCTCAAATAACTAAACCAAGAAATATTTTTGACTGCCCCGGCTCCGGCCGGTTTAAAGTTCAATCCCCGGTCCCTGCTAAATTTAGTGTCCCGGTCGTTGTCTGAAACTTTAGGATAGGGGTTCCCAACCTTTCTCTAACTATGTAGCCCTTCAGCATTTTGACAGATGAGCAGTACCCCGAAAAAATCTTTTTACAAAGAGGCTGAGTAAAATAATATAATCCACTGAATTTGCATTAGAATCTTTAGATTTTTAGAGCTATAAAGCCAGATTTCGTTTTAAATTATGAAAAGTTAATTCGTTGCCGCTGGACAATCAATGTACCCATTCAAATAGTCAAATCTTTCTTCTCTGATTGTCCACAAGAACAAATTTTTTTACTTTCATCAATTTTTGAGCTAGTTGGGGATAAGTGTGAAACTTTTCAAAAAACAAATGTCACCAAAATATTTGACTCCAGTCGAGTCATCAAATCGAGTCAAGCCAACAATGCTGTCCAATGCAGAACGCCTTTGTTTGATTGTGTAATGTTATCGACGTTCTACCTCAGTGTTTCTCAACCCTTTTAAGACACGGACTATTTTCGGACCAGTATAAATCTTCGCGGACTCAAGATAGACTAAGACTACGAGAACGATGCAAACACTAGTTTAACAAATTCGGTTCACCACCCACATTCAAAAATTTCAATGAAAATCTTGTCTCTGAGTTTGTTTCACAAGTTTTTTGCAATAAGGGCCTGGTGTCATCAACGCACACCTGATGTCATCTTCTGGTTGAAGTTGGTATCTGTGCCTCGTTTTAAAAATAATTATATCGTTAAAAAAACGCTTCACAACGGTATGTAGTTGGAAAAAAAGCGTTTGTGGTCTGCGGACACAGATCACAGATTTGGTTCCATTGTCTGGACATCCACTCAAAATTGAGTCAGACTCTTCAGCTCTCGACTTCGCAGCTCAATCTGCTGTTCAGCAATGGAATCTACTTCAAAATGAATTTGAAGGTATGGCACCTCAAAAGGGCTTCGCACCCAGTTAAATGTTTTGAGGTAATTGTGAGAAGGGATATATCTATCCATTTCGGAGAGATGTAGAAAGAAGCTCAAGAAAGGTTTGACGAACGCAGTGCAAATCAAATTCTACTTTTTCTGCAAATGCGTTTAATGCTAGAAACACAAATATTCTTCCATTTAGAATTACGTGGATTTTGAACTTTATTTTACTTTTAAACGCGACGATGTCTTGGACACATCTAAAATATTTTATCTTTTCCGTGCCTGGAGCTATTTAGCTGATTCAAACGTATAAAAATCACCTAAGAATATTTGGCAATCAACTTGCTGTCGATGAATCCTTCAACAAACTTATGATTCTGTTCTGTTAATAATGCACATGCGCCGTTGCGTGGGACACTCTCTCCAGCATCTTTCCTCATGAGCCAACGGATGTTCGAATGAAACAAACGTCCACTGTGTTCTGCCCTCATCACGCCACACAAAGTACCAAATTAACGAATACGTAAGAGACGGCTTTTGATGTTATTAACAGCAGATGAAATCTATTTAAAAACTGTCAGATCCTAAATTTCTTCGCTTTTTGATCTTTTCTCAGCAAAGAAAACAATAAGTACCTCAATATTTTTGTTTTTCAAAAATTCATGAAGTCTTTTTGATTCTTATCTTGGCTGAATAAGCACCATCGCCACAAAAAACACGCTGTGAGTTCGCGAAAGCGGGAGGTTCCTCAGTGAAGGAATCTATTTTCTTAAACATTTCTTCTCTTGTAGTATGTTTGGCAAGTGGACAGCAAACGTATGCAGTCCTCGGTCGCATGGTATCGTACGAACACAATGAACTGTGCATCGTTTTCAAAATCTGCAGTCTCGCCCAACTCTGAAATAAGATTTCCTTTTCGTTTCGCAACAGCAATAATTTGTTTCAGAACATCCACTAAGAGTTCTTGGATGCGCCAGTTGATGGTGTTGTTTAAAGAAGAACCATAGCTAACTTATTAAGTGCGGCAGGTACCGTGTGCAACCCGTAGCCCGCTGGCCAAAAGTGGCCCGGAAACTGAAGTTTTGTGGCCCGCAGAGTATAACCCGCAGGCCAAAACCTAAATGTTATTAACAGAAAAATAGTATACTGTTCACTTGCCCTGTTTACTTACAGTTTACCCGCACCTGGTTTTAATTTATCCAGACCACATTGCTCCACAAGCAAGCGTTATCGTTGTAAATCTTAATTTTAGCCCACTGACCTGAAGGAAGTATCGGGCGTGTTATCGGGTTTGCAGATCTTGACCCTGCGCGAGGTTGCACTGGTGTCTGGTTACGTTAGGAAAACCCAACTATAATTAACGAAGGAAAAAGCCACAGAACTTTTCAAACTCAGCGCCTAACCTCAATTCAATTCCTGCCTCTTCTGCAAATGCGAAAGAGGTAGAAATTCACGTTTAGACAGAATTGCGGTTGGACGCTGAGTCCAAAATCAGGCCCAACCGCAAT
>JGI24021J15306_10006572_pt1 | contig 14030 bp, 8 predicted proteins | sample Ectturendosymbi1_FD_15306 | JGI IMG/M metagenome (IMG submission 15306) | reverse complement strand
TGCCTGCAGCCAAAAACAACTTCGTGAATTTTATATGGTCGGCATCAAGAAAAACGGCTTAAAGGGACATTATAACATCGGGTTTACCTTTTTCTGTTAAAGATGCAAATTATTCCAAAAGACAGAAACAATTTCTAATGATCTCACACAAAAAAGGCACTTAATTTGGATTCGAGACACTTATCCAAAGTCGTGTGGAATCAATGAAGTTAGTGAGTGCACTAATTACGGTCACCACTAGAGCAATGCCACGTGTGGCCCGCGTATCGTGAGACAAGAGTTTGATCATTTCCCAACTTACTGTTTTTTCTTAAGTTGTTTTATGGACCCCGAAGATCAGAATTAAACCCCGAAAAGCAACGAGTTCAGGTGTTTCAAGATTTTGTAATGCGGAACTTATCTAAATTCGCAAACACGATTGATGTGCAATCAATACGTTAGATCAGTGAATCCCAACGTGAAACGCACGCCACGTGATGGGGCAGGTTGATGTTCAAAGGGCAATTTAAAGGCGAAAACACGCTTCTTTTGCGTAAATAGGCGCTTGTTTCCTAAACAATCAAATTTATATGCCAGGGGTTCATCATGACTTTAGAAATGGTTATATAAGTCATGGCAAATTTTTAATGGGAAGTCGATTTCACGTGACACTACGCATTGTCAGTCCACAACCTTATTCAAACACAAAATATAAGTGAGCAAGAAGAATGTTTGAAGCATTTTGTTTTTGTTCTCTAAATAGCAGTAGCAGGGTTTGCTGCCACAGATATTCACCTAAAGCTGCCACATTATTTACAAAATTTTTTTCAAGTCATCTTTTGCTAATACAGTAAAAGAAATAGTTGTATTCAAAAGTACCTGCAACTACCTGTGGCTCGGCTGAAGGTACATCGGGTCTATCAACAGGCAGATGCATAAATCAAAATGGACGCCACAGTGGAAAAAGGCATTATTATTCTAAACATTAAGTACGACGCCATTTGAAATGCAGGGCAAAGTTATTACTTTTAAGTTATTTTTACTTGTTATGTTCAATGCAGTTTTGCTGTTCACCGCGACATATTTGTGTAAACATATGTTTCCAAACAATACGGAATAATCAGGAGTTAAACAGTTTTTGAAAATGGCCGCCTGGTGTCGAAGTAGCAACAAATTACACGATTTGCAAGCATCGCGGTTTCTGATGAAGCTCTAAATTGGTAAACGATCCAGTGCAGCGTTTACGTGATCACGTCAAATTAAGCCTCTTTTGTATTTTAGTTGCTGTTTGACAGCCTTGAAGATATGTTGATAGGTGAACATAACTAACTAAAATGAATGCTCGCCGCAGCACTTGCACTTATTGGGAAAGCAGAGTTGCGTCTGTGCAGTGTATAAGTAGCATCGGGCAATTTCAACCCCAAAATAACAATGAGTGTGCTCAACAATTGTTTATAAACTGTAAAAGACCCAAAAGAGTTTGCCCTGATGACTCAACATTTTTTCGTAAAGCACAAGCTGTGTTTAATAAAACAATCTTTCCTAATCTAACAGAAAATAGGCATCAATCTTTTCTTTATAAACGAAGACTGTTACTGAATTGTAACAACAAATTTAGTTGACTACATAGAACCACAAGTGTTCAGTGGACATTTAATTGTTGTTAAGAAACAACAGTGTGTTGCGTCACCGACGTCGCTTGTATTGGGCAAAACGCATCAATTGGCAAACCAGCCTTGGCTCATTTTCCGATACAACTCATACTTCTTTTACTCTCGTTACTGCGTATTGATAAGCAGGCAACTGACCCTGTTACACAATATTTTCACTCTAAAGAACGTTCAAAAATATTGCAGTGTATTTGTTTTACTTGTAACCAAAATCACTCGCAGAAATTTACGCAAGACGAAGAGATTTCTTTGGTAAGGTAAGCTTAATTTACAATAAATGAGAAACGATGTTTGAATGAAAACATAAATGTTAAACTACATCAAAATGGAGACAAATCGTTTCTGAACTAAGCATAACAATGCAAGCGTTTTTGGAAATGTTTGAATGAAAAGACAGTTCATAATTTTGAAACAATTTTGCACATTAAAAAGTTGGTGTTCCACTGTTCAAAGAGAGTTACATCAAAGTAGCCTTGATTTATTCCCTTCAAGACAAAGTGGTAAATAAATTAATGCTCCTGCCGAGTGCAGAATACTTTGCTGTTCCTAATTAATATTTTATTGCATTAAATCTAAGATGACAGCTTTTGAAAAAATGGACTTTTTGGCCTCTTTTACAGCAAAAGCTGGAAAAACCGTGCTTGGTGCAAAATCTTTTTTCACGGAACAGCGGTTTTTGCAGCATACCTGATTCCCGCAAACGTGCAACCTGCTGGCTGCCTCCCCGTTGGAAAACACCTGTCGAACATGGCAGTGACACTTGAACCCTTTAATATCGTCATGCAGGAAATTGAAAAGCGTGTTGAACATAAATCTTGTGACGTGTAGGGTAAACCACGAGCAATCTACTCTTGAAAAATCCGGAGCTTTGCAGTGGTTTTTAAATAAAGTCGTGTAAAACCAACGCATCAGCGGAATCGTTGAGAATAAAAAGATTACAATAGAGCCGTCTTTTACAACAACATGCTGGGCGTGGTAGTAGTTCGATTGATAAGCAAATGCATTTTTGCTTAAAAGTCAACGATAGGCTAGCAACCGGAGGGGGCAACCAAGCAATTTCCCCCCTGAAAATTTCAAAAACATGTTTAGTTGTTAGGTACAGCAACTCGTTACAATCATTCCCACCCCCCGAAAAATATAATATCAGTTGGTTGTGGCCCTGGTCGACGATATTTTGGGTCAGCACTGTATGCCAGACAGCAGCAAACCACACGATAGCTACAAATCTTGCCAGCAGCTTTTGCTCATGAAAATACCGTCAAGGGCCTGTACAGCTCCTCGGAGGACAATGTGAAAGCAAGGTGAACAACAATTAACAAAGCAACGTTATGTTTGGTTGTTGGGCAAGAAAAGCAAATTATTTGGTTTGTGGGGAACGGACTCTTAAGTCAATCACTGACACAGATTATTGCGCCTCTTTTCAGCCTCTGCCACGAAAGTTCAGGTGTTTTTGGTCTTGGCCTTGAAATTGTTGGTCTCGACCACAGAACTCGTGCTTAGGATGGGCAAACTTGCTGGGTTCCAATTTTAATCAGCCACCAATTCTATTGTTCAGCATTGCAACGTCATTGCAATGCAAAGCACACCAAAACAACTTGGAAGTTCCCCGTAGGGAAAGGATCGCAAAATCAGTACATCAGTAGGGTCATGACTTTTTAACCCTTTAGCATTCGTCTTTCGTATGCTGCTATTTGCTTAGGCTATTTTTGTATGCAAATAAAGTTCAGACAGGTGCACAGAAAAAAAAAACACTACCGCTGAATGACCAAAAGCGATATCATGCAGAAGAGTGATGCATCGAGAAAAATCAAGCGTTGCACTGCAAACCTACATTGATTCTTATATTTAGTTTCCATTACTTTTGACCAACAGTGCGTTGATCTTTGCATGCCGTGCACAAACCTACAGATATCTGCATGACGCGCAAGAAACTACACTGTCAGTGTGTGTCTCTTGCTTAACAGCCACCGTTTTCTTCATTCTGCATTGTGCTGCCAGTTTGCCATCAATTTTTGAAGTTATCTGTCCACGCAGGAAAGTTAGTATTTACTTAAACTGCTCCGAGTCTTACTTTTCGTGTCACTGGTTGCAAGTTTGATTTGAAATAAATCCATTTGCCTCACAACTGCTACATCGGCTTTGAGAGATTAACAAGCCGGAGCCTTACCAGGTGTTTTGTGATGTATTCATGCATTGTTGTGACTCGAATCATAACACAAATGCAACAGGGGGAAAAAGAATAACATCAAATAACAGAAATTCTTGGCATGCTGATGAAAATATAAAAACATCAAAAACTTCAGGTTTAGCAAATTGATGTGATCTAGCATATTTGAATTACAAAGGGTTGGCAAAAGACCGTATGGGTAAACTGCTCAGCCAGCTCTGTTTCTAGCACAAATCAATTTTAAATTGAAGACGTTTAACATGAAACAAAAAGAATAGTAGCAAAATGCATCGATTAACGTCAAGTAAATAAATAAAGCAACAAAAAACTGAGGTAAAAGCATACCTTTGCACAGGGGTGGGGCGAGCAACTGGAGAGTAAAAGTTATGGGGGAAAAGAGAGACATTCAAAAGAGGGTCATAACCTGGGTTTGATTTTTGGTTTATTCAGCAGATTACTATGCATTACCTTAATAATGTGCATTTTTCTGCAAAGTTAAGTGCTTTGTTGTTTCCTGGGTGTGCTCAATTCGTGCTCAAAACTGGTGCACTGTATTCGTTTTTGCATAATTTGCTGTTACGAGTAGCGAACTAGGCAATTAGGTAAAATTTTAACATTCAGTCGTGGAAAATTATTTGTGTGTTGCTAAGTAACTCGAGTGAAAAGTTTTGGAGAAAAGAAGTTGTAGCGGCTGCTATTATGCATGACGGTGCTGAACTTTACGAAGTAAATTTGGTGATAGGCAACGTGTTTATCACTACAAAGTGCATCTATGCAACAGAAAAATCCTCCGAAACAGGAAAAAATGAAATTTCTTTTTATTCTTCACACACTTCTTCCACTCGCAGCCCATCTCGATATTCGATCAATCATCACTAACGAAAAGCTAAACATTGGAGTCGAGCTTCAGCTATTTGAGGAGCCCAGTAGCTGTTCTAGCAATATAAGAAGGAATGAAATCTTGTCCGAACGGGGTCTCCTTCTCCCTTTAATGTTTCACTTTTAAACTCCAGTTCTTTTCCAGTAAAATAACTACTGATTGCAAATGTAATTCACGGTCAATTGCAATTAACAAAAAATAGTTTGAAGCACTTCGATGCAAAAAAACAAAATGTTTCTTTGTTCTAAGTGCCTCACCAGACGCTAACCTCATCGCAAGTCAGTGGCCTTGGTGTATTTGACAAACTAATGAATCCAGTACACAACTGCAATAAATTACGCTTCAAAAACGAATGCCTATACGAAACTTTATCGCATGCAGCACTTCCCAACCGGTGGACCGCAGTCCAATGGTGGTCCAGCGCCGGATTTAGGGGGGCAAGGGGCCCGGGCCCAGGGACCCCCACCAAACAGGATCCCCCCACCATGTTTATGTGTTTAGCCATATGTACGACATGTGTGTGCCACTTAGTCATTTTTATTAGCAAGGAAAGTTTGTTTGTAGACGCTATTAAATTATCGGTCGTCCAGACGGTGGTACTTCACTTGTGTATCATTTGATATTGTGACGAAACAACTATTACACTTCTAGTTTTCCTGAAAGTCGGTTAGGTATCTGAATCTAGTGAATGCAAGACCAAGCCACGTAGAACGCATTAGCGTACGTCTCTACTCGTTACTGGTAGATTTTGGTCTGAGATTTGCACATGTCGCATATGAGTAGCATTGTTAAGTAGGGCTACCATACGTCCTCTTTTTGGAGTAAGAGGTACATGTCCACTTTTTTCATGAGAAAATAAATAATATCCAAGGACATTCAAAAATTTCAAAATATCCTCCTTTTTACATTTCCTATTTTACATAGCTCTAATCAGCGGAGTAACTAAGGGTTTAAGCCAAGATCAGCGGCGTAATTAGGTTTAAACTTAGATTAAAGGGGCGCACTGGCCAACCCTCAGAGAAAAACTTGATAAACGATGGTGAATCCTGATGTGGATGGCTAAACTAAAACCCTAAGTCACCGGAGAATAATCCGAAACACACACAAAACAACAACCTACTGAAAACCAAGGAATGCCAAAACCGAAATATAAGATAAGTGGGAGACCGGTTTTTACATTTAGCTTGCCAGGGGGCAATTCGCCCCTCTGTCCCCCTAAGTTACGCCACTGGCTATGATATATTGTAGTTACATGCAGTAAGCTGTCCCTACTCCACTGCAACAAGATACGAGCTGGCGGCGTAGCTTCGTTTATGGGAGGGCCACTTTAACTAGATTTCTCCGTTTGCAAACAACTGAATGGGAAAATGTTGAACCATGTGAGTAGCTTCTGCTTGAGAGAAACGTTTCGGTTGATGAAGCTAAACTGTTTGACCAATACAAAACGTGTTTGAGTTCGTGCAAAAAGAGCGTTAACCAAATGCAATTTATTGTAAAATGATGGAACATGAAAGATGGCAAAGTATTTTTCAACTTGCAATACGATTGAATGCTCAGCGAACTGATAAAGATTGCACAGTCTTATTTCAGCGTCATGGCTCTTACGCTAATGTTGAGCGATTTTTTCCTTGATGCAGACACAAACTAAAAGAAAGAGAAATCTTTCTAATTGAGCCAGTTTCTAATTTACATTATTAAAGCTGGTGTGCAATTTAAAACATCTGTCATGCAATTAGTTTCATAATAATGTTAAAGGCGATTCTACATTTTAAAGAAATTTAAGCAAACTGCAAAATATTCATGAGATAAACAGGACAAGTAAATGAGGATTTTGTGTGTTTTACTGAAACATCGACCACACTAGACGTCTTACTTCAATGCTTAAAACTGATCAATAGGCCTAATTGTTAATTGACTTATTAAGTGTGGATAATACACTCAAGCAAGTAACAGTCGTAAGTTGCCCTCCCGTTTTGCGATGAAAATGTAGCAGCCCTGTTGAGCTTATTAATAAATAAACTTGGACAGAAGGGGGATCGTCATTTAATAAGTGTACAGCTTATCCATGTGGTTCTAAAAGACGTAAAAAGCAAAAGACGCAAAAATGAGAGAGGAAGAAGTTCTAGCTAAGTCAAGAAACATCCAAGTGACTATTTTACAGTGACAGTGAAGTCCAGGGGAGACATTTATGCGGAACCTGTAAGCGGACAGAAAATTGAAGAACATGTTGTGATAGACTTAGATCTACATAACGATGAAAATAGACCAAGTTCAACCAGCAGTGCAGTAGCAGAAGAACGTCAAGATGTATAAGCGAAAAACACGACAGATGAGGTGGCTGACGCTATCACTGGAGCCAATGCTATCGGTCTCTGGACCGTCTGGCCAGCAACTATACCGGAAAGAATGCGGCANTATTGGTTGAAATACGAAACGAGTTCTTTCTGATATTGTGATGAAAAGTCATTTTAGAAACACGATGTTCCACAACACAGAAAAGACAGAAACATGCCACGGAAACGCATTACAAGTCTTATTCGTCATCAGAGCCACAATGTCGAAGTAGTTGACAGAAGCTGGCTTTGTTTTTCTCCTTCACAAACGTGTGTTAAATGTTTCACTTGCTGACTGATGTTCGCCGATACGACTAAATGTGCGCATTTCCTGATTAGAAAAGGAATCTTCGACTGGAAGCACGTTCTTGAGCGCCTGAGGAGCCACGAGCATTCAATGGAACATATGGATGCCACGTTCACATTTAGTCGCTGGTGTAATTAACCACTATGAAGAATTGATACAGAACTAGCCAGTCAGGCCAATCAATGCGAACAGTATCGTAAATCGCCTCTGCCTGCAACGTTTGGTTTCTGTCATAAAATTTATTGCTGAGCGAGGGCTGGCGTTTGGAGATGATGAAAACGGTGTATCGCCCAGAAACTTTTTCCAAAGATTTTCAAAACTTTCCAGCAAATGTTTAAAAAAGATGACGCGATGCTTCTAGCGACTGGTTTGGCAACAGTTTCACAAATTGCTAATCCTTATCAAACATAATGTTGCATCATAAAGTTTTGTTACAGTTGAGTTAAGACATGTGACGTAACAAGATTACGTCATAAATATTAATGGTATGTGGAAATACTAGTGACTTCATCGATCATCCCCTACCTAAAAATTATGTGGGTCCTCCCACCACGCCCGGGCCCCAGGCCCCCCCACCATCTAAATCCGGCGCTGTGGTGGTTCGCGAAGTTTGTTCAGGAGGGCCGCAAAACATTTCAAAATGTTGCAGTATTCTCGTTTAAACAAATCATTTCTTGAAAAATTATCCGAGTTTCTATCGATTAGATTGGGATATCTTACGATACCTAATGTGCAAGCTCAAACTTTCCATAAAGAGTAATTTTCATGTGTTCTTCATATATATTTTTTTTCATATTTCAATTTTATCGCTGTTGTTTCACCGCAATATCTCCTAGTGTGCGGCACAAAAAAATTTCAGTAAAGCTGAAAAAATTTGAAAAGTAACCTACTGCTATATAGTGTTCCTAAAAATACAGGTAATAACTGCAGTTACGGATCCAAACCAGGCGTTTGGGGTGGCAGTCAAATAAGGGGACCAGAAGGTATGTACTTCTTTAAATACCAAAGATTGTATGCAACAATGGTTGGATATCACACAAAAGTGGTTACCTTTTGTAGGCCAAGAAAGTGGCTATTTTTATTGGTCGAACTATGCGTTCTTTCAGGGAATAACAACAGTTTGGAAACCAGGCACGTAGCCAGAAATTTTGATAAGGGGGGGCAAACAACAACGACGTCTCAACATTCAAATATATAATGCCGCTTGCTTTTAAAGCATCATCCACAAAAGGTGCATTTTCTGGCGCTTTGATTCTGAATAATTGTTCAGATTTAAGCCGGCAAAAAGAAGTCGATCTTCATTGAATTGACAAGTTTTTCAAGGTTGTTTTTAGTAGATTTCCACGTTTCTATTTTGGATGAAAGCCACCATTTACTTATAAAACGTTCGTGCAAGACCGATGGTGAAAATCTCGATGGTTTAAGAGCAAGGTTTGCAGCATGCTTTTTGCAGCCTATATTGCAGTTGAGCAAGAACTCATTGTGACGGTCATTATGATTGCGTTTTTCTATATTTACACACCTGCTGATATATATACCAACACACATTCAATCGAAGCCGAGTAGCAACTTTGCTTTGAGACACGGACTCCCGAAGTTGATCTACAAAACTTGCGCGCATAAAAGACGTGGATCTTATCCCATTTTTGAGCGACTGATTGACGTATGCAGCTGATGACGTAAAGGCTAGAACACCGCTACGCGTTTGAAAAATGTTTGGATTTTATTTCATTAAACTCTTCTGAAATGCAAAAGTTACAAACTTGCGTATGTTTCACCCACCCTCTCTGCACAAAGTGTGAAAATGTTGTGTACTTGCGGAAACGAAGCCACAATCGATTCTCACCACGGCTCTGGAGTGAAGTTAACAATACTTGTCGCCGCAGCTTAACACAACGGTTGGTTAGTTGATCTAGCCCAGTGGCTCCCAAAGTATGGGTTGAAACCGAAATAACAGCGGCGAACATGGGCGTCCGCAGGAATTTTTCCAGGGGGGGGCAACGTCGACATTTTGCTTATCTTTTTCAGTTTGTTGGCCATGCAAGGCAATTGGACGTGCACAAAAAATGTCCAGTGTTACGGCAATTGTTACATACGGTGTTTGTCCTATAAGGACATTTTACACAGAAAATGTTTGTTTTAGTGAGAATGGATATATAAACACTGAGTTAGCAGAGTTCTAAATGAATTACAAACTTTGTGAATAGAATATGCAGAAAATCTTATCAAAATACAAACAAATGACATATTTAATTCAAATAGCTTCTCCTTGTTTTCGTGTTTTTCCAATGTTTTGGAAGGTTGCCAGTGCGCGAGAATGAGATTTCACTGTGCAAATGGTCTTGTGGTACTGCGCAGTTTCGCACTTTAGAGGCAGGGGCGGGTCCAGCAAGTAACGTTAAGGTGGGATACTTTACACTGCTGTGACAAAACAATGGACGACAGAATGGCCTTATATCGCCAACAATTAGACAATTCGAACATGATGAAAGTCTTATTCGGAATTGGTTTTGGTATGTTATTTTCCGAATTGTACAAAACCATGGCGAATACACTCACTTTCTTAGATTTTAGGGTGGGCGATCGTCCCCCCGTGAATCCGCCCCTGTTTAGAGTGGGCATAGGTTCCAAAAATGCGCTTTTTTGGAAGCAATACTTCTTTTTCACGGATGCTTCTTTCAGCCAAGTAACCAGCTTGGGCCACCAAGGGGTGCGAAGAGTTTTCTGATGGGGGCCAAAATTTTTCAACTATGTCCAACAGTTTTAAATTTTGTCCAACACGTTTCTACAGGGGAGACGAAAAATTTTCCAAGGGGGGTTTCTCCTCCCTTGCGCACCTAGTAAAGGCCCTGGCTTCTTTAAACATAGTACAAGCCAGGGGTGGGCAAACTTGTTCAATGGAAGAGTCATTTGCGGAAAACCAAAAACACCGACGAGTTGGAAAACGAGTTTGTAGTGTCAATACAAATGCTGTAAAGAATGCAAGTTTTACTTTAAATGGTGTATAGTGATTGTCAATATTAAAGTTTTGTTTGATTTTCTAGTCCCCGAAAATCTGGACAGCACGTTGCAAGAAGTGCAAATTATTTCTCCCAAGTGTTCATTTTTCAGGGTTGCACAATGGTTTGATTTTACGAACTTCATTACAGAGAAACAAAATTCCCAGCAATATGTCGTGCTGTATACAAAAATAAGTTGTACACTGGTCTTTTATATTCTGGGTATTTACTTTCTGGCAGGGGCGTAACGAGGGGGACAAAGGGGGTGCAATTCACAGGGCGCCGAATGACTGCTGGGGACGCCGCAAAGTCCCAACAATATCACAAGTACTTTATTCAAGACAGTGCATCTGCTTCCGAAAGACCTCCGGTTCAAACATGGGGGCGCCAAGCTTGCTTCTTGCCCCGGGCGCCACCTAACCTCGTTACGCCCCTGCTTTGTGGAACCTGCTGTCAAAAATTAATTGCAGAGTGGCATTGATTAAAGTTTCTTAAGAGCCAGATTTTTTTGCATTTCGGCCAGTTTAATATCTGCAGCAGTCAAGTGTGTGACAAACGGTTGGTGAACTGGACAGCCATAATCGACTACATTAACACTGAATGGATTTACAGGAACGCAAAGCATGGTTTAACTCTTGGAAATGCCCAAATCTGGCTTGGAACTCCTCCAGTAGTCTTAAAATTTATTTTAGTGTTCTTCCACTTTGTGGTCTGCAATCGCCTCTTCGCGATAAGCATTCGTTCTCACTCTGGCATTGGAAGAACGACAGAATGCTTTTTACAATACGTGTCTGAAAAATTGTAATTTTCCTCTGGGAACTTAAGTAGCCTAACTTGAGCTTTAGCCTTTAGGTTCACTTCCGTTGTTATCAAATCGCGCAGACTCCCTGGTGACCAACTTCACGAACTTGTGTATGCACTTTTACAAATGAAACAAACGTTAAATATGGGGTAACAACTCTCTTTCAATTTAAGATGTTGCTATTTATCTAGAAGAGCCACACACAATATGTCGGCGAGCCGCGGTTCGCCCACCATTGGTATAAACTTACTTGTCTTTCCGCTATCACCAGTCACTAGCTGTTTCGCAGCATTACCAGCCAAGAAGTCTGCATTCAATATGCGGCAAAATGCCTACCACCGTAACTTGAAGTGCATTTTCGAAAGTTTTTTGCCATGTTATTGTTACGCAAAAAGGCCAATAGTAGTACAATTCGCTCCCGCGTTTCGCAACCTGCCTCTGCAGGCAGAGAAGCGAATTTAGTGAACTGCAAGCTCATCACTGCATGTTAGTCTACCAGAACAGTGAACCTGACTCTTTTGTTGTGTAAGGGTCATATCGGCAAACAAACTGTTATTGCAAGAATTAACCCAACTGATCAGAATTAAAATGCTGATTTCACGTTTTCTAGAAATTTTTGCTTCTTTAGTTCCAATTTCCAGGGGGGAAAAGGCCCGTTTTGCCCACACCCCCTGCGGACGCCCATGGCGGCGAAGTGTCAAAAAATGGGCCATGCCAAGGCGATCCAAGCCGGAGTTTTGTATTTTCAACGTTACCATTGCTTATCTTTGTCTGTAGCATAAGCACTTACTGAGAAAAGAGTGGAATGTTGACATTAAAAACAAACTTAGCAACTTGCTGCCAAAAATCCCAATAGGCCTACAATCATTATTTTTTCATACGTTGTTTGAGGCGTGTTCATCAAACTCAGGTTTGGGGAGCGCTCAAAAAAATTTGGGAACTGCTGCTCCAGCCATTTTAGCGTAAGCGGTTGAAGCTTTTTTTCATCCATGGGTGTTCAAAAACAAAATCTAATCGACTACGAAAAAATCAATTTAGTTTCATTTTAGTCACATGCGCTTTATCAAGAAAAGAGATTGCAAACTATCTGTAAGTAATGGCAGAGTCAATGTCCTCAGCACTTGCAAAAAAAANCTTCTTCCTATTTATGTTAGATTTTGCTGCTGAGTCTATCCGTTGCTGCTTAATAATTTCAAATTTACTGTAGGATAGGGTTTAANATCAGATGAAAGTTGAAACACTTTCAAGACTATGTACAGGTCGGACTATGATTACTTGACAAAACTGTTTTTTTTTCACCGGCAAGTTGATGTGAAATCATTGATGAAAACGTTAACACTCCACATGATTTTGATTGAACCCGCACAATGCATGCTTTAATCGTAACAAAATAAATGTCTAGAATGAATTCTGGGGTCTCAGGCACACGGGCCGCATGTCGCCCGCGACGGCATTTTGTGCAGCCCACGATGCTTTTTGGGAATTTTGAAATAATTAACATTTAAGTTATTTTGTTTATTTGATCGGTGTTTAAAAGTGCTCGGTCAGCGTGTCAACAAGTTTATTTTAAACCAACTATGTCCAACCCAAATGACTTACTGGGCAAAAAAAATTGTCACTATCTTAACTAGAGCCGCATAATGAGTGGCATATTAGTGTGGGCCGCACATTAAATGACTTACTTTGATCTTAGCAAACTAAATTTAGCTTAAGCTGATGTACTGAATGCTTTCGAAACTTGACTGCAATAGTAACAGACGTGTTAAAGTCAGCGCGTAACGAGGTTAGATGGCGACCGGGGCAAGAAGCAAGTTTGGCGCCCCCACGTTCGAACATGAGATATTTTGGAAGTAAATGTAGTGTATTGAAGAAAGTGCTTGTGACATTGTTGTGACTTTTCGGCCACCCTGTGGTCATTCGGCGCCCCCATAGTGACAGGGCGCCTGGGGATTGTTCCCCCCTAGGCCCCCTCGTTATGCCCCTGGTTAAAGTGGTACCGAGAACTGCCTGCATGGAAAATAGCAAATTGAAGATTATAAAAATAAGAAGTGGTTGTCAGTATGTAGGATACTATCACTGCAGCTAAAACTTAAAATGGGCCGCACAAAACCTTCGACTGGGCCGCGGGTTGGACATACCGTAGCTGTTGTAAACGAACATGGAGAGGGCTAGAGATAAACTCCCTACAACTCACGATATCATTCGCAGAAAAAAAGATGCAAAAGCTGTTTCTAGTAAGTTTCAGGTACAGCCTTTTTTGCTTCAGCGTCATTTGCAGCTCTAGAATAGTCATAATACGGCCCTGTTTCTTTTTTAAGACCTCGTTTGGCCCTCGTTTTGAGTTTGAGACCCGTGGTCTATGGCCTATTTGCGCAATAAAAAACACTTTGACACTGGATTGCTTCTCAGCCAAAGTTTGAGTTGCAAGGCATATAAAACGTACTTTGTCGCTATTTACTTTAAAATTGTACAAAAACAAAAATATACGATGTCCATTTGAGGTTACGGCTGATGTTGCAGACAAAAGTAATACTGTATTTGTAGCACGGTAGGGCTAACAGAGAGGAATTTTTGCGATGGTATTGAAATGAAGTTTACAACACCATTAGGTGACATACAGCAAGCTGGTGCGCCAGAAATACCTGCGAAAAGCGTTACTCCTTGTTTTACTTTCGGTTAGTGATTATAAGTACTTAGATACAAGTTTGTATTTCATTATCACCAACTTGCACACGGAACTTGAACCTCAAGTAAATGCCAGCCATGACATGAATTCTCTAGCATTTACAATGCTATATCCACATATGCACATAGGCTCGTAACTGAAGCGCCTCCCTAGAAAATTTCCCCCCCCCCTGGAAAAATGTGTTGAACATATTTTAAAACTATTGGA
>JGI24021J15306_10006571_pt1 | contig 14031 bp, 8 predicted proteins | sample Ectturendosymbi1_FD_15306 | JGI IMG/M metagenome (IMG submission 15306) | reverse complement strand
CTCAGAAATAGAATGAGAGTGTCAGAATGTTACTGAATTGTCATACTTAGACTACACTTCTGAATTTTAAAGTCAATAAATTTTGTCGTTTTGCATGACTCTTCGTACATGTAGTCCTATTTAGTAGATACTAAACCTAAACTTTCAAAAATTTAATAATTTTTCATTGAATTGTATTCTATATTAATATTATAATAATGTAATGGGAATCCCACGGGATGGGACAGGCATAAATTGCTATAGGATGGTATGGGACAGATAAATATGCCCCATGGACAACCCTGCTTATCCGGATGCGCTACTGTATGCGACGGTGTGCATGAACGGCCCATACCTTCTCACTGTTGTGAAACGTTTCCGCAGAGAGGCAGAACAATGTTGCAAGTTTGCATGTACATTATGCTTACGGCGAGTGTGCCGCAGAAGTTTTACTTGTCATTCTACTTGAGGCAGACCAAGTAACGAAAATTTAGGCTCAAATTTCGGGCATCTAAAGCAGGCGACAGTAATAGCATACGGCCCAGCGGCAACACATTGAGCTTGTAGAGAACTGAAGTAATCGGAGACTTATGAGCGTGATTCACCAACCACCCAGCGTTGCGATCGACAAAGCTAATTTCTCGTTAACGCCCAAGGCATTCACGTTGCTGAACAACATTTTTCGGTTTGTTCAAAAGTTGTTAATCCCAGCTACATCTGATGATATTGAGATGCTGCTGACTGTTCTGGATCGTGAACTAAGTCATTGCAGTACTTGTTCTGTACAGCACATGGTACGTTTTAGCAGATTGCAAAAAATGTTTTAGCAAATTACAAAAAACGTTCTGCAATAAAGATGAACACTTATTCGAGAGGGGGTCCAATACCTAAACTGTTATGTTGCAGTTGTTCTATGTGAACATTAGCAATGTATTTGTGTTGGTCCTATGTTTTTTTTTTCACCCAATGCGCCCATTAAGTTTTTTAAATAAACTGATTCTATTTTAGGTTGTCTGCTTCACAATGCTGAATAGAATCCATGAGGCAGATTTACACTTAATAAAGGGTTTGAAACAGTGGTTCTTAACCTTTTTTCCACCACGCCCCCCTTAAGTAATTTTCCTTTGTTTCACCCCCACTGACCTTAAAAGTTGTAAAATAATGTATTTCTTGGTATATTTAATTTTTTTATTTTAAAGGTTTTGTGACAGACACGAAGTCCATAGAGTACAAACACACACTGTCTGCACAATGCAGATTGATAAAAATAGATAAAACAGAACAATTAATAGCAAGTTTTGAAGTACAACAACTGGGTTACAAACACTTTCTTAACACCATTGTTCGCTAACCCTCAACACGTGGTACAACACTACATTGAGAGTAGGACACTGAGTCTAGCAATGGTCAAGGCCAGGTGGAGTAAAAGCATTGTGGCATGCACACGCCCTCAAACAAACACTGTAACGTCCGAACACTCAGTTGCAAAGTAAATTGCGGTTGTAGTTTTCAAGGAATAACGAATATAAACAACCTGACTGCATCAAAGCGCGCAACCAACCATACGCATGGGTGGCGGAACCTTTTTCAAAGTGGGGATGGCACAAGTGCACGTTAAAAATCTATAGAAAATTTTTGCGGTTTGAATTAGTAACATTGCAATATTTTTATTAACATTGCAATATTTTCACAAACATTGCAATATGAAGCTATTAACATTTTTCAGCATGTTTAAGCAATTTTATGCAATGTTTTATAAGCCCTCCAAGACCCCTATCTAGACTATACCCTATCTATCTACGCTACACTGACGAGCGCATAAACGTAACTATAGTTGTTCTTACAATTGCGTTACAAAAACTTATTCAAAATTAAAGATTTAAAATTGGAGGAAAGGTCCCCCCAGAAAAATATGTGGGGGGCCTAGGCCCATGCCACCCCCTGGTTGCTGAACCAATAACCATACGTTTTTACACTTTCTCCATCGTTCAAGAAAGAGGAACATATTTTTTCACATCAAGGTCTCCAAAGTAGGAATGTTGCCTTGAACCTGATGACTGCTAACACTCACTCGCCATGGCAGTTTGTATGGAGCCCTGCAGCCAAAATTACAGGTCACTTATTACTTGACAACTTTTGGCCAATATTTGGTGCAACATTACTTTGCATCATTAGATGGAATATGCTTTCTTGCGACATTACGCAAGAATTACCGGCACTTACAAATATGCATGTTCCCACTCTAGCCCGCATGCTTAATGTGTTGCAGTTGCTTGTTTTAGACTTATGCGAACTTTTGCAAATTCTTCATTTTATTCACACAGCATAGCTTTGCAACCGCAAACTCAGGAGATCTACATATCCCTGCAACCGCACACTACTTCGCAGAGTGAATACAGATTAGTCCGAACTAACTGTATATCGGTTAAACGCCATATCGCGTTTTCGCAAAAGATTCCAGAATCTCAAACCAAAACCATTCTAATGCGAAAAACATTGTACGGTTAATCGCATAAACCGGATATTCAAATAGAAATGTTATTTTCATTTCTGGACTTAAACACATACTCAACGCCGCTTAGTCTGATTGAAAGACACAGTTCCGAGATTAAGCAGCTGAGTGACGCATTTGGGATGGCCAGAAAGCAAAGTTACTATCTTCCTTTGGTCGAGAAGTCGACATCATATGGTGGACTGTAGCAGCCAAGCCGCATTTGAAAACCTAGTCTCACATTCACCAAGTGTGTGGCTCAAGTGCATTTGACTTGTCATAAATATACATCGTCGCATCACAAAAGAACATGGCGGGAGTACCATAGAAAATTAGTATCATGCTGGTGTACGGCCACATTGGAGAAAGCTCGTCAAATTACAGAAAGCCACAGCGGTATTCCACGATGGGCGGAGCTATGCAAAATGTATGCATTCGTGTGCATCTGGAATTAGGCGAGCCGCTCTGCGATGCAGCCGGCTACTTTGAGAAATTCTATGTGCACCATGCTGTTCTCAAATGCGAAAAATGCACAGATGTTATTGTCAAAGGGAATTGGTATGCCAACTAAACAGTCCCCGTGGTTGCGCCCTTGAGATGCAGGCTCGAATTCAGCCTGCAGATCTTTAAGAAACCCCGACTCCCATCTCTGCCGGAACTAAACCAAATAACATGTAGCGACGTAAAAGTCGCACTAGGGTANTGTTTGGAAGATACACATTCCCATTAAAAAACTTTCCATGTTGCAGAGCATGTAAGGGCTCGCGCCCCTTGGAAATTTCTTCACCCTCCCTGGGGGGGGGCCTCCCCGGTTAAGAACCACTGGTTTAAAACAATCGCTTCAAACAATTTGCGAGGTTGTCATTGCTGTTCATCAACTACGTGAATTGACTTGACACTGCTGCCAACTTCCGTTGATTAAACTCAGGCCCAAAGCAGAAAGGTTGTCATCAAAAGCTACCTTGAAAGATCGGTTTCTGGACATGTACTTAAGACAAAGCTAATGTCATCTCTGTAGCTATTAACGTGGTTGCTAGGTTGTTGCAAAAATGGGTATTTTACACATGCGGTGTCTGCGAAAGCATGCAAGGTCATTTCCATGAAGTTCTGTATTAAACAATCCAAATCAAATCGCCGAATATTCGTATTCTTAAAGAAAAGGTACATTCAGTTTCAACTCACCAATGCATTCTACGCAAAAGATAAGTATCACTAGTAATCTTGAAACAGTCATATGGAACTTCAGTGTGCTTCGTTGCAGTCATATGGAACTTGAGTGTGTTTCGACACTGGATGCACATTCATATCCGGCAGCACAAAAAGCGCAAGCCCAGCCACTCAGTCATTACTGTTAGCTTTCGCAGACTTTTCTGAACAAAAATAGCATTTCCTTTATTTGTAAACAAACTTGGAGCCAGCCAGAACGTCATCACAGTCTGATGTTTGGTGGAGGGATGTAACCAGAATTTTGACCGATTTCGCGATATAAACTACTGTAACTCGAATCGAGCTGACATGGACAAGTTCATTGGTGACTGTGCAGTATGTTGAAATTTTACTTTCCTTTTTGTTCTACGTACGTGACACTTGCTGCACCTCGCTTCACGTTTTTCGCTATCATCAATGTCGGAGGTCACGTTGGTGACGGACCACAACATGCGACCTGCCGGAAAAGTTTGGTGAAAAGGTAGTGAAGTTCACAAAAACTTGACAAACATTTACATTCTTCTTTCTTCAAAAGAGGTGCATGCTAGATAGTATTGACTTAATCTTTGTAGCATTTTTATGAAAACAACAGTCTCACTATTATATCTTGGGATCGTCTTCATCGTGATGAAACGATTCCAGTTCTTTGCATGCAATCTATTGTATTGACTGGATGTGGACACACGACTGAGAAGCAGAATTCTAACGAATGGGGTCATATATGGTTGGTTAGAAGTGGCTTTAGAATCGACTCCAGAACGAAAGATTCGTGTTATAAACTGGTTGAAAACAAGGTGAGCAGATGAAATCACGAATTGTTTTGACGCATGACACTTCAGCTAGCAACTGATCTTGACCATTCGCTGGTGTGTTATACATTGGGTAGAATTTGTCAAAAAAAATCCATTCACTTCAAGGATGAAGTCATTTCGGTCAGAAAGTACATGGATTTTTGCATACCAAATAGGAATCCCCTCTAAGACCAAAAGTCTGTTTTGTTACTTTTCTTCGGTTTCTGTCTATAACCTTTCTAACTTTCTGCTTTGTCGGATTACAAGTGAGACTTCGCAGACATTTTAGGTATGCATGATTACAGCAACCATCACAAATCACAATAAGAGAACAATGGCAATATGACTTGTCTCGCTTACCCCGACACCACTCTTACTTCTCTAACAGTCAAAAATCGCTGTTTCATGATAGCCTACAAATATAAGTCGGTTTGACGTTCGTGTCATCAGTCATTTCACTCGCGACTGCGTGTTCGTTCTTCGTGCATCTGCGTGTCTATGATCAAAGAGTTATTTTGGGATCATGCTACTAACCGCGGTGTTTCTGCCATGCGTGTTAGAGCGTTCGCTTAAGAGCAAGTACAACGTACATTCCAGTACTGCTCATACAATGTGTTCGAACTTTCAACGAGGCGGCAATTTCAGCCTTTTAGTCAACGATTAATTTAACAGATGATTACATAAATCAGTTTTTACCTCAACTAATCCAAAACAAAAAAGTTATCACTCGGAAAGACTAATGCAGTGAGTTACAATTTGAACTAACGTTACTATTGTATTATTTTGTCTAAACTGCACAAGTGCAATCGCTATCGTTCTGATATTCTGTGTATGCCATCATTTGCAGCATCATTTAAATGATTGCGATCAGTCATAAGATATCCCGCAATTTTTAGTAAAAAAGGAACAGCATTATAGTTTGACTGGAAATGTTTGCAGTCAAAATAATTCCACTTTTGTGCATGAAGCGGGGAAATCTACAGTATTCCCAAATGGCATGACCACGGAAATCTATTATAAGAAACACTTTAAATACTTACAAAACAAACCACAGAAAGTTTTCTTTCACGCTTAGCAGCACTAATAGTCAAAAGCAAGAAAGGTTTGTTTCGATAAACAGGTTAAAGAAACTCCATGATCAAATACACCATCATTTGAAATGGTGGCCTTAAGTTAAATTTTGACTTACAAATTAGGCATTTCTTTTGTGTTACTGCTAGCTTCTTATGGAATGGTGATTTGAGACGCCTTTACTGTAAAGTGAAGTGCAGACTATGTGAAGATCAACTCTCTTTCTTCGACAGGTGAAACAAACCAAAGTAGCTTTCAACAAAATGTTCCATTGAAAACTGTTTCTAAAGCATATGGTCGTCCTCGGCTGAATATACAGTGACTATGATTCATAGCACTGCTGCCACTGCATTGGACACGAGACACTAATTGGATATGACTCGTTAGCATCGAACCTCACTAAATCATAGCAGTGAAGGTATAAGTAATGCATAGCATTTCTGTCAGTAATTGGAAGCATGAATTCCATGAGAAAGCCTTTGGAAAAAAATAAACTAAGAAAAGTAAAGTTAAGCATTTTATTTTAATACCCTTAAATTCGCAGGTCGATTGTTACTTGTGTTTGCATCTAAAAAGTTAATAGTTTGTTGCATTTACTAATGATCGTATGGCCGAATCATGCGCTGTCTAATATTAGATCAGTTTTGACACTAAACGCGAAGAAAAGCGTTTGCCGCTAATTTAAAATACATTTTTCCAGTGGAGGTTTTGATTCAAGTCTAAGTTCAAGTTCATCGAGGTTCAAGTTTTGTGTAGTTTTGCTAAAAGTATAACTGTTCAAGGCATTGTGCTTGATAAAAACTTCTACACACACGTTTTCATAGAGATCAGGATATAAAGTTGAGCGAGAGTTTTAAATTGATAAATGCAATCTACACAAAACTAGGCGTAAACATGTAGGAATGCACAAATGAAGGCACACAACACGATATGAGCAATGGAAACATGCATCAGTAAACTCTTTGCGCATAAATGGAATCATTCGTCTTATCTTAAGAGACTGATTACGAAGCCGTTTTGACAATAATCGACATGCATTTCCCAATTCAGTTTTGAATGGATTGGTTTGGTGTAGGAGATAAGGTATTGAGGACAAAAGGAAGCTATAACTAAAACATTGATTCAATGAAAAAGCAATAACTTTATGAATGTATCGGAGCATACGATCTTTCAAAACAGCTCAAAAACGCATTTGAAAACAGCTGCAAATTCCACTAATCAGATTTAGCGAAAGGATTCAATCACCGTATCATTAGGACGTATTCTAAAATTTATACTGTCCTTTTATGCATGATTTTTAAAATTACCCTTACATTTTGTGCAAATCTTGATCTATACATGTTAGATACTTTTAAATTTTTTCCAGGCGTGTAAAAAGTCCAGCCTTTGAAGGAATTAGTCATTATGGTTAANCATCCTCATTCCCTTCGCTTTTAATATAGTTCATACAAAAAAGGTTTGCGTGTCGTCTGTTTCTATTAGTTCAATATTCTTGCATTGCAAATTTCACTCGTCCTCGTCTTTGTAACGTTTTAACCGCATTTTGAACTGGGAAAATAAGTGGCACGCATTTCTAGCAGATAGTTAATCTGCAACCGAATCATCGAATTTCATCAAAGCTTGGTGATCCTCGTCTTCATCCATTGGCAAGGTAGGAATTTGTGATAGCTCGAAGTCAGCAGGTTCGACAGCGTGAACGTCACTGAATGCAGTGGAGTCGTAAGCAGGGTTCATCATTCCGGTTGCTGTTGGCTGATCATCAAAGACATCTTCACTTCTGCCGGTGTTTCTTGCACGTTCCTTCATTCAATGCAGCGTAGCGTACAAAGGGTTACTCTATTTTTTTAAATTAATTACGGGGAACAGTATCAAAGGGCAACACCACGTAAGTTTGATGAGTTGGTTTTTCAAGAAAGAATGATGAATAGTTTCTGTGATCCACTGATCGACTACGGCATCAAAATATCTTTCAAAAAGAGTCCTTTCACAACAAAAAAATACTCTCTTTTGAATAGAGTGCTTTCACAACGAAACAGCCATTAGAGGTATTGATTGGGTCCTATAGGTTGCCTACACACCTATTTCAATCGAACCATGAGTAAAAAAACTAACCTTGATTAGCGGCTGAGTGGAGGGATTTTCAGTAACATGCGACAAAGGTATAATTATAAGATATTACAAAACTGTTGGCGTGCTTTTTTCTTAGAAATACTCCAACGCCTTTTGCAGTTGCAGTGTTTGAAAAATCATAAGGTTTAAACATCTAGATATCAATTGGAATGCAGTCGTAGNGTGCAAGCACCCATACAANTTTTAGGAATGATCGTACAGAGACTGAAGTTTACCTCCAGCGTAAATTTTGGGATTTACTGGCTGGATGTTTGATAGGATGTATTGAAATGTTTATGAGCTCTGATTTTTTTGGGTCTTCTGTATATCCTGTTTAAATGCTCTGTAACGCTACATTTTTCAAAAGTTGAAGTACCGTCGCTTTTGGATGGATGCAAGGGAGCTAAAGGAGTTTAAGACCTTGCCAGGGCCCCACTGGTTGCGCCTACGGTGTTGCCTATGGCATTTCAAAAAATTCTTACATTCGTGCGAGACCTGAACACGGCGCTATGAGAAACACCAGGAAAATCATACGGCACACCTCGATCACACCTAATTTCTGCCTGACGCGAATAACAACAGAATAGCTGCGTTGCAGCATGTAAGGCGGAAGATTTCGTCTTTACATTTGCTCTGCACGCAATCTGGCCCACTGTACATTCGGAGTAAGACGGTAGATTAATTTGTAACAGGAACGAACCCGTTAGTTGGATGTGGTCACATAAAGTGCTTTTGAAGGTGTTTCGAGAGACCGAAACGATCTATCACATTTTTCCAAAAAATAGTAGAAACTCACTTTACTACCACCATCAAAGTGCACAAAAACCTTGCTTTACGACCATATCGGTATTCAGATAAAATAGTTCCGGTCTCTCAAAATGTCTTTGCGGTCACCAAGGTCAAACCTTAAATAACCCTGGTCGTATAACCTTTTCTAAAAATTAATTTTTCGGCAGAAGTAATTTTCTCGCTTTCGGTATCTAATACAGAGAAACAGTGCAGCGCATCACTGCACATTCCGTGGGCGTATTGGAAATCGTTGTTTTCATATGCATCATAAATGAAGGTACCATTTAACTAGCTTGAGACAAAAGTTCATGTAAACATCTCCGGAAAGGTGACAGAGGCAAATAAAAATAATCACAATACATCGAATACATCTTTATTCTTTACCAGCAAAACAAGAATCACTTAATGCAGAAGCAAAAATCTATCAGCTATTTTGCCTGATGCGCAAATTCGTTGAAGCCTTCCAGGCAATAAGTTGGGAAAGTTTGAAGAATCTGGCAAGCTTCTTTTTAATCTTTCCTGCCAGACCCTACCTTTGTTAGTCAACATCGAAGGCCAAACCAAGGGCATCAAAAAGTAATTGTACAGCGCACACTTGCATTTTATTCTTGCGTCATGACCAAGAGTTTCGGGCAGAAAATAAAAACTATCTGGTAATGCTTAGGATGGTGTGTATCAGCATCTACGATAAAACGCGAACGACAAAATTTATGAATAGCTTTTTGTTAATACAAGGCAACAATTACTGCCTAAATCCATGATTGTCATACTGCATGTCACTTGGCGGAGCAAATCAAACAGCATAACTGAATTGAACCGAATCTCTCTTTTGCTAGTCTTACCAATAAGGGACGAAAGACAAAACTGCTGTTGCGCTTCTTCCAATACAGAACAAATACGATGAGCATGACCAGAACCACGATGCCCAAGGCAATGCCAACTTTAACTCCACTGCTGGTGGCCTTCTTCTTGGTAGGAGGTTTGCCAGGTTCAAAAGTAGCTTTTGTGGATTGAGATACATTTATAGATGGAGACGTAACATTAGCCGGAATACCTCCTTCATCTATAGGTGGTGTATAACTGCTCGATCTGTGGGACTTAGTGGTTGTTCTTGTCGTGGTAACTGCAAAAATGACAAAACATCGAGTTTGTCGCTTATGCCAAAATTCACATGGCCACACAACTTTTTACCGCGTTTTACCTCATGATAAGCTGCCTGCCCTTGTCAAACTTTTCTTACACCATGTAAATGACACAACCAAGCCCGCTTTCAACCATATTAAAACATCGTCGCAAATGGCAGCCACAATAACATAATTTCTTCCTTAAAAACAGTGCTAACACTAGCATCGCACACATAAGCGATTTTAACCTTATGTTTTCTAAATAGCAAATCTTCGAAAACTAAGCGCAAATTGAAGAAGTAGACTTCAGCTGCACCTGCTGGCGAAGCCGTTGGAGTGAATTTTGTAAACTTGGATGAGATAACTCCTTTCAGTATGTGAATAATGCCATTGGTGGCCGGTATGTCGGAAGTGATCATTTGCACGCCGTTTATGTACACAGTACGTCCGCTGAAGACCTGCACCGGCAAAGCGTCGCCCGAATCGACTTGGACCACCTTGACCGTTTTCAAATGAGCAGTTGTTAAAATGCTCCCTGCAAGTGAGATTGAGATGCAGTTATGTATTGCTGTTTGCGGCATGTCATTTCAAAAGCAACTAACAAAGAGAACAATAATGATTTTGATAAGAAAGTATGTGATTCATCTGCCAAGGTGAAGATTTAGATCAGTGGTTTTCAACCTGGAGGGCGCGGCCCCAGAGGGGTCATGAACCATTTTTGGAAGGGCCGTTAGTAGGTATAGGCCTATTTTATGTGCACAGCTGTATTACATTTGCTTTATTCGAGTTTTAGCTAGGGGTCATTGTGTTACTGTAATGGGTCGCAGTACAAAAAGGTTGCAAACCACTGGTTTAGATCATGAGCACAATTGGGATTGATTACCCAATTTTCGAAAATCACAGATGTTTGTGGGTCAGAATGAACGCATAAGTGAAAACCTGTAGTTTCTTCTCAAATCATTCGGTTGTATGTTTCCAACTGCGGTAGAAGCTTTGTATGTTTTTGTTTATTACCGCACCTGTTTTAATGTGACGCATGAGAACTCTTCTTCTGAGTTTTCTGAATGTGTACGAACTGTCGTCCGGAACAAAAAGTGTGACTTTCTTCGCGTTGCGCAACGTTAACAAGAGTTGCGGGTTTCGGTTTCGCAAGATCTAAAACAAATCAAACCAATGAATAAGTAGAGTATAACGAAATTTTGTAAGAGCTATAAACGTATAAGGACGAAGACGTTAGAACACGTACAGTAGTTTCTTGGTAAAAATGGACAACACAACGTGTAACGTGCAATAAGGAAAATGCTTTAAAATTTTTTCTTATTCAAAATTAATTGTTGAACAGCCAGTTATGCTTTTTTCACGGTTTCTTCCCAAAATCACGATGCTTTCTTGGAGTTGTTCCTCCACTTGATGACAGATCAAGTGATAAAACGTTGGTGAAAGGTTGGGACAAATAAGGCTATGCCTTGTAATTCATAATTTTCCGTCTTTGCCAAATATACGTAAGCACTTAGCATTTTTAATACTTAGGATCATAAGAAATCATAATATAAACATGCACAGGTCGGCCGCAGTTGGCAGAAGAAGTGAAACAATTCGACCATCAACCGATCAGCGATACGAATTGAATTGCCTGTACAGTAAATAAGGAGCTATACTACTGTAGCTACAGTATATTAAGGAAGTATGGGCGGCGGAAAAAAAAGGGATAGGGTGTTCGTCGAACGTTCAGGATATGGCAAGAAGGGATGTGAGTCACTTTTCTGTCAGGTGGCTGCGCTCAGACGCCTGACCAAATTACTTTGAATGTCAGAAGACGAGCTCGCCCGTTCAGTTGCAAAAATGGCTGTGCTTTGCGTCTTGCTTAGCGTTTAGATTGTATTAGTACGGTAGGATAGCTGATAATTTTTTAACTGTGCAAGTGCAGCCTCCTCGCCCATATATAGGAAAGTCGCTACTTTATCAGTCGCGCGTCTTGCAATATATCCTTTATGTAGCGCAGTTCTTTACTGGAGCTGCAGGATACTTGGCAATGAAATGTTGCTTATGGAGTAATTTTGCGTGTCGGTAGGGCAGACAATGATAATTTTAAATGAACAACCTGCGTATCTATTACAGGACTGTCGCTGATTTATTAATTGCGTGTCTTACAAACGATATTTCACGTCTGACTCGGCAACGGTCGTCGATGAATTTCATCTAGCGAAGAGCCGATTGCGCACACAGTCAGCAAACCACGGCGCGGCGCAAGCAAGAGGTTGCTGGTGCTTCGACCCAGGAGAGCGATTGAGAAGAAGAGGCGATCAGAAGTTAGTCAAATTGCACATCTTTGGGATAGAGATTTGCTGTACGGAAGTGGAAGCGTTTTTCGTACGGAATGGTAAAACGCTCGCATCAATGGGGAAGCACCTTTCCGCTTTGCCATGCCGCACAGGTTCTGTTCCGAGCTGATTGCGAGTCATAACATGGAATAATTTAACAGTTAAAGCTCCTGCGTGAGAAACAGGGGGGGTGTACACGAAATTGCAGACCCTGTTGATAGCCCACCTTACGATAAATTCCAGTACCATAAAATCAACATCATGAACTCTTGAGTTTAATTCAATTCGCTATTAGGATGATAAGATGCGGGCAAAAATAGAGAAAGAAGTAACACCCCAAACAGGCCGCAGACATCTGACAAGTAGTAATATGCAGCGTTTTAAGGACCGTTGTAAAAACGCAACGAACTCTTATCGGTAAACCAACAAGTTTTGGGGTGAGATTTTGGACACAACAAACAATCGTGTCAGAGTGAATGGGATATCTAATAACGTCTGTACGTTTGCAGAGACAACCATTCACGACTGGTGTCTCTCCAGAAACCCAAGCCAGTGCGCGTTGCAAGTAAGCGGAAATAAACTGCGGTAGGTCAAGAAGTTGAAGTACCCTGGGTAGTATTCACTAATGAAGGAAAGCAAAACAAGGAGATTGATACACGGATTGGTAGGGAAAACGCAATGCGGCGTGAGCTTTGTCGTTTCGTGGTCGCAAACAGGGAACTATCAAATAACACAAAGCTGTCAGTTTTTAAATCGGTCTTTGTTCCGATCCTCACTAATGGTCATGCCTCTTCGGTAATGACTGAGAGAGTGCTATCTCAAGGACAAGCGGCAAAGATGAGATGTTGCATGGAGTTAACGGTGTGACACTTCGCGACAAAGTGTGCAACTGTGAAATTCGTAAAGGTCTGGATGTTGAGTGACTTCTACGAATAACGAGATCTCAACTACGATGGTTTGGGCACGTGACCAGAATGCTCGATGTAAAAATTGGCCAGGCAAGTACTTCTGGCTACAACCACGGGAAAGCGACTCAGGTTCGACCAAGGACGAGGTGGCGTGATAACTCCTCCGACTTTGCGTGGTCCTGTTTTTGTATGGAGCCAGCGAAGTTATCAGAGATTGCTGTTGACCATGAGCTATTTCGAGTCCTTCTAGGGTTGCTACTTCTGTGAAACTGATTACGCGCCTGGACAGTTTTTATCATAATTAATTTATTCCTGAGATGTTGTGAAAGTCAAATTATTTTTGTAGCTTTAATAATTTCAATTTTATAAAAAGGGTTCCTTGATAAAAAAAATATGGCTACTTTGGTCCAAGGCTGTTTGTTTTGTCAAAAAATGCTTTCTATGATTCATGATTGATGCATTTTTGCTTCAACTTTAATTTTAGAGCGTCAAGATAACATTTTATAAGTCATTATACGTCATGTTGTCTCAAAATAAAAGCTCACTCACCTTTTGATAAAACTTTGCTGTAGGATACAGTCCCTGGGCAAGCACCTGAAAAACGTTTCCGTTGCACGTCACTCCGTCACCTATGAAAATAAGTTACCTTTAGATTAAATTTCCAATTATTCAGCGGTTTGCAGTCTTTCTGCACCCCGTAAGGTTACACGTACAGCAATGTTGTCATGGACGAACACTTTCCGCAGGCAGATTTTATTACCACAACTGATAGAGTCATTGTAAAGAGTCTGTCATTGCAACAGAAAGATTATAGATAGTTTGTCATTGTATTTCTGTTGGCCTGCTGTATTGAATGAGAAGCCGGTATAGGTTTGCGGTCCGACAGTTACAGAACGAACGCACAAAACTACTTTTGAGAAAAGAAACTAAAAAAAGCAAAGTATTCCATACGCCATGAAACCTCGTACCTCAGTCTTTTCACGTCAAAGTTGTTTGCCACGATACTGCAAACCAAGCAAATTTTGGTCCATGTTATCACAAAACGTCTCATTAAAACGCATTGCGGCATTACGCAGAAGGCCGCAAAAACTAGTCCCGTACATCATAGTTTCAGCTTAAAAAATCGTGAAAATGGCTGACAAGCAGTGTTGAGGCGGCGTCGTTGAAGGTTTAAGAAAACACTCACCGGTGAAACCTTCCTTGCAAGTGCAGTTGACGCGAGGGACCTCGTTCCTGGTCCTG
>JGI24021J15306_10006569_pt1 | contig 14033 bp, 10 predicted proteins | sample Ectturendosymbi1_FD_15306 | JGI IMG/M metagenome (IMG submission 15306) | reverse complement strand
ATATCGCCCCCCTAAAAGTAACTTTATTCACCATGATTTTGTACAATTCGGAAAACAGCGTTAGCGATATAAGGCCATTTTGCCGTCGATTGTTTTGTCACAGCACTGTTGTGAAGTATACTTCATCTCTCCTATAGTAGTGAACCCGCAATGCCTACTAAGCTTCATAGTCTCCATTTGGTTTGAGTTTTGAACTCTTGAACATGCTCTGTGTGCAATTTATTGGTTCGCTTTCTTCATGTCGTAGTTATCTATTGCTTACTCTCAATGTTGCCCAGTGTTCTGTGGTTTTAACGTTGTATTGCTTCGTAACGTAAAGGTTTTCGGATGGTTACACTTGCGCTACTTCGGCTTGTTAATAGCCCGTGACCAGTCGCGATCATCCACAAACCCAGCGCGTGGTTGTGTCAATTTATTCTTGGAAGTATTAAAGCACTTTCGTATTCTGCAGCCTGCCGTTCTGGTATTTGTTTGTTACGTCACAATACACTTTATTGTTTTGCATAGACGTTCTCGGTGACATTTACCTACCTTTTTGTAGGATNGGCAGGTGGNAGGCATTCTTCTCAATTAGATATTCCAACGTGGTTCGGCTTCGCTGTTTGTGGGTTTNTGTTAATTCAATTTTATGCTTTGGTGAACTTCGCAGAGCTGAAAAAAACCTGCTTGGTAGGCGAAATATATTATCTGAAAAACATCGTAATGTCTGATTCTTGGAAAGGATTTCATTCGATAGATCCTGTTTACTTTGCCGAAGGAGTTCATTTGTATCGCGCTTTTCTTCTATAGCCACAGCTCATTCGTCAATCTTTCCTGATGCAGGCAGCTCAGCTGGATACGCTATCGACCTTGTCAATTTATCTTCATACAATAGTCCCACTGGTGACGCCCTGGAGCGCCTTTATTAATTTTATTCTTCATCAAAATGTACCTGATATAACCTACTCACAATCAATTGTATTTTTTCGATTGCCATCACTCTAGATTTGCTTTGCGCAAGGATGTTAGGAGCTTTTAAATCAGGGGCGGGGAACCTGCGGCCCGCGGGCCAAATGCGGCCCACGTGAACATTTGATATGGCCCGTATCAGAATTTTCATCACCCAATTTAGAGTACAAGATTGCGTAAAAAAACAAGCTCCATGATAAACAGACTTGGACAATAAGCCAGAAGCCTCTATCCCTTAAGATAGTAGGCTGTCATAAGACGCCTCTATCACTCTTAGTAGGATAAAAACAATTTATGCGGCCCGTGATAGTAAATAGGTTCCCACCCCTGTTTTTACTGTTTGGAATGTTTCGACGACTGAGTGACTTCAGCGGTCTGATTCGTTTCTTTGAGATTAAAGCTCATGGCGATGTATCGCCCTTAGCAAGTGGGTAAGGCGGTGACCNGTCACAACCACTGAATAGCAAAACTACTGACATAAATTGGTAAATTAAGAAAGCCATGGGAAATTTTCAAGANTCGGGNATTGCCGAATCGTCTTACCCTTGATACGTCTCTGAGAAAAGTTTNCTGTGTTACAAATCAGCTGAGGGTCAAGTACCTTCTGTCATATAAGAAGTGCAACAGTTTCTCGCGTCAACGATCCGGTGGCAGTTTATAGAATAAGCCAATTATGGTTTCCCACTTGAAGTATTTTTGTCACTTATCCTGCTTTCACCTCAGCTTTTTATAGATGAGCAGTCAATCGCTTTCAAGTGCACCTACACGGGTGCTTGAGCCCAACGAGAGATACGTTGCTGCATGTTAAAGTATTCGCTTGATGAGTGCGACGAAACGAATGACAAAGTAGGGCTTGTGCGGTTGCTTGTAGATGGCGTGCGTAAGTCTTTTTGTTTTAAAAATGGAAGGCATTGTCTTTTTGCACTTAAATTTAAAGGAAAAGTTAGAACAAAAATCTCATTTAACATTTCACTTCAGATATGTGAACGCTGATACTTGAAAGTAGGCGAAGGAACGAACCTCAGCAGGGCTAAACAACGTGGTAGCAAATCGGTATGAATTCTTGTGCTAGTCAAATGTCAATTCAGGCTTGGTTTTCAATTAAATTGCAGCAGACAGTAACGACTTTTTCGTCACAGATGTCATCTGCATGAACAACCTTTGACATTTTCTTGCATGCCTCAGTGCCGCTAGGTCAAAGGCAAGGCATTATTTACTGGATCGTGGAAAGACAATCGCAGGAATTTAAACTATTTTCGCCACAACAGCGGCTTTTCTCTGGCGCTATGGCGACGGTCAAACAGCTGCTTTGCTGACGATCGCGAAAACGTCCCGACGGTTTCCATGACTCACGGCAAACGTATTTCGTGTCTGACAAAAATTCTCCGCATTAATCGCAAAATTCGACCCAGACCAGGTGCCTCACTCCCGGCAATTAGCAAACTGTTCAGTGTCTGTTTTGGCGCTTGTCAGCGACGGTTTGTGCTGTTTACGTGTTATCGCCTATGCCGGTGGGATATCAACGCGCAAGTGGCTTCTGATCGAGGAAATGTATCCTGTATTAGCGAGTCGCAATTCGTTACGCGTTTTTTTTTCTTGTGGTGCGACGAAAAGAAAGCTTGTGTTGCATTTCTGTATGTGCCTACAGGTTTGGCAAAACTTGGATCTTTTGCCTCTTCTGTCTCGCAGACGCATTTTGTCTGCCCGCAATGAAACAACAAAGCGAACTTTTCAAGTTTGTTTTCTGCCAGCGCTCAACAGACTCGAAACGCATCATCGAGGTGCGCATAATAAATGGTAGCACGCTGAAAGAAAAATGCTGGCCATGACTTTGTCAAGACGCTCGAAAAACGCGCCATAAGCACAAACAAGAGCTGGGCAGGAACACGGCCGGATTTTGAGGTTGAACTCTTCTCTGGCGCGAACTGCAGAAACGCAAGGAGCGGCGATATAATGGACGCGGCGACGACGAGCCAAAGCGAAGGCCCAACGATTGTTTGCCGCCCCAGGCTGTGCGTGACAGGTATGCGAGGCATGTACACGCCGCGGCCGTTCGGCCTTTTATACAAACAACTCGAGAGCGCGCGGCTCAGGAATGTCTATCTCTGTGCGTGAGCGCGCGCGTTCGTTCGTCCGCGGAGAAAGCGCGACAGATATTCAACAGCGCGTAATTGGATGACCATCGCGGGTTTGCCGCGGTTTGAGCGAGCCGCTCAAAATGGCCGCAAACGCAAAGGAACAAACACGCCGGGGCCAGAGTGCCACAACAAGCAGCCAGTTCAGGAATATCACCGGTCGAAATTTCTCTCTGCTTGTGGTAAACAAGGGGAGGTGAATTGTAGGGTCGGTGGCACGGGGAGGTGCTTGAATCGTCCAAGGCTTGAGGACGTCCGACAGTCACGTTTTCTGTGATGTTCAGTGGGAGAAGCGAAGAACAAGGACAGTTGGGAAGGAAAAGTTTACGTTTTTTTGGCAAAGCTTCAGACGTGGAAAGTTTAATTGTTTAAATGACTGTCGGTCGGCAGTTTTTGCAACCTTTCGTATTTGTTGAATTGGGAGTTGTTCGCGAGATCCATACAAATACTTGTGATTTCTGTGAGCAGCCTGAATTGGACTTGCAGGTACTGTAGGCAAAAGTTCAATGTGTTTGGTGGCCAAGATGAAGCTTGTCTGCTTTCATTTCCTGTTCAAGGTTTATGAGTAAAGGCAGCAAGAGAGTTGTCAAAGCAGATAGAGGGCTTCGTTTACGTCCATCGTAAATCAGCATTGCGGCAGTTGGACGATTGTGCTTCAATGCAACTGTGGGCACGTTATTTGCCTTAGTTAATCTGTTTGCTGGCAATTGCTACAGTTCAAACCCGATGGAGGTAGAACAGCGAAACTTTGTTCTGTACACATCGCTTTAGTCACATAAAATCGTGAAACTGTCGCACATTTTGTCCTGTCCCTCGTAGAGAGCTTCCTACGTAATGCTATGCAAGGTTCCCATACAACGCAAGAATTACAAGGCATTCGAACTTCTACGAAATGTCGCGAAGTGACCGTTGTCGTAAAATTAGGCGCTTTGTTTGTGTTCTCTTGGTATTTCAAGAAGCTGTTTAGGATCATAATGAAAATAACGGCCAAAGAAAACGATATAAACGACATTTTCCAGACGTTTCGGTAACTCCTGCTGCCATCATCAGTGCATTTGCAATTGTTTGGAATCATTCTATTGACAGATTGTGCATTTTAAACTTCTGCTTGTACTGCATGGTGGTTTAAACTGAGAACAAACGTGCGTCGTAACTTTTGCGTTATTGCCAGCCTTCGAATAAATAGAAAGGCATGGGAGGAAAAGGGAACAAAACGCCAGCAACCGGAAAAGAACATATTTGTAGCATATCCTGTTAACGATAATAAAAAAAACTCGACCCTTGCTGTATACACTTCATACTTGCAATAGTCTGGATGCTGTTGTACTATTAGCTCTACAGACCTCGCCGCATCCTTAAACGACAGGAAGTAAGAGTCATAACATGCTTTCAGGCGTCCTTGGTTTCACTGTAAATGCTGGAGTCCTGTTAGTCACCGCACTAATGGGGCAAATGCCAAAAACACAGTGAGCGCCGTTTATTTTTTGCGAGCACAAGTTGTTTTAGCGAAGAAAAATTATTCTTGACGGGAAGGAAATTTTTGTTGTCTGGGCCCGTTATTCCCTGTTACAACAGCAAACCACCTTCTTACGAAGTTGGAAAAATAACTGCAGACTTTGTTTTACGTGAAAAACACAGCAGCAAGTAAAACACGGCAACCCATACGTCGTTCCCGGTTGGATCATAGGAGGACTCGACTCGCGCCCTGATGGGTGTCATGTACCGGAAGTAAAAACCGAAATCACCAATTCGGTCATTGATCAGTATCATGCACAGAGCCGCTCGGTGGCGTGATGGTGAAGACCGTGATCACACGCTCCTGTGGTCTTTGCTGTTCAACACTCAACGACGGTTCAAATACAAAAACACCAAAATATCCGCACTTCCATAACACGTCCAGTCGTGCTACAAGAACATGCAGCTGCACAGCGCTTCCGAAACTAATAATAGCAATGTCAATGCAGCTTCGCTTTCACAAAATCCGTTACACCCAGCGCGGAGATGTTGTCAAAGCAAAGATCAGACTTCATGTACCCATGAGCATATTTCCCTTGTCGTTTTGGTTTTGCTAGAATCAAAATGATGTATTTCGTACGTCAAAAATATACTGTTATTCCAGTCATTGCCGTACTATTGTAAATGCTTTCCAAATTAGTCATTTGGAGGACTGGGGATAAGCTTGTAAGGGAATAACTGGCTTGACTGTGTTTTCAAATGAAAAGATGAGCTTGAATTTACTAGGGCGGAAAGATGTCATGACTTGCGGAATCTTTGTTTTGTTGATTATGATAGAAAATGAAACAAGATTTACTGTTGGAGTCAGTTCTGCACGAGCAAAAGCACGATCAGCAGTCTGGAAAATGGTTGCTATCGCGTGCTGCGCTGGAATTAACGCTTTTGCGCTATAGCTGCATTGTTTGTGCACACAATTTAAAGGGAGATACTCTAACCAAGTTTCGTGGTGCTGCATGCCTCGCCTCATCCTTTGAACATTTTGGAAACGTGATTGCGTTTCTCATATGGTGCAGATCCTTGCGTCTGTCTGCATTACTACTGCAGATATGTAAAATTATTGAAAGATCCACTCCATGCATAAATACATAAAGAAAACGCTACCAAATAGTTTTAAATGTAATTTATCCTTTTAACTTATATACAAAACTGTTACGGTAAGCAACAAACTTCAGAAACATCACTGTTATATTTTTCAGATTGCTAGCTAGAAATTTTCTTTTACTGTGAACTTGCACAGCAAGTGAACTTGAGAGAAGATTGGTGTTTGTGGATATTCGCCTGCACGCGATGCTGACTGATCCCGAGCACTGTGCAAGTNACAAGGGAAGCGGTTGCGCATTTTCTCGCGGATATATTGCGTGGAGATTATCTTTCGTACAAGACGTAATCTCGCCACGGTTTCCGTCGACTTACACTGCGTGGGCGAAGCAGGAACCGGTGAGGAGCTGATGCAAAGATGCGGGGGATGCACGACTTGATAAAAGAGCGTAAAGTGAGAGATCTAATCGAGCTGTTTATGGAAAAAAGTGGTCTTGTGGAAAAAGGCCGCTTGCGATTCTACCCGCACCGTTCTGTCTGTGTTGATAGCTTCGTGCGTTTGAATTCCTGTTTTACTTGTAGACTGTATAGTTAAGGGGTGTCCAAATACTTTTGTCCGAGGGCCGCATAACCTGTTGCACAACGTTTGGAGGGCCGAACATAAACTCCCGGTCCAAAATAAAAGAATGTGAAAACATGAATGTACTACTTTTTCGTAGATATGTTATTTTTTCATTACTGATAAAGTGTCTTTGCGGGCCGGTTGAAATGGCTTCGCGGGCTATAGTTTGGAGACCCTGCTGAAAGCAAACTTTTCTCTATGATTCTTGCGCATAGTGACGATTGGCTGGTGTATTCATGTTGGCGTTTAATTACGTGGCCAGTAAAACCTCAATTCCAGGTCAATGCATTTGCCGGTATCTGAAAGTAGATTCGCCCTGTGCTGGTACAGAACTGTCGCCAGAAAGCCTTTAATAAGGGAGCTTTACGTTTGTGCAGGGGGGCTTGACATTGAAAGTTTGATAAAAACTCCACTGATTTGTAGTGTTTCATATTTCAATTTAGGAGGTCTTGGTGCTTTATTTGAGGGGACTAAGCCCACCAAAACCCTCCGTGGCGACGGGACTGTGCTGGCTGGTACAGTTTCGTAATGTTCGTGAAAACTCAGCAGGACCTTTTACACGCTGCAGTTTAAAGGCATTTATCTGAATATTATATGATGTAGACATGACCACAGAGAAGTATCATAACCATTTTATGAAAACTCGGGTTTAAAGTCCTTGACAGTTCAGTGCGAAACTTAGTTTTCCAGTCAGGAAGACGCGCGACGTCACTGCATGTGGTCGGCGGGAGTTCACTGCAATGTGCGAGTTCGCGTGCTCGGCGAACCGTGTCGAGACTGCTGTGTGTGAGCAGACTGGTACAGGATGCGGTTGCTGGAGCATCAACTGACGGTCTCTCTCTCGCGGCATTCGCGCGCTGATGGTTGTTTGATTGGTACGATGTCGAAGCAAGAGGCTCAAACACCTCGACTCAAACTTTCGCCATAAACTTTCACCGTACCTTGGCATGTGAGGATAAAGGCACTTTGCAGTTTTTACGGTCTCCTGCAGTGGTCGCTAGCTTGCGATGGGTAGAGCGTTCAGGCATGGGCGTCGGAAGGGGGCAGGGGGCCAACGCCCTCCCTGGATTTTGAAATTTTACATTTTTCTATTACATTTTTAGCAAGAAAAGGTCGTTTTCGTAGTTTCGAGAAGGAAAAATGAAATATCACCACTTTTGACCCTCTGGAAATATCTTTAAGGCTACCTCTGGAAAAATCCACTGTTGGCCCCCCCTTGGAAAAATTCGTTCCGACGCCCATGCTCTCAGGCCTACAGTACTGTTAAAACTGGAGCAAGCAGTCCTCCATCCAAAATCGCACTTGCAACCGAAAATTCAGTAAGATCGTCGCGAAGGTGAACACTGTGGTATGAAAAAGCAGCGGCGAAAGAGAACTGCTCTTTGCAAGAGCTGCAGTGATACTAGAATCTTTTAGACTTCTTGAAATTTTAACCGCTGCTAATGGTGCCTGAAAAAATGTGTCAGTTTGAAAAAATTAAAGCTTTTGTAATTTGAATATGTCAATCCAGATTCCCCCAAATGGGGCGTCGAGAGCCACTGCTTCTTTGTTTTGAGATTGCGAGAGCTTCGTAAGCTTACATCCTTCCACCTTCGCTACCAAGACCTTAGGATTTAAGAAAAACCTGCTCAGACACAACCGATGCATTTGTAAATGACTCTTGGATTGTGAGCAGTGATGTAACAATAGCGACATTGATTTCAACAAAGTGGTAACAGTAACTTTACGCACAAAGTGCAGTTCGTTTATACGACAAGTGAGATTAACTTAAATAACAATCTGTGGAAAATTTCAACAATGCAGTGCGTCGTTTTGATTTTATGCATAGGTTCGGTGCTTCAGCAGTTCGTAGAAGCTGGAAATCACGCTGTGTTAAGCTGTGTATCTTCACAGAAGATTTTTTAGCACTGGGAGTAATATTTTGGTGTTTCAACAAATCGTTTAACTTTTTGTCTGCAAGTCAACGGCTATAGTTGACGTGCACGATTGCTTAACCTGGTGGTAAGGACGTAACCTTGGTTTCAACAAAGCAGGACATCAATATCTGTAGTTGCTGTTGTCTTATCCAACTCCTGGCTCTTGAGGCTGGAAAAACGAAAAAGACTAGGGGCAAATTCAAGGTTCAATGACTCCATGTGTCAGGCTATCTATGCCCAACTTTCGTTTCATACAAAAGCAAAAAAATGGTAGTTTTCTTGTTTCTGAAAAGAAACTAAAAACTAATCAGATAATAACATTGCAAAAGCGTTTGTTTTTGGTTAAGGCTGCATTGATTTTTGCTACCCAAACAAAGTTACACAAATTGTCACAACTGAATTGGTTTGTTCAGCTTTCCATGTTTGTCCGTTTGTACAAAATCGGTCTGCTTCGTTGCTGCGCTTACGCGTTAGAGATGTTGGATATATAATTGTTGGGGTGAGCTGTAGGTGATTCAGTATGCTTGTGGGTCTCGCATGCGTCAAAGCTAATGTGGGGTTCCGTAGCATGGAGGTTTTGCAAGACAAGATGTAACTGTAACAAGAGTATGTTCGCCGCGCTGCAGATGCTCTTCTGTGAGGTTGGAGGTGATTTTCATTTTGTTCCAGGCGCCGGAACGCTGCGCAGTGAGTCTTGGCTTTCGGAAATGCGGAGAAATGAAACCCGTGAGTCATTACATGACTTGGTGGATTATTTATGTCCCATCTCTCGGCTTGACTGGAGCAAGTTTTATCAAAGCATTTTTTACGGTTGTGAGAATTGCCGGTTATTATGTAGACACGTTCCCACTGGATGAAACGGTTGTTTTTGTTTGAGCGCGAGTCTCTCATTCGACCACGGCAGCTACTGTGGATGAACCGGGTGCTTAGCTAAAGTGTTTATTTCGGCGTGGGAAAGTTGCCTTTGCTCAGTAATTTGAAGAAATATTTTTCGTGATCGGCGGGCTCAAGACAGCGCTTCAAAAGCTTGTTTTGACGTTGTAATGGTTAAAGTCGTGTGTTTCTTCTTGCGTCAATTTAGAGCGGCTGTAATCTAAATCTACATAAATCTCTTTGTGCGTAACTATCATTCATGCATCCCCCAAATCTTTTGCTTACGGCTCAGCAGCGTGTCGTAAAAAATATTCAAAAGATATTACGTTGATGTGCGTAAGATACCGGCCTGGATAATTCAAAGCGATGGTCGCATTTTTTGCGGGCTGCGCTGCTGAACCATCTGATCGCCGCCATAACCACGTTTAAAATTCCAGCGCGTGATAACTGAAGTGAGAATGATGACGAAGATTTCATCGGAAGATTGCCAGCGAGGCCTATTTTTACGCTGGAAACGGCCGAGCATTTGGCAGTTTGGAAAATATCGAGTTCTAAGCGCTTTCAACAGGTGTTCGGTTTTAGTGGAATAGTATGGAAACTGCATGTGTTATGCGATGTATTGTCATTCGCTACATGCAGTTGATTTATTTTGTTGGAGGCTACGCATTGCTCATTTGCCCTGTAAATAGCCAATGTTCAACAGTTTTGCACTTCTTGAAGAATTGCACCAATCTGCAAACAGCTTCTCCCCCGAACTGTATAGTGCGCAGGGTTGATAGTTTTGCTTGACTAGTGTGCTCAAATGCTACGCACTCATTTAGTTGTACCAGTTGTTGCGATGTAAGGTGCGAGTTTTCGAAACATCGGCGCTTATAACGGATGAAACGCAGAGGCAGGTTTTTGTGCTTTTTGCTTGATAAGGAAGTTTCGATCATAAGTTGTAAAAGGCAAGCTTGCTGGTTTTCGAGCTGCGTTAGTTTTTGACTTGTCAGAGATTTCGCTGATTAACCAGGTCAGAAACAGAACAGCGAAAATTAGTGTTGAATCACCGCCATTTGCTGATGCGAACGATGATGTCGTCAATAGACGAATTCTAATAGACACGTGACGCAGACCAGCTGGCATTTAAGCACAGCGCGTTCGTGTCGGCCAGTCCCATTAATGCGTCAGGAATTTTTTTATGTCAGGCATATTTCCGCTTTTGCGACTGAGAGTCGAAGTTATCAGCCTACTCAGTTTGGGTTTTCCGGGGCAGGAAAGCTGATCCAAGTGCATCTAACTAAGCATCGTATTCAAACACGACGACTCAAATTTTCTTTAGTTTGGGTATTTTTCGGCGTGGTGATTTGTGCCTGGTGTATTTATTCCGGACCTAAAACGTGTTGCTTGGATCGAATTCTCCCCTATGACTCAGTGCGCTTGTGTCAGTGTTACAGGTGAGCAGCGCTGAACAATAAAGTGACACTAGACAGCAGATATATTTTCCTCAAAACTAAGTGATGGTTTTGGTGTAACATTATGGATTTTGAACACAGTTTTCGCACCTTTGAAAACGACGTTTAATTTTTTTGAAATTTTGTTTATGAAACAGCCCACACGCGTCCTACATTATGTTGGCATTGGCAAAAAAACACAATTTAAAGATTACTCGACCAATAAAAATTAGGCAAACCCGAGGCGAACTAATTCATATACGATGAACTTTTTATGAATNTTATGGTTTAATGTGGAACATCGTGGTCGAGGTCCTCGGACATTTTGCNTTAATCTTTCACCACGTCGGTACCTGTGGATGCTTTTAAAAGCGTTAAGCTTGTGGGCACCGCAAATAACTGCAATAAGCGCGCGTGACTTCAGGCTGTGCCCCTTGCCATACAGTGGGTTAGTGGTATAGAAAAACGCGCCCGGAATGCGCGAAGCTCACGACTACGTCCGATCAACACCTGTCTGCGAATGACGTGCTTTCGTGACGTTATTGCTGAAACATGTTCCTTGAGCTACGCGAGTTCCAGGTGGCCTCGTGCCTGCTGTTGATGTGCTGAGAAGTCAGTTGAATGAGGAAAAGTACTTCTGGAGACTTGCACAGCGGTATACGGAGTAGACGTTTTTTTGTGAAAGTGAACTGCTGTGTCTCGTTGCAGCAGAACACGAGATTAAGATTGCTTTGATATCCACACTACAAACCTCTTGTGACACTGCTGGTGCATTGGCTCTTGTACTCTGCACGCAACATGACGAGCATTTTTGATAGAGATCAAGCAAATAAAAGGTCAGACCTGGCATAGAACTTGCGATAGCCCAAAATCAGCTTCAGTTGTTTTCACAAAATTGTTGGTAGCTTCGCTGAAGGTATCGTAAGCTTTGCCTGTTTCTTTTTTGTCGCAGCAGCATGCGATTAAATTTAAACCTTCCAGGCGTTGCTCTCATGGACGCTCGTTGGCGCACACGTGGCGGTCTGCATTTTTGCAAATCCCTATCTGCAGCGAACCGTTTCGGCGCGCCGTACGAGCTCTGCTTTCGTTTTTTTCGCATTACCGTTGCCCCGTGCTAAAACAGGTCACACAAAAAGCCAGAAAATTACGTTTGACCTACTAAAAGCTGACGGCTGACATTCTTCAGTGAAGCGAGGGAAAAGGCGTGAAATTGGGATAGGTGTTCGAGTCGGATGCCTTCACTTATTTTTCACTCTGTTTTTTTCTCACTGCGCCATAATCCGGATAGAAGAAGCAGGAGAAGAGATTAGAAGCATAAGCAAAAAAGTTATAACAAGCCAAAAAATTGGTGTTGCACTGTTATTTTATTTATTTATCTTGGGATCTTTAAAATAAAGCATTCGTTACTTTGCCTGTCATCGGAGGCATATTTTTTCTCCTTCATCCACATGGTTTTGATGTTTTTCCAAACGGTTCAATCTGAAGGTGTTTGATTTTGAAACCACGACATTTTATCATTGAGGAGTAAATTGCTGCCCGCATTGCCTTAGTTTTGTCGTTGACAAAGTGATGGAACTTTTTCGCGGCGAGTTCGCTATAGTGTAAATAGAGGTGCATTGTCTGCTGCATTGCTGGTAATCTTTTTCCTCTTAGGTTCGTCCTATCGCTCAGCACCGAAGCACGTATGTTGCGTTAGTTGAGGTTTATGAAGAGAAAAGGAACATGTTTTCTACTTGCTGTAGTCGCACAACTGCTTTCAAGGTCTGTTTGCCGTGTATTTGCGTTTAAAATCGCTACTTCGGATTTTAGTTCAGGGGAAGAAGTGAAAGCAGTGATGGACACTAGATTAACATTTGTGGATAAAAGAATAAGGTTCTTGTTTGTGTTTTACCAGTCTATAAATGTCAGCTGCCTCTGTTTCTGAAAAATGCGCCGCAACAACTGTTCGAATCCCTTTGTTCGCGTGAAAACCCTACTCTGACCACCAAACCATAATTGCGACCTTCATCTAAAGTTTGATAATAATTATTCCATCAGAGACCTTGCCAGTTGACACAGTTGTTTTTGCAAAGACAAGGCAAAGGCGCATTTGATGCAACCGGTGGAAACTTTTCAAAAAAGAATGACAAAACTCTTGCCATCCACGCGAACAACGTGAAGTTACAGGGCACTTTTCACCTGAAACCAATCAACCAGGACGTAAAGGCAAAAAAAACAATGGAAAGCGTTTCACTCTTGAGAAAAACTCCGCCTCGGCGTCCACTGATGGTGTAGAGACGTTTCAAACAGTTTACGTCATTCTGGCCGAGACGCGTGGGCAAGCATTGTCTTTGGACGCTGCTCATTAAAAGGGTCGAAATTAGTTTCGACAATGCCCACGTCAGTTCTGTATTGTCGGAAAAACTGTTCGTGTATCAGACGAAACTCGCCGTGCTGTGTTCGGCCGAACGCTCCGTCGGTGAATCATCGGTCTCTGCGCTTCCCCGCGTCTCGGTCGGCGAAAAGGCTTCTTCGCTTCGGCCGGAGCTCGCGCGTTCCGTTCGCTTCGCGCGCGGCTCACCTTCAACAGCTCGCGTTGTCAAGCGATGACGACTCGCTGGAATGCGAAGCGCGCAAGACGCGCGCACACACACGCGCATACAATGCGCGCGCGCTCTCGCTCTCTCTATCTCCGGTTCACTCACCTCACCTGCGGCACACACGCGCATAATAGTTCAAGGAGGAAGATTTGCTTGTTTCTTTTCATCGCTCGGAATGCGCTCCGGCTCGAAGATGTTTGTCGAGATTGACAAGCTGTAGATTCCTTTGGCAAAATCCAAGGCACCATCCTTGAACCAATTCAGGGTCACTCGCGGTATCCAGGAGCGTTGAGTGAAATCAAAATAAAGTGTTGAGAAGATCAGACGTGGCGATGAACTATCACGATCTTCCTTCTAATACGCGTCCATTTAATGCCAGGCAACAGCATGCTTTCACTTACGGCATATACGCCATCGGGTCGCGTCCAAACAACGTCTGTCAGTAAATGCCGTTTCTGACGAGAATCGTCAGTGACAAATCTTCCATAATCACTGACGCGTTAAAATTGTTCTTATTGATTTTAAGTGGCGTGCGTTCCTGAAGCTTCTTCAGATATTGCCATCTTGCCCAGGTACCGCAGCAGCGTATACCTGAAACCCTGTTTGTTTGGGCTTCTGGATTAAGCTTTTTGTTTGGAACGACATCTGTATTCTCAGCGTGTCAAATCTTTTTACGCCTTGTATACTTTGCAGGTTATGCCTAGGTTTCTGTGTTTATTACCAGCTTTTGCAAACACGAGTAGGTGCTTTTTCGCAGCTGCAAGCGACCACTTGCTCCTTGCCGCACGCGCCTGCCCAGATGGCCTAACTCGAGACGCTGTGTCTCAATCTCGCAATCTACACGACATTATTCGGAACCGTGTATCTCTCTGATCACAGACAAGGAGTTCCGTTTTCGCCCGGGGGGAAGGTGAACGACATGGAAAACATCAACTCGAGCACGCTAATGAAACGTTTGCTGGCAGAATACAGGG
>JGI24021J15306_10006567_pt1 | contig 14033 bp, 4 predicted proteins | sample Ectturendosymbi1_FD_15306 | JGI IMG/M metagenome (IMG submission 15306) | reverse complement strand
TTATAAATATTGTTTCTGGTTCTTCTAGAGACAAACCTAACAATAATGTTGGGGGTCTTGTTTGTTTTTGATTTACCCAGTCTGTGAGCAATATCATTATCATCTTGCGATCAAACAACTAATGTTCCGATTTTTTTTAAAGTAAAGCACCAAAAATTTTGATACTGATCCATATTAATCCAAACCCATAATGAACAACACATATAATCCAGGATTATTTTGAAGTAAAGCAGTAAAACACAACCAAACATCTGGTACTTGCAATGTGCTAGTCACTGGACGCTTTTCGCCCGGCAGCTCATTTTCGCTCTTCGCGCGATCGGACCCGCCTCGATTCGCATGACTTCGCAATAAACCGCAGCAGCGCACACGGCGACGTTAAATAAACACGACTGCTGCGCGGTTTTCCACGAGAAAACTCCATAGTTTTAAACCCAGCTTAAGAGCAAACAGGTGACAGGCCAAGCGTAACGAAGCGCATTAGCTGAACCAATGCGATCAAGCCTTGCGCCGGTGTTGAACCAAGCGAGGCATTGAATTTTCCTATAGTTTGCGAGAACGCTCGGTGCTCCTTCAGAGCGACATTTCTTGTTGGGACTTTATTAGCACTACGAAAACAGCTAACAAAGCTGTTTGTTGCAATGCTGATCTCGTCCTAGGAAATTGGTTTTGTTGCGATCGGAAAGTCCGAGCGGCAAGTGCGCAAAGCTTTACACTGCTGCAGCAAGCAACAATAGAGATCACCCGACGATATATCTCTTTTATTGCTTGTTCGGGCCACGTATATATGGGTGGTATTCTTCGCTCACATCCCGTTAGTGGTAAATCGCACATTCAACGCAACGCCAACCGAGAGGTTGCAACATTTTACATTTTTCGATTCTGCAATGCAGTTTGTCGTTTAAAAAAACTTTTTCTCTGGGTTCAGATCATGACGTAGTCTATGCAGGAAACAGCACTGCTGTTGCTATTAAGCTGTCTGTAGTTGACATTTCCGCGTGCAAGACTGCTCAGGTGTTGGTGCGCAAGCCAGCTTGAGTAAGATCAGGCTTCAAATCTTCTTCGTCGTTTGAGCGAGTTGTTGAAATCCGCTGCTTGCTTGGCCGCACTGAAGCTCGGAGCAGGAACACCGCACTTATTTGAATGTGACTCGCCCTAGATTGTGAGCCGCGCTTGAACATAGGTTACCTAAGCCTCTGAGATACTTTGGCGAACTGGCGCATTTCCCGTTTTGGTCACCCTGGTTATGATGCTCACCCCTCTACAACAGCCTTCTGTTCAGCATAATCCTTACTGTGAAGTATGTGCAGGTGATACTGAAAGGAACAGAATGCGATAAGAGTGTTTGGTCGAAAAAACGTAGCCTAGGAAAGGCTGAGCGTCATCCATACCTTTCAGTAAGGAAAACAAATAAAAAAATGCAAGCCGCCCTTGATTGCAAGGTGCACGAAATGACGAAACATAACTTTATAAGTCGTGGCTTACAATCGAACAAATACGGAATGCATTCACTACAAACCCAAAATTAAAACACGCTTTTTTAGATGTTTACGTGTTTGTCTGAGTCCCATGACCCACGTCAGTGGAGTTAGTGGCAGAGCACAAAAAATCTCAATTATGACACAATGCAGGGGCGGCAGTGCAGTAGTTGGTACGTGTGAGCAGTACTTGAAAGGAACTAACGCAGAAGTCACGCACCAGCCACTACAGGAGTCGCACAACGTCATGCAGAAACGTTGCAAGATGAGAAAAGGTGAACACTCGTAAAAGGCATCAGTCATTTGAAGTGAGTGAATAGCAATGTTTAGTGAAGATGCACACGTTGAGCAAATGCATGCAAATCGTTTCTGATCAAGACATGAAATATCTTCACGAAATCGGTACATTTGCGCTTGCATTTTATAGGGACGCATGCAGTCGTGCTTACCCAAATTTCTTTATGTCAAGTTCTGCGTGATAGATGCCCTGTATTGTATTTCCGGCTTCTTTTACAAATCACGAAGACAGTCGTATTTAAAAATCCAAAAGAAATTGGCACTTTGAACGAATAAACTGAGGCTGTTTGCCCACTTTGGGCTATGTCTCGATAATATGCTTACAGGTTATGACGCTGTGCGACATTCCTGAGGTTCAGATTACAACTTGTCTAGGTGGATATGCCAGGCACGCAGTACTATTAGTGGATTTAGGGTCGAATGGACAAGTGCTTGTTTAATATCCACCACAAGCAAGCTGGAGAAAAACACAAATACGACGTCATGCAAGGGTTGTTGGCAGGCGCCTGTGGCGAGATATTCCGTTCAAATGGAAACTACCAGAAGCAGTGCGTTTTAAAGCGTTTTGAGGGACCGAAACGGTCTGTTTGAGATTCACGGACATGTTTAGAGTACGAGGTCATATTCAGCACACCTAGGCGGACAATCGCTTTGGTTGTGTGGGCGACGATTTGGCCATTTTTGGAATTGGAGAATACCAGTAGATCTGTTGAGCCTGCCAGCTTATTCGTGTATTGTTATTGCCATTTGCCTTTATTTAGAGTTACCTCTTAGTTTGTTGTGATGCACTGCATTTTCGGATTCTTTGCTGCTTGCGTAAAGTATGCCCGATGAAGCTGCAGTAGAGCTGATATCAGGTGTTTTGGATCACTGGAGGTAGATTTGAGTCATCGATGTGGCGCGATGCATAAGTGAAAAGTTGCAAAAATTGTACATCTGCAGTGCAAGTTATTGATTTACGGTTTCTTGGTTGCCAGTTTCAATGCAGTGGGTTCAGATACATCCAGCTCCATTCTCACATACGTTTCAACACGGTTCGTGAATCGTTGTGTCAAGTAACTTGCAGCAGCGCCACTCCAATTGTTGATTTTCAAACTGCGAGTTACACGTCATTGTTTCACGGGTTTGGTCCACCTTACGATTGAAACTTTCGTAGTGAATGTTTTGTTATTGGTTTGCGTGTGCAGCGACTGAATGCCGCACTACTGTTGCGCGATTGAGTGACAAATAACAAAAGGGTTGGGTCGTATGGAGAATAAAGAGCGGTTTATCTGAAGCTTTGTGACTACCAAATATACAATTAGGACTATAGATGTGTTGTTTCGTCACAGTTTCATTCTCTTGTTGTTCTGAAATTATTGTTTTTTGTAGATAAACGTTGTTGCGATACTTCTCATTAAAGTAACTTTCGTTTTTAGAATAATGTCATTCTACTTATACCGCGGACTGTTGCCCAACATTGCTTTTCAATGTGCTGTAAAAAGTGTTGTAGTTCTTACACACTTAAATTGTGAATTAGGTTAGATAGGCTTTATGTGATTTCATTACCTAAGTTTTAATTCAACGTCGAGGACGTTGTTCCCTCGTTTCAAAGGAAATGTTGAAAATCAATGATTTTCTACCGGTCACGTCTGTTTGCAAAGATCTTTGTATGACACTGAATAACGCGGTTTAGGAATTTTTATGTAAGTGAAGTTATATTTAGTGGTCGATTAATGCATAAATTTTTACACTCCGGAAACGTTCTTATCATTAGATATTCTACCTGCTTCACAAACGAGAAAACGCTACTTTTTTGCTGCAAACAAATACTGTAGACCCAAAGATTCTTTACGCCGCTGTCCTACAGGAAACATCCTCATAGCTCAAGTATTGTATTGTATCTATATCTGTTGGTCCAGTAGTTAACCCCGATGCACAAGAATGTACAGTAGAACGTCGTCAGAGAAGTACCACTGCGAAAGTGTTTGAATTTGAAACAGGCTTCACAATGCGTAATATTGATCAAGAGCTAAGAGTAAACAGGTGACCGGCCAACCGTAACGAAGCGCCTCATTCATCCGAACCAATGAGATCAAGCCTTGAGCCAAGTGAGGCAATGAATAACTGAGCCAAAGCAATCCTTTTGTTTGCGACTACGCTCGGTGCTGTTCCAGAGCATTGTTTGTTCGTAGGGCGTTAATAGAAATCTGCGTTGTCTCAGTCTAAGCAAAAGTGCTGGTTCCTTAGGTGTTGAACAAAAACAAGCTGAAACTTTGTGCAGCAGCGTAAAAACCATGGTCTGCATGTGTGAAACACTCTGGTAGGGGTAGTAGGGGCACAAATGCATTCTGGTTTTGTTAGAACAGGGAGCATAATTTTGTCAGGATTAACAGCAGTGCAAGGCTACTATAGAGCACGTTGATTGAATTACGTCGAATTGCGAATCGTTTCGATTGTTTCGTCCGTCGAGAAATCTTGCAATGTACAACAGCAGGCGCTGCTTCGCATGAATATACGTTAAAGTTAACATGAAATGTGGCCATCACGCAAAGCCTACATGCGCGCACATTATCCACCCACAGTCTAAGTAGGATATGCTGGTGGCTTCTTTGTCATAGCCATGGGTACTTTCTTTATTGATACGGGGTGTAGGAGAACAATGGCTTTTCCGCAGCTGGAGCAAATTTTTTTTAATCAGGAAAAGGTATAAAAAATCATGCAAATTTTTGTTTAGCTTTTTTGTGTTCAAATACTTATATACAAAATTTTGAAATTCGAGAGAAATTGCAAGAAATTTCGGTGCGAGGATGACGTCTTTAGTCGTTAGGACAGTTTCGGAACAAAGCACGAAAAAGCTACTTTTACAAAGGAAGGCAACAAGACGCCGATAAGCTCTGCATCGCACGGATATGATTCTTGGCAAAAAGGAACGTGACAGTTGGCGATTCAGCTTGATGAAGGCTATTTGCTTCTTACTGTTTGCACGAAAAAGGACTTCATTGCAAGATTTTCTGTGAGCTTTATGGCGAAATTTGAGTACAAAGCGACCAATGCGTGTAGTTGTGTCTTTGTGTGCTCTACACTGGGAGGCTACAGTGGTTCATGGAACTAATCCCTGACCAGAGTTAAAATGGTTGTGATGTTAAAAGGAGATAGGGTGTTGAGCACCTGATATTGTTGAAATCCGAGCGTTTCGTTGTTTTCCCGGTAATCGGATGCGTTTAAGCTTGAATACGTTTTGCTTATTTTTCAAATAAATGTTTTGCAGATCCGTGTTTACTTGAAATAGCTTTGAATGTGGCGTAAGTTGCTTTATTCATTATATGCAGCTTTTACTGATAATTACTCGGAGGGTACGACTCGCCACCCAACGCTTGTTTGAAGATGAGCAGGAGGGAAAAACTCCCAGAGTTTATTTTCAAACATGGAACACAGATGTTACCGGAATGTTCACAAAAAGCATCGAGGAATGGCATGGACAGTTTTAGCTTTGAAAGTATATTTCAAGGTGTTTGCAGCAACTTACAGTTGCAAATAAAAAATGGAATGGTTTGTCTTCGGAGATTGGAAGACGAAGCAGTCGGCATACTCCTGCATGAAATGGAAGACGGCAAAAAATCATTATCTGTTGAAAAAGTGATTAGACTGCTGCGAAAACACCCAATCCTGCCGCAGTATTTGTTTACTGGCGATGATGAATACGAAAGTCTTTTTTCGTTTATATTAAGACACGATGACCAGTTCTTCGTGTGGGGCGAGCGCATCTATGCTTCCAAGCTATGCGCAAAAGCACCGAACTGCAGTGAATACAGAGAAGCAAAACTAGTTGAAAGACTTCTTCACGCAGAAAAAGAATTAAGTACGTTCCGTTACCAGCCGCCTGCGCCAACGATTTGGGAGAACGACATGAGATTCATGAAAAAGTTGCCTTTACTTTTTCATATTAGCGAATCTGGAGTTTTTGTTCGTAAAAAGAAATTTGTCGAGTTTCTACCGTCGGCAGAAATTCCTAAAGAATCCACTTGCAATCCTTTTACTTCACACAAACTGGCTGTAGCTTTTCTTCAGAATGAGGTACAAAAACGAGGAGGCCGTCTTGATTACGGGAACTTGAATTTTTTGCTAACTACTGCTTCTGCACAAATACATTCCATAATTCAACCTGATATGGACGAGACAGTCAAAACTTTCATCCGTGTACACTGTAAGTGGGCCTTAGTTGTTGACGACTTGTATGTGCAGGTATGGAGAAATGAAAAGTGGGAGCATTTATGTCAAGAATTACTGCATGAAGAATTTCAGAAACATGTCGCAATTAGCCATTTAAATTCAATCCCGCCTGGATTACAGCAAAGGCATTTTTGGAGGCCGCAAGCTTTCGAATCCACATATAGTGCAGTTTCAACGCAACCGGTAACTCCGCCACATTTGATGGACCGCCAGTTTCATACGAGGTCAAGCATTACACCAAGTTATCCAAGGTTACCAGTTGCTGAGAGCAAACTAGATTGCAGACCAGCGGTTCCTGTTGGCTTGAGACTTTTCCAGATGCCACCCATTGCAAGTGTCCAGCACACTCAAAACATGACCCAGATTCTAAACCCAGTTGGTTGTGAAACGCAGGGCCAAGACAATAATCCCTCTGCAATAGGAGTTGATAATTTGCAAGTTCCCAGCTCTGTGACCACACCTCAAAACCAGGTCTACCCATCTGTGACGTTCAGTTCGGCTCACACACGGCCTGCACGATTCGTGAACCAACCTCAAATGCCGCCCTATGCCAACTACCCCGTGTTGCAAGCGAGCAGAAATTTAAACATTAGTCAGACTCAAATTATGCCAAACACAAATGTTGTCCGAACTCAAATGCCTCTGAATATGTTCAGGCAAGTTCAAATGTCTCCACAGGCACTGAATGTCCCTCCAGCCGAGATACCTGTTTGGACGAACGTTGACCAGGTTGTAACAACTACAGGAATATATTCAAACCATGTACAAACACTCCCCAAAATGGAAGACGCTGGAGTCCAAATACATCACAGTGCGGCATCTTGCGTTGGGAATGTTCCGCCTCATGATAATGCAAACGTGGCTGAAATGAGATTCAAAACACCACCCGTGCGACTGCTCCCATCTGCCATGCCTGGTCCGTCCAGTATCGAGGAGAAAGGTGCAGTTGTCGAAACTTTGCCTCGGCCAAGATTTCAAACCTTTGCTGAAATGTCTGTTCCTTCTGCCCAACAAATGAAAGAACACGAGAGCAGATTTTCTGATGTTTCTCGTGTCCGCGAAGCCCCACCTCAGGCGTGCCATGGGAGCGAAGCTTTGGTTCATATTCATAGTCCGCAAACAGTTTTACGAGACAACATGACTTCGCTCTCGGCGCCCTCAGGTGATGAAAACGATCAACGGAAAACAGAGCACGTTTCGCCCTCGGACGTTCTATCGGACACCTCAGCACTCCAAACTAACTCTCACATGAATGTTTCGGTGAATAGATTGACATCAGATCCAGCCATGCCTTCCAAACCAGAAACGACAGACAACTGTAAGTTGGAACAGTCTGCAATGCCCGAAGAAATACAGTTTGGATCAGAGACCACTTTCTCTGTAGAGGAGTTGGCTGTGCAGTCTGTTCTTAATGAAGATACATCGCAACAACAACTGCATATTAACTTAGTCTACGTACGCTTATTGAAGAGGAAGATCGATCGGTTTGTCTCTGTTTTCGAACTGAGCCGATTTATTGAAAATTCGCGAATAGTTTATGTGAAAAACAATTTCGTATTGCCAAGTAAGACTCAGAGTCTTATTTGAGAGTTTCGTTTAATTCCTTTGAAACCTTTCCAACATCAGTTACTTTTTTATTTGCGATTTTATCGATCTTTTTTACTCTGGCATCATGTTGCATTGTCTTTTATATATATTAAGAAACCAAGGACCAAGGTTTGTGAATTGAAATTGTCTTTTGTCAGATGTAAACATTCTCGATGCGTCAACATTCCGTGTATTTCGGAGCACTGCATTTTTAACATTTACCGTATAAAGCTCTATTTTATGGCAAATTCATCGCTTGCGCACAAACTTCGCTTAATCCGGTCCTTCACCGAATCCGGGTAAAAATCCGGTATAACTGAGTTCTAGCGTTTTTTTTTCTAAAAACGTCGGTTGCTCGGCATACTTGAATGTTTTTAATAGATGCATCTTCAAATACTTTTCATAGGAAAGATTTTAAAAGATTGAGGAATAGGGACACCTTTCACCAATTTTTAGTTGCTTACATCTTTACAAAGTATTTCTGAAAAATCGTCCAAAACTATCTTTTACGATCCTTATAACTTTTGGGACAAAATGAAAAAGAAAGAACATACTGCAACTATTTTATTAATACTCCTTCAAGAAACCTTGATCCAGTCATAGAAAAGTATTTCTGGAAATTGTTTTGTGGGCACGAACACTTCTGAAAAGATTTGGGATTAGTTTTTTCGCAGATCCCAAATCACTGTCGTTAATTTTTTTGAAGAACTAATTTAAATTTGGCACTAAGAAACATTGTTGAGACAAAACAACATTCACTTTTCATCAACCTAAGAATCAATAAATCTTTTGTTTAGCTTAATGTCGTTTTGCCACTGCGGGTGTGTAAGCAGGATGGCATCAGGTACTGCTTGGCTTCGTTTTTTAGACCAATGTACTGTATATGTCCATGATGGACAGCCGCACGTATTTCTATAACTTTTTTATCAGGAACATGTAAAATGTTGAAACGGTGCAAACCGCCTTTCTGCGTTCGTGTTGCGTCATTTCTGGTTTGTGAATTTCTGGATGAATTTTTTTCTGATTATGCAATATTTTCTTCTTTTGTTGAACAGCAGCTTATTGTGCAATTATTATCTTAACGTTTATGTCTGATTACACTGTAGCTCTCTGCGTTGTTTTCATTCGTAACAAAAACAATTTTTAAGGTTTCAAGACCTACAGGATTGTAACTAAAACTATATATTTTTTGCAAATGGTCCATCAACACTATCCCAACAAAACGTATGAAATGTTGCTTGATGTTTCGCCATGTATACATTATTTACATTTGCGATTAGGATGCTTGTGAGCTTACCAATTCAACTTGCGCAGCTGTGCCGAGCAGCCCAAGCAACATAGTTTGCTGGACATTTGCATGTGTGTGCAAAGCTACCGTCATTGTTACAGGCGATATCTTGGCTATTTAATGAACAAGGCACACCGTCTTATGAATAAAAACTATCTCAACACAAGCAAGGATTGTCAAATGTGACTCACGTCAACTGGTCTAACCCATCCAAGCGCGGTCGCACGTACATCCAGAGCACTGTGTTTCATTAAATCTGTTTTTGTTGTCAGCAAGACGATTTTTTGCCAGAAGGTATGGGGGTCTTAGCCCTCCTCTATATTTTTTAATTCGATACAGTATTTTGCTATCGACTAGTTAAGCATCAAAGTGTTTTTCTTCCAGTTTCAGTGTTGCCAAAAGAAATTTCATCATTGCTGGCACCCCATGGGAAAATCCTTTTGGCCACCCCCCTGCAAAAATCCATTTAAGGTGCGCGGGGCCCTAGGCCAGCTTAGGTTTTGGGGCCCCACGCAAGTGTGACCTATTTGGCCGTTTGTCTGAAAAGCGTGAAAATATGCCCCTTTTATGTGTAGTGCCCCCTCAAAAGTCTATCTTTTCTTGTGCCGACTTTGGTTCTACAATTGCGTTAGATCTTCAACAGAAATTAAAAAAACATAACTGGCATTGCAATCTATTCTTGGAATTTATAGCTCTTTCGTTTAGTTCAGACGTTCTCTTCGTTAAATTTCCGTGATTTTTAGCGTTTATATTAGGTGTTTTTTTCGGATATATGGTACATTTTCATGCGAGACCCTGTTGCCGGCTTGCCGCCCTCAAATATCGTCCATCTGTCGATCTGACTATGCGTACGTTAACTCCTTCTGGTATAGTAATAGTGTAACCACAAATTTTATGAATCAAACAAGCACAATCCATTCAGTGGACATAGGGCTTATTTATGGCGTTTTGAAGATGTCATTTTGCAAGCAATGCAAAATATGGTGTTTTAATCCTCTATGCAATAGGCAGTGGCGCAACTGACAGGGGGAAAGGAGGCGAGCCGCCCTCCCCCGGGAAGCTAGGTGTAAAAATTGGGCTCCCATTAGTTGACAATTTGATATTTAGGATGCTGATGGTAAACAGCATGAAGAGAAGTTTTGCACAGCAGCAAAGCATTGTCGCAACACCCTCAGACAACCATATGAAGTAAGCCCAATGTAGACACGTTATTCCAAGTAAAGCTCACGAGAAACTGATCTAGCTGATTCAACTAACATATAGAGTTTCAACAAGCAATCTTTGTTGCGGAAAATCTGGCAAAAACAACCAAACGTAGGATCCATTACTGAAAATATTGCTTTTCATCGGAGCTTTGCAGTGTCTGGCGGTATTGTTGCGATGTTTTTGTCAGTGGAAAATTGAACATCAATTTAGTACTGTTTTTTTTCTGTAACCGCTTTCATACAGACGGCCTGCATCTCTCCCACCTCCAGATGAACAGTATTGTCGTTGTCACTGTACTGATAAGAGTCTAGAGTAGACATTTGCATTCCCGCTCGTTTCAAGGTAAATTGTGAAGTTATGCTTCTGCGCAGTTTTAGTTAACATTGAGTCGTCATAGGAAAGAGTTGTGCGAGGCCCCAGGCCATGGCCTATGTGGTCTATGCGTAATCCGTCACTGGATAGATAAAGTATTTCCAGCACCGGTTTAAAAAAAGATTGGTGTTGAATCAGTTTGTCAATGAAACAAATTTATTTGCATGAACACTGAAGAGTTATTTCGTGTCAAAAAGTCCATTTGGTGCAGTAGTTAGGCAACCCCAGCTCTCGTTGAAATTTCACTGCGCTTCGGCAATTTAACGTATGCTTTCAAAAGCATGTATTTAATTAAGTTTCGTTGTTGCAGTTCTTCCGCACAACACAATAAAGACACTTCTGTGCTTTATTTCACTGCTGCTGCGTATACTGTGTTGGTTATTTTCTTGAAACATTATTTGATTCTTGTTAATTTTTCGGTCTTCCACCTTTCAACCCAAAATTAAGCAATTATCGAGTTGTTTACATTCACCAACACAATGTGGTTGCTTCAGGTGGTTCTCAGATGCTGAAGCATGATAACAGAAGCGCAGTTTCGCAAGTTCCGAAGCAATAAACCATTTACATTTGCATAGTTTACCAATTACTATTCGTTTACGAAGATTGAACGATTGTAGTATGAACAAATACAAGAATGAGCAACCTTAGGCTATGGTGCGTATTTTGGCGTTATATTTGAAGGTAAACTTAACTCTTAATCGCATAAATGCGTTGTTGTTGACCTAAATGAAAATCAAGAAACACGTACAAACAGTGGCGTAGCTAGGGCAGGTGACGCCCGGGGCCGACCATAAAAGTCCCGCCCTTTCCATTCCTCAAATTTGCTCACAAAAATTTAAAATTGAAGATCCTGTCTCGTATTTATTTAAAAATATAAGGATTGATAAACGATCTTCAAAATCACAATCAAACACTCACAAACTGAAATGGATCTTGTTTTCGTTGTCGATTATGAGTCTTGCTTTTTCTGCTTGTCGCCACCTTCTCATCATTAATTTTTCTATTTTTTTCTTCACATTTGCATATACGAACCCGACATGTTTCGTCAAGTTTTCTTCCCTGTTGCTTTTTAACCTCCGGTAAGCCCACCAAGGGGCGTAACGACGGGGGCCAAGGGGGGCACAATTTCCCGAGCGCCGAATCGCTATGGGGGAGCAGAATCACTGTAAGGGCGCCGAAAAGTTCCAACAATGTCACAAGTACTTTCTTCAATACAGTGCTTTTTGTTCCAAAAGAACTCAGGTTCGAATATGGGGGCGCCAAACTTGTTTCTTGTCCCAGGGTCCATCTAAGCTCGTTACGTCCCTGAACCCACCGCATGACTTTTGAATAGCTTTTCATGTCGAAATGACTTTTCCTGATACCGTTGAACAACGAGACTTTTTCGAAACTCACACTGCCTATCGGCTGGCTCTGATTCACTCTACTTGTGAAGTTCAAACGAACAATCTGATCTCAAAGTTACCCAAGCAAACACACCAACTCCCACTACCTCGGAAATTGGGACAAAGAAGCAAAAATTTCTAGAAGACGTGAAATCAACATTTTAATTCTGATTAGCTGGGTTATTTCTTGCAATGACAGTTTGTTTGCCGATATGACACTCGCACTGCACAAGAGTCAGGTTCACTGTTTAGGTAACATGCAGTGATGAGCTTGCAGTTCACAAAATCCGCTTCTTTGCCTGCAGAGGCAGGCTGCAAACTCGGGAGGAAATTGTTTTACTATTGGCCTTTGTTGCGTAACAATAACATGACAACAAATCTTCTAAGATGCACATNAAGTCACGGTGGTAGGTGGTTTGCCGTCAGTGTTGCCACTCGTAGGGAAAAATTCTACAGTAGATATTTTTAGGCTTTTGTAGGGACAAGAGATTCCCGATGGGAAAAATCGCCATTTTGTAGGGATCCGTAGGAATTTTTGTGTTTAGAATTTTTATCGCTTTGTTTCTACCTTTGTGATACTTGGTTCCCAACCGTTTTTTTTTTGTATGCATTCCTCCCTTGGCTCATTTTGGAACTTTTCATTTTTCCCCTGTTACACAATTTCAGGAGGGGGGCTGAAAAGGTTCAAACTTCATTTTTGCGATGACTCCGATCGCACGTTGTGGGTTGTGGCGTTGTTGCGTCCTTTCAATAAGCCATTATTTGTACGATGATTAGCTCTGGTTGGTGGCTTCAAACAAGCAGCAAGTTTAACTGGGGAAAAATCAAAGAATCACTCAGAAAACTTGGAATGCACTTAAACATCTAACAAAGCAGGTATCATTAATGATATAACAATCTAATAGATAGCGCCACTGTTAATTTTGCGACAGAAAGAATAAAACATAACAAAAGTACAATCAAAACACATTGAAATACACCAGTAATAAAAAAGTTTCAAATATCAATTTAGTTCAACTTTCAACTCGATCAATACGAAATTTATTCTTGTTTTTCATCGGAAAGTAGCTGGATACAGGGTATGATTGCTGTAAAACCAAACTGCATATATGACTCATCATCAGTGAAGGAGTCTTGAGACTTGGTTTCGGAATCGAGACCCATTTTTGAGTGTCTCGGTCTCGAAGCTTTCAGGTCTCGTTTCGGTCTCAAAGGCTGCAGGTCTAGAAACTCTGAATATTGCAAAGAAATGGTTTAGTAAAATTTCTATAACCCAACAACTTTGTTGTATTTGCAGGTAAGAAACAACCAAAACCGGTCGGAAAAATGCCAAAGAATTGAAAAAAATCGACTTAGAAGTGATGACGACATTTTAAAAAATTTGGCAAAATGCACAAATTTTGTTATCTCGAGTCTCGCGGTTTTTGATGAAGAATCGGTCTCGAAGTTTGAACCAGGTCTCGATCTCGAAGTTTGAACCAGGTCTCGATCTCGAAGGTTACTGTCGCGACTACATAACTGATCATCGTATTTTTGTATTTTGGAACCTATGCTACTAAATGCTGTTATAGTTGCTTAAAAGTTAAGGCTGAAATCTACACAAAACAATAATATGATTGACTAACATTTATTTTCATTACACAAATCTGCTCAAGAAACTCTGTCTAACAACCGAACCCTAACAAAGACCTAAGGAATCTCGCACACACTGAAGTGGACAACCTACTGAACTTACTTCAAGAATATGCTTTGACAAGAACAGGACTGCGGAGCTGTCGTAAAAATGACACAGCTCGGCTCCGGAGCTCCTCTGTTCATGAAAGTGGCTCCGGCTCTAGCTCCGGAGTTGTGAGTTTTCATAGCTGCAGCTCCGGCTCGGGAGCTCTTTTTTTCATGGCTCCGGCTCCGGATCCAGTTTCTGTTTGTTTTCACACGTAAATATTTTCAATTGTCTTGGTGAGCCTCAAGTTGAATGGAAAATGAAATAAATGAAGTAGGCTACACAAAACTAAGAGAATGTACCAAACATTTGTGAGTAATCTAATGCGGTATTTTTTTACAAGCAGCGCTCTTACCATGAGGAAATCAGCGAAAAAACAACAATCACAGGCTTTGACGATTCAGAGAACAGTTGCTAGCAGAAACGTAACTCAAAGATAACGGTAATATAAACAATTTCTGGAAAGACAGTTGCTGGTTTTGCCGTCA
>JGI24021J15306_10006565_pt1 | contig 14034 bp, 10 predicted proteins | sample Ectturendosymbi1_FD_15306 | JGI IMG/M metagenome (IMG submission 15306) | reverse complement strand
TCCATGATTAATCATATGTTGTGCATGGTGTAAATGCCAGAGAATTCATATCATGGTTGACCTTTACCTGAGGTTTAATCTCTGTGTGGAAGTTGTTAGTGATGAAATACAAATTTGTATCTAACCGTTTGTAAGCAATGACCACAAGAAAAAGCAAGGAGTAACGCTTTCCGCCGCTGTTTCTGGCGCAGCAGCTTGCTGTATCCCACCTAATGGTGATGCACGCTTCATTTCAAGACCTTCGCAAAAATTCCTCTCTAGGAACTCTGGCGTGCTACAAATTTAACTTATCCGTCATCAGCCGTATAAGCCTTAAATGAAAACCGTAGATTTTTGTTTTTGCAGAGTTTTAAAACTAAATGCGTGAATATGGTGGCAACATACATTTTATACGCCTTGAAGCTCAAACTCTGACTTTTGAAACTAGATTGCCGCTGGGTCAAGAAGCAATCCAGTTTCAAAAGTCTTTTTCATTACGCCAGAGACGTTATTTGGCAACTATAGCGTTCATTCTAGATATTTATTTGCAATGATTAAACATGTATCGTGACGGTTCAGCAACAATTATGTGGAACCAACGTTTTCATCTGTGATTTTCCATTAATTTTCCGGCGAGGAAAAAATCAGTCTTGTCAAGTAATCAGAGTCAGACCTGCCCATCGTCTCAAAGTGTTTCAACTTTCATCTGCTCTTGACACCCTATCCTAGAGTAAATTTGAAAGTATTCAGCTTCAATGGGAAGAGTAAGCAGCAAAATCTAACGCAAGTGGGAAGATGCCATTTTTGTGTAAGTGCCGAGGGTAACACTGTCATTACTTACAGAAAGCATGCAATCTGCTTTCTCGATAAAACGTATGTGACTCAAAAGAGACTAAATTGAATTATTTCCCCTCGATTGGATTTTGATATTTAACCACTAATGGATTTTAATGAAGACTACAAGCTGTTACGCTAGAATGGCTAAATCAACCAACCAACTGTTGTGTCAATCTGTGGCGACTAGTACAGTCCCGTCGCCACGGGGGGTTCTGGTGGGCTTAATCCCCAAACAAAACTCCAATCCCCCCAAACTGAAATATGAAACAATAAAAAAAGTAGAGTTTTTGTCAAATATTAGAATGTCCAGCTCCCCCGCACAGCACAAATGTAAAGCCCCCAATTGAGGAATTTCTGGCGACGGTTCTGGACAAATATATTTCTTAGGTTTACTAAAGAGCCGTGGTGATAACCGACTGTGGCTTCGTTTTGGCAAATACATAACTATTTTCACGCTTCATGTACACTGAGTGGGTCAAACATATCAAGTTTGTTTAGAGGACATGTGTAACTTTCCTCAGTTTACTATACTGTGTTTATCACATGTGTGACTCATTTTTTAAACTCTAAATAGCTAGCTAAATACCTAATCATTTCTAGGAAGCAAACTTAGTGCAAGCAGTGTACACAAATGCTGTGGCATTAGCATTTCATAGCATTTAATGACATAAAATCCAAACATTTTTCAAACGCGTTGAGAGACTCCAGCGTTTACGTTTATCAGCTGCACACGTCAATTATTTGCTCAAGGATTGGTTGACCACAGGATCTACGTCCTATATGCGGGTAGGTTTTGTAGAAGGCCTACTTCGGGAGTCGGTGTCTTAGTGCAAAGTCGCTATACCAGTGACGGAGTCTCGAGACCCATTTTTGCGAGTCTCGGTCTCGAAAGTTTCAGTCTCGTCTCGGTCTCGAAGGCTGCAGGTCTCGGTCACAAGCCTATTGTTTGAGACTTTTAATACTGAAACGATATGGCATAGCAAAATTTCTGTAATTCAACGTGCCTTTTGTCTGCTGTATCTGCAGGTGAGAAACGACCAAAGCAGGTNGGAAAAATGCAAGAAATTCGAAAAAAATCAATTTCGAAGTGGTGATGACATTTTTTAGAAAAACATTGGCATATTTCACAAATTTTCAAGTCTCGGTATCGATCTCCAAACGCACGTCTCGAGTCTCGGATTTTTTGATGAAGTCTCGCTCTCGGAGTTTCGGTCTCGACTACATCTCTGCAGGCCCGTCGCCAGGATTTAGCAGCAGGGGGGGCCAAAAACCAAAAAGAAGGCCAAAAACCAGAAAGGGGGCCACATTTTTGAAATACAGTATTGGATATATGCAACAACTGGGGATCCAAACGTGAAATGGGGGGGGCACCGATTTCAAATGGGCGGTCGGGCACCACTGGCCCCCCCGCTGGCGACGGCCCTGCATCTCTGGTCGCTACTCGGCTTCGATTGAACGTATGTGTTGGTGTACATCAAAAGCGTGTAAATACAAAAAGCGCAAGAACAATGTCGGCCACGATGACTTCTTGATCAAGTGGAATATTGGCTGCAAAAAGCATACTGCATACCGTACACTTCTAGCATCGAGATTGTCACAAGCGCTTTTGCAAGAGAGTTTTACAAGCAAATAATGGCTTTCATCCAAAGTCGAAACTTGGAACTTCACTAAATACAAACTTTTCAAACTTGCCAATTCAATGAAAATGGACGTTTTATTTTCCGGCTCAAATCTGAACACAGTTGTTCAGGAAAAGAACGCAAGACAAATGCACGTTTCATGGATGATGCTTTGAAAATAAGGGGCGTTAAATATTTCAATGTTGAGACTTGTTTGTTGTTTGCCCCCCATATCAAAATTTCTGGCTACGCGCCTGGGCGTTCCCACACCAAATATAATGGAAGACGATACCAAATAGTTTGAATAAAGTGAGCATTCGCCTACACGAATTTCCACATTGGATCTTCCTGTTTGCAGACTTTTTGACTAACTGTTGACTTTTGCCTAGCAGTACGAATCTGCGTGTCGCTAACACATCTGTGAGAACGCAGCCATATTTTAATATAATCGTTTGAATCCCATATCTTCAAGTGATGTTACTAGTGCAAAAAGGTGTGGGAACGGCGTTCCCACACTAAAAAAGGTGTGGGAACGCCGTTCCCACGCGTTCCCACCCTACTACACCCCTGGGTGGGACCAATGGAACAAATTCTAAAAAATTTAAAATGGACAAAAACTAAGGAAGGGCGTCTTTGATCTGAACTGTTAGTTAATCGAAAACCTATCTATCAGAGTTAGTTAATCGAAAACCTATCTATACAATGAAACAAACACCAATCAATTTGGAGTAAAGTAATGCGAAATATTGCCGAAAAGCAAAATCCATTCCATAGGTCCCACACTTCCCCCTGGTGGGAGCCAAGCACTGCGGTTCTAACGAATTTTCTGGTATATTGTTAAGCCTAATGTTTAAAACTAGAAGAAATAGTGGAGAAACTGTTGCAATAAGTAGTTTGGCTGTCTGTCGACCCAGTCGTTGCTTGAGCAGCGTCAAATAAGGGACATCAAGCAGTGATATTCGCAAGTCTGTAGGCATATCAACACGCGGGATTTTGGACTTTTCTCGTAGTCGTAGGCAGTATAGGCTAGTGTGCAACTGTTCGTTTTATTATAGGCCTACTTACATTGGTTCAAAGAGACCAATACCGACATAGCTATCGAAAAATACCTAATTGGCCGAATTTCATTTCTTAAAGAGGAAAAACTTAAGTTTCTTTGAAAATACTAAAAATAATCCAACAATCATAACGTTGCTACTACTGAATCGTCACATCGACTTTCGTTGCGATTAAGAGTTGTGGTTAAGTTTAGCCTAATTATTTTTCACCATGAATTGTCACAAATCCCTCCAACTGTATGTGTTATTATTAGCAAAATTTCCCCTGAAACAAACTTCATATAGTCTTCGGTAAAGCACTGCCAAAACATTGTTACGTAGGCGAAACATGTCATCATAGTCTGCTATCATGTGGTTTATAAACTTCGGTTGTAACGTGAGTAACACAGTGGAAAACAAGTGTCTTCTAATGAAAAATTACGTGGAAAATGACTGGTGCGAGACGATTTACCTAGCAATTAAAAGCTAGTAAAATTAATTACAGTTAGCCGTAAGTTGTAAAACGTGCTTATCATGTTTTTCAGTCAGTTTGAGTGTTTCACTGTGCTTGTGGATATAGCTGTTCTGTGTTCATCTGACTAATGACAGAGGGCCTATGCCAATACAGTAGGCTAGGAAAGGGATGACTTAGACTAGCAAGTAAGTCCAACCATCCCCATCTTAGCTAAATCAAGAATTCCAAAAAATTGTTTTCGCCACCTGTAGTTTGAGGCTTGCTAAGAAGTCTTTCTGTTGTGGAGATCACGCCGAAAGTTGGATGGGGTAGAAAGTGACTGAGGGTGAAGCATAGGCGTAGCCAGGGGGGGCAAAGGGGCCATGCCCCCCCAAAATTAAAAAAAATATAGCCATTTTTTGCTTTGTGAGGCGTTTTTCTAAGCAAAATGGTGTTATTCGCCTAAAATCAAACATTTTGGCCCCCCAAATGTTTGGGCTGGCTACGCCACTGGGGTGAAGTGCCTTTTTGCCAGTTAACTAACATAAGCAGTGCGATTCCACATCCAGCAACTTTTCATTGACTTCCAAAGCGACGATAAAGCCCGTGCCATATTTTATGAACACGGATGGTCAGACTTTTGGATCAAGTGCAGTGAGCGCTTTACGGAAGTTTGGGGAAAAGTTAAGCTTTTATTACTACTGGAGTTTCCCACGACGTATGTTACTGAGCAAGGTTTCACCCAAGTACTGCACATGCGTAATAAATACTGCAATTGTCTTGACATGAACAAGACCGGGGGGAAATGTCATACGACTTAAGCTGATCAACTTGCAACCTGCTTTAAAAAAAGTTGCAAATAGACAGCCAGGGGCAAGGTTCGCAGTAGTTGGAACCAATTGTTTTTGGAAATGGAATGACATTTTTTCTATAAATGTACTTGCGATTGTTTTGTTTGTTCGTTTTTTTGTGTGCTAACTAGATTTTTCGTTTATTTAATTAGCATTAAAATATTTCCAAATTAAAATAATACTTTAGCCAACACTAAAATCATAAGTGGGAGCGATTTTTAACCAAAGTTCCTGTAGGGAGGCGATCGAACAAATAGGTTGAAGACCACTGCTTTAGAGTTCTGTAGCATCAAACAACAATCTCGCATAAACATTTAAACGTCACAATGCGCATACAATCGCATCACTGGCCATTTTCAGCGTGGTAACTGCAGCTGAAGCAGAAATAGAAATGCACGCATTAAGCAATTTAGACTGTTGAATTAGTAACGTTAGCTCAGCGGTTCCCAAACTTTTTCTGATCGCGTACCATTTGTGGGCCCTATATTTTCACGGCCTACCATCTTGAAAACACCAACTTGTTCCAGGAAAACTCAATATACCAAATATTATGCGATCAAAAGTTTGGCAAACCAGACTTCGCGCGAATGCGGCATGAAGAACATGGATGTGATAAAAACTATAATCGCCATTTTTCGAAACTAATAAGGGAGGTACACAAAAGTGCAGGAGTTTATTAACAGAACCCGATAAGTGAAAAAATGCATTCTTTTTGTGTAGAACTTGTCTTCGACTGAGATCGACCAGAATATTTCTTGATAACTAGCGATCGACCGGGCGGTAATAAAGTCACAAGTACAAAATGTCATAAATGCAACGTTTTTCCTGTAACTGAATTTATGTTTACCACACATTTATCATCGAGAGCAGTAATTTTTATGTACTTTCTGGAATATTGATTGAAAAATGTTCTTTTTAGATATCTTGTCAATTCAATGCAAAATCAGGCACGATCGACCAATTGACACTCGGCGATCGACCGGTCGATCGCGATCGACTTGTTGGCCACCCATGGTGTAGAAGAACAGAAGGGTTTCGCGTACCACCTTGAAGGCCTTCGCGTACCACAGTTTGGGAACCACTGCGTTAGCAGGAATAATTAGGCTGGATAATGTTTTTTTGAGTAATAGAACTGGCAAGCTTTTATAAATGTCAGTTATTTTGAACTATAGTACATCCAAGAACATAAAAACTCACCTCGAAAATCGCATTTTGGATCCCCGAAAATCTTGTTTCGGACCCCCATGGATCCGGAAGCCCCGCTTGGGAACCGCTAATTTAAATAGACTGATTTCCAGGCTTGTCCATGGGAATGGGATTCCTATGGGAATCCCATGGGAAACGTCCCATGGGATGGGATGGGACAGGCATAAATTGCTATGGGATGGGAATGGGACAGATAAATATGTCCCATGGACACCCCTGCTTATTTCCACTGAAATTGAGGCAGTCGCTTGACAGTTTAATGAAAACCATTAGAGCTCTTTGAAGCTTGTCATTTTAGTGGAAGTATTCCAGCGTATCGGGAACAGAAAGAGGATACAAAATCAAAGGATCACAACGTTTGTAAACATTGTTGTTGTATTGTGGATCTAAACCTTTGCACAAACGAGACTCCTTTGGATATCTTTCTTCAGGTTGAAACAATAATTCAAAAACCAGCTTTGTACGCGACTTGCAGCGAAAGAGTTGCTGAATTGGCCAGGCCGAAAACAGGAGATTTCGGCCCTTTTACAGATTCCAGAAAGCCTGAAGACTCCATCTGGAATGTGAGAAACACAGTTGATTGCTAGAAAAGATTGTTTACCAAGCATGCGTTTCTATTGGTACAAATATCAGCTCATAAATATCATGGTTCATTAGCATGAAAAAGAAATCCTTTGTGGCATTATGTGTGTTGCTTTATAAATTCAGTTCACTTCTTTTCTAATCAACTTTTATGACGGTGCCACTGTTCAAAGCTGGTGATTTTCCATTCGTGATTTAAAGTCTGTATTTTCCTCCTTTTTTGTTGTAATCAAAATCGCTGCACTGGAGAAAAAGTCGAAAAATGCCTTTTCAACACTTTATGAGGGTAAATTGCACGTTCTTTTTGGATTATGCTAAAATTTTTCAGGTTGTGAAGTATACGATTGCTAGTGCATTTTTTAAAAATATTGCGGTGTCTCTGCAGCAAAACAACCTCTATCCTGCCAAACACACCATGGAAAAATGTTTAGTATTACATTAAAACTTGTTATGATTTCATAGGTGAGTAAACCAGCTCGTGCTGCAACAGCCTCGCCGCGTGTGATGGAGCTAGCGAAGCATAAAGGCTTTGCAGAAGGCTACGTTGCCAACAGAGGTGTGGAGTGGTCAATCTCGAGAAGTGCCAGGCGCGCTATAGCAACGCCTAGAGTGGAAAAATTAGCTATACCAATTACAAGGTATGATGCCGCATTTTTCTCTAGAACTGCCTGAGTTGTTAATGAATATGCATGTCTGTGATTGAAGTCTACCTAAAAGTGAACTTTTTTATCATTGCATAAGTGCGTAAAAAGTGCTTTAATGCAACAAAATCGTGATCATCGTTTTTCGTCATGGGAAAGCTGTTTTCAGATGGGTATTTTGCTGGAGGGCAACTGCATCCTGAAAGAATTGACATTTTCTGACCAACTATCTCTGCTCAAACGCCAGAAATTTTTGAACAGATCCCTTCAAAGTTTTTAACCTTGACAATAAATACAGATTTTTATAACATAATTCAAAATTCGAAGATGCGTAGAGGTATGTAAGCCAGTATCCTGACACTCATCGGCATTTAACCAAGAGATATGAAAATGGCAGCTCAAAAAATTAGCTAAGTGTGGCTGAGTGTAAGACTGGAATTGAAGAAACAAGGTTAAGACCGCATACCTTCCAAAACTATTATTACAATTTGCATAAAACAAAGTATACTGCCCAGGTGAGAAACATAACTTGACTACATGCATGAAGTACGATAAAAATGAAATGAACCGGTGGTATTAGAGGCCAATGTGAATATCAATAACGAATTTTGTGCCTATTCTACACCTTCTATCAATTTTTTGATACCCCAATTTACTTTACTTCGATACTGTGCAACCGGTATTTCGACACATCGCTGATTTTGTGTATCAGAAGTTGAAACCTTGACGATTTCGTATCAATATTTTTCAGATAGTTTTTGCTACAACCTGTTTTTTAAATGCTATTTCAATTTTTTTTCCTGTGGACATTTCAAGAATGATCATTTGCATTTTCTCCTTGCAGTTTTGGTTTAGTGTACTCAGATTTTGATAAATATGCAATTTTCACAGCGAACTTTTCAAGATTCTTGCAAATGAAACGTCAGTATAGTACTTGACTAAAGACCCGTGACGAACAAAACACGATTAGTGAGCTGGGCCTCGCTAGTGGTTGTGCAATTCATTCAGCGTGGTTCGAAACTCATGGAGAACTCGTGAAATAAAGGTCCTTTTTCCTACAAGTACCGTTATTCTCCGTAATCGTCTGTAACAGTGATGGCGAACCTTTTATGGACCGAGTGCCTTAACAGCAACCCTAATCTCACTTATGTATTCCAAAGTGCCAACACGGCAATTTCAGCTGAATGGGCCAACTGAGGTTTTACGTTAGAAAAAACATCTTATGCATTAACATATTTAGTTTAAAAAGTACGCAATGACAAAGCTTCCAATGATACACACAATTATTTACTGAAAGGTTAGAGTTTCCATTTGGTATGCTTTTGAACAATTAATGCGATTTTGCTGTTACATGCTTGCTGACAATTTATCTACAACCTTGGCTCATATTTTGTAAGTTTGAGAGCAACACATGCAGCACTCAGTTCATTCGTGAGTTTGTTTCTGGTGTCAGATAATAATTCATGCCTGAAAAAACAGCTGTTTACAAGCATAAGATGATCCAAACAAAGTAAGGAAAGCAATCCCCTTTCCTTTCATTGACTTAAAATTATTTGGCAGAGAATTTCAAACTTTAAGTATTTAATTTTCACAACTAAGTGTGCTGTCATTTGTCATCCCTTCTATCTTCGAAAGTGTTTCACGCAGGTCGTAGAATTTGTTTTTCAAGTACGAGGTTTCTTAAAAATTCCAATAGCTCCATTTCTAGATTTTGTAAATCTAATCAGTGTACGCAGGAAAGATCAAGTTCTTCAAATTTGACTTGATCTAGAAAAGTAAGAAAACGCAGGGTTGTCTCCATTTCATGAAATTGTGAAAATTCTTTTGCTAAAATTCATCTTTGCAGCTGCTACAAAGCTAATTTCTCGTAGATTTCTTGATGGCTTGTAAGATTGTGTGCAAATCTTGTAGAACTTTCCAAATGTACTTTTAGATTTGGAAAATATTTCAGCTGCCCAGTTTTAATGTCTCTTTCAAAAACATGCAGTTTTCTGTCAAATGTTTTGATACTGTTGCGATCGGAATGCCAGAGCGGCATGTGCGCACAGCTTCGCACTGTGGCAGCAAGCAATAATAGAGTTCACATGCCATGATCACTCTATTATTGCTTGTTCACGCCACATACATGTGGTGTTGTTCTTCGCGCACATTCCGTTCGTGGTGAATCACACATTGAACGCAACGCCAACGGAGAGGTTACAACAATATCACAAAACACCTTTTCTGCAGTCTTCCCTACACCTTGCAGTTCTTTTTTTAGTGCAGGCTTGGCCAATCCGCGGCTTGCGAGCCGCATGCCCCTTTTTGCCCAGTGTCAAGCGAAATTTCTGACCTATTTATTGTTTGTCAGTTATTTTGCTTCTCAGAGGAAAGGAACAAAGTTTGGCGATTACTTTTTTGATGTGTGTTGTGTGAATAAAAACTTTTTGGTTAGATGTCAGATACCCACAACAGGCTATAGTACGGGAATAACTATAACCACTCAAAAATATTAGACTTAGTGTTAGACCTCAATTGTATTCCTTTTTCTAACTCTAACCCGACAAACTAACCTAAACACTAAACCCTAAGCCCTAAACACCAGTTTTCTCAGCGTATTTGATATGTAGAATATCACTCTGTGCATGCTGATATGGCATGAAGTCAGAAATTTCGCAAGACAGAAATTTCACGTGACACCGTTTTTTATGCGGCTCTTACGTAGATGCCGTATTTATTCGTGTATAAGTCGCAAAATTTTGAACCAAGACAAGGAATGCCAAAAGTCCCCACCAAGCAACATGCATGAAAATAAATGTCTTGTAAATTTTTGTCTTCATCATGTTGGCGTCTGATATTTGCAATAAACCTAGCTGAGCAAAAGTATGTGTGTGAGTGAGGAAGAGATGGGTGATGTCCATGTGTGCCCATGTGTATGATGTGGCTCTTTGGGGTAACTCAGTAACAAATGTGGTTCTTGGTCTCTGACCGGTTGGCCACCCCTGGTAGTGCACTGAAGTGTAGTGTAAAATCTGTAAAAAACGTGAGGTTGTCAAGCCAGGCCACGTCAGTAAGCTGTGGACATTCCTGCCTTTTTCATCTATAAACAGCCTAATTTCATCTAAGCAGGCTACAAATCTTTCCAGTACTTGTCCTCTGCTCAGCCACCGGAAATTATTGCGTATATGTAAGCATTAATAATGCTGTGCCTGAACTTCCTCAAGAAGTGCTTTAAACTGTCGACAATTCAGAGCATGAGCCTACGTAATTTACTATTTTTGTGACGCCTCTGAGAACATTGTCGATTTTTTGCTGCTTTCTTTGGCACAAAGAGCTTCTTGATGTATAATGCAATGGAACTGAATGACTTGATGTTTTGTTTCTAAAGAGCTGCACTAATCCAAAACAGTGTTAAAAAATAATATTACAAAAAGGAAACAAGCAGTAATGTTACCAAAGGAGATAATGTCTGAAGTTACATGCTGTGTAAGTGGGTGTTCCTGATTGAACACTGGGAAAGTAATTAGTCCTTCGTACCTTAGCAGTGTCTTTTCAGGTGGGTGTCCCGATCTTGGGACCAACCTGGCCCCGCATCCCTCTACATTTGTGGCAACAAACTCTGTACTGGAACGACGGTGCATGTGCCCACAGAGAAGGCTACGAGTGCCACCTCTGGGGCGCGTGCCGTAGGTTCGCCACCACTGGTCTATAAAGTCAATTTCTACATCTACACAGAGCTCTGTGCATATGGAAAAAATAATAATGAACTACAATGTAAGCGAAATGCTAATCAGCTGAGATAGATGATAACTTAATGCTTGTTTTTTTTCTCAGAGCGTCTATGGATCACGTGCAGTTCAATCCCGATGCTTTTACAGTCAGTCCTAAAGCTTTGAAAGCACACTGTTCATCTCGGACAGAAGAGCTATCCAGGCCAATTCAACGATAGCCACCCAGCACACGTGAAGCAAACTGCAAATACCCACAACTCTTTTGCCAGAACTCAGTACATGCATAAGCAAGCTGCCATTATAAATGTGTATATTCTATTCCCTGCCGCACTGTTTCAAGAGGATAGAAAGAAAAAGAACTTAACATCTTACGCCGCCGCTTGTTTGGACCTGATGAGCTTCCAACAGCATTTCAACCTTAAAGATCTGATTTCAACTTCTCTGTAACGTTTCCCAAATAAGAACATTCTTCCCCAGAGTCCTCGAAATCATTGCTGAGGGTAATTGGCTCTGATGCTGAGGTCTTTAGAGATATAGTAAGTGTTAAAAAGTGTGGAACCTACATTGAAAAAGACACTCAATCACTGATATGGTGTCATGATAGAAAAACAATTTCAAAGGAGCACCGTAACTTTACCGTGACAAAAGTTTCATAAATATTTTAAAGTGACTTGGGATTGTGATGTAATATCTTCGAAATCTTTTAATCATTGCGCAGCAGGCATGACATCGTCATCCTTGATATTGTTTTCCAATTCCGACCATGATATGTTTTAACAATATTCAGGAAAAGGTTTTCTCTGTAAAAACAATTAGGCTAGCTTTCGTTGTATGCTGAGGAAGTGAAAATCTAGCGGGAATGTTGTATTTTCTCCCGACAGAATCTCAGTTTGAGATATGTTTATTGCTTATGATCTTTAATTTAGAAGATCTATGAGGAAAGCATTTGCCTCTTACACCTGTGTAATAGTAAAAATATGGGGCAAAAAATTGAAAATTTCTCAAAGTTTGCTAGAATTTTTGCCAAAAGAGCTTTGTATTGCATACACAAGAATTTTCAAAATTGGGAAGGATAGCTCGGCAGTTGGCAAAAATCTCAGATAACTTTTCTGGTTGTTCAAACATTTCACGATAAAAAATGAAAAATATTGGCGGAATTGATTAAAAGTTGATGAGACAGGGTTTGTTGTTCGATGTTTTCTTCATTAGTTCGGCTATTTTAAAAAGTGGGAAAAGCTTGGGCAAAACTTGTGCGAGAATTGAGAAATAGAAAGTTGGGCAAAACATTTTTGTCATTCCAAACAAATGGGCTCCTGCGCGGCTGTGATCCTGATTATAACTAACTGAAAAGGGAGGTGTTGCAGTTGACTGCATCGCCTTGAACTACTGTGGCAAGCACAAGCGAAAGGTGGCAATTCGGGGCATTAACTAACAGGACAGCAACCAGCAGCAATAGAGATCCATTAGTGGCTTCACTCTATTACTAATAGATTGCACTATCATTATATAGGGATAAGTGTGAACTACGATAATTCGCTTGTGGTGACTATCACAGTGACTTGTTACTCATGGGCACCATCTAGCGGTGACCATTTATTTACAAGTGGCGCCATCCACCGACCGCCACATCACTTCCCTCTCCATTAACTTGAAGTTCTATCACTTATCATCCATACTTTAACTCTCAGTTTACAAGTTCGACCCCTTTGGTTCAACGGAGGATGTTACTGAGAGGGGCTTATGGCCTTTCTCCCAGATCCCTTATCGGGCGCCATATGTTGCAGTTGACTACATTGCCTTGAGCTACTGAGGCAAGCACAAGCGAAAGATGGCAATTCGGGGCATTAACTAACAGGACAGCAAACAGCAGCAATAGAGATCCATCAGTGGCTTCACTCTATTACTACTAGGTTGCACTATCATTATATAGGGATAAGTGAACTACGATAATTCGCTTGTGGTGACTATCACAGCGACTTGTTACTCATGGGCACCATCTAGCGGTGACCATTTATTTACATGTGGCGCCNTCCACCGACCGCCACAGAGGTATGTGTGAAATCTTCGGAGTAGGCCTACATAAGTCGTAGTAATATCGGGGATTTTCTCGAATATTAGCATGTCAAAACAATGGAGTGAACACACCAGTGACGATTTCGTCTTGTAACATGTTTCGGCATATCTCACGAGGTATGCCTCACTCACTGAACATCCTCGTCTTAAGGACAATGTTGTTTCGCCTTGATCGATGCAGACACGACTATTAAATCATGCATTGTTCCTAGCCATTTTTAAAAACAAATTACAGTCAATACGTTTTATTTTTTAGATTGTGAACTTCTTGTAAATCAGGATAACGGACGTCTAATCGTGTGTGAGATTGTCCATCGCGCTGGCNCTCTGTAAACTGACGCCACAATCAACGCTGTGCTTTTCACTCGGTGACTTTCAGCAAATCAAAAGATGGTTCCAAGTGGTTGCTCGGAATACCAGGGCTGTGGAGCCGGAACTCAAATTTCCAGCCATCCAAAATTGATTGGGCTCCGGCTCCACAGCCCTGTGGAATACATCCGATGCCAATGTACTTGCTACACGAAAGTTTTCTCCAGGTGACCTTTTCATCAAAATGCATTCCACATTTCTTCACCATGTACAGTACAACAGGGTTGTGACTGATCTTCAGTAACATTTCATTTAACGTTGAAATTATCTGAATTCCTCATCAGACGAATGTGCATCAATCGTTGCTAACCCATACATTTACCATAGCAAAAATGACTCCTGATGCGTGTTTGAAGTAGGCCTAGCTAACAAAAGGAGCAAACAAGACAATCATTTTATATGGTTTTGTTGAATGCTTGTGAATTTTAGACCAGTCCGTCTTTGACATTCGAATGCTGTAACATGCTAATATGACGACATTTTTCAGTAAATACTTTTACCGAATGTGTTCAAGGAATTAAAATTATTGCTAATCCAAACTCATGGATAAGGAGAAATTGGCTGTATCAGAAGTCTTCTGCTTCGATGTTGTGACTAAGCTCTTTCGCCTCTGCCGTCGTATGCTGTTTCGTTTGAACCAGGCCCGTAACCAGCTGGTGACGCCGGGGGGGGGGCG
>JGI24021J15306_10006563_pt1 | contig 14035 bp, 11 predicted proteins | sample Ectturendosymbi1_FD_15306 | JGI IMG/M metagenome (IMG submission 15306) | reverse complement strand
AAGGACTGAGGATGCGTAATTTTACGTGAAATCGATTTCCTATTAAAAATTTGCTGATCGATTCCTTGCTTACACCCATCGTGGAAAGTACATACTTGAAGTATGATATGAGTTATAACATATAACTCAACCACACGCGAACGACCAAACAACCTCTTCTTTCGAAATAAACGCCCTCGAAAAGATGTGTACGATTGTCGATGGCATTGAAGTTCCTAAATATATACAAATAAATACTCTCGACTCAAAGGGACGAACATCTGGCTACGCACCAATGCGTCAATAACGAACGATGCATGACAACCGCTGTGATGTTTTCGTGATGCACACCAGTGCCACCAAGCGACAAAAAGTGCACTAATACCGTGGATGTATGGCCTGCTCTTCTTCCCTGAAGCTTAGCTTGACCACTCGTGGGCAAGCAATATGCCAAAGCTTAATCGGCAGGTCATACTAAGCTTCCGTACCACATCTGCAAAGTAATTCCATTCCGTCCGCTTATCGGCCCAACGTTCCCATGTGAGCACATTTTCACATTCGCATTTGTGAAACTTCCATTAAAATCTTCTTTGCGCTTTCAGTGAATTCTACCTGTTCTTGTGTTGTCTTACCGCTAGTTACGGTCATTTTTCAATTATTAGCTACATTTGCTTGGTGAGACCGTGCTGAATGTAACACAAATAGCTTTCTGACTCGTTTTCATAACTTCACAATAAACAAGCAAATAGCCCGTTCGTATTCTGTAATCAGACACAACGGCAATGTCTTTTCATCCCAACTGCATTTCGGCGCTCTAAAACATTTTCTTGTTTTTTAAACGAATGATACTTCGTAACTCCCGAACCGATTGCGCTAGAGCAGGGGTCTCCAATGGCCCGCAAAGCCATTTTGTCAGCAATGAAAAAATAATACATTTAAGAAACGCTTGTTGATTTGGTAGAATGTAATATATCCCGAATAAGTTACATCACGTAAGATGTCCGGCCATCGAACTGTAATAGCTTATGCTGCCTTCTGACAAAAAAAGTTGAGACCCTTGCGCTAAAGAGCCAATGAAGACATCCTCAGATGCGTCTAATTTGAAATAAGCAAAAAAGGCACCTTTGCATTTGAAATTTTAAAAAAATTCGAGCAAATTTTGTGATTATTTTTTGGGTTATTTTCAGATATTTTTTGTCATAATTTCACAAATGGTTTCACGCTTACCTGCTAGCTTTTTTAAACCGTTTTTGGAGCTTGGGCTACTTGCAAGGACTCCAACTGACCAAAAAACTCGAAGGAAGTCACTCATCATTGTTTTAGGGGGCATATTTTTATTTGAAAATAATATTTCACGAAATCCCTTTTTTTATTTTATGATTTAAGGCCATAACCTTTGCTAATACCACATTTTAGAGTGCGCAATTGTTACCATTTAAACTATCATTTTTATGCTTTTTTATCATTTACGCTATTTTTCCGGCAACGAAGGCGATAGAAAGTTATAACTATTTTCCTCTGAAAATTGGCAGCATGTTGGAAGATGTGTGGCAACCTTGTCCGTGATTTTCAGAAGTTTCCTGTTTCGGAAACGGGAGCAATGGACCTTCAAAGACGAAAAACCATAAAAACACCCCCATTTTTTGAAAGTTTGTACCCCTTACTCTCTCAAAAAAGATACATAACGATGTGACTGACACATTTTGTGCAAAATTGTTCAAACGTGCACGGTTTTCGCTGCACAGCCTTTTGAAAACAATCACAACTATTGTCGGAAGAAGCCCAAATCGGCTGTTCCCTCATATATCACAGCTACATCAAACAATCATACATACACAAAGGATACATCAAAGACGCGCTGCACTTATACATTTCTGACAATGCCTAAAATGTTATGGACAAAAAAAGATTAAGTTATTCCCACCACTAACCTTAGATTACCATTCAAGGGCTTTAAAGATGCAGATACAGGTAAATTGCCTCTTGAAATTTTTTCTCAGGTCCAGACGACGTCACGCTGCCCCACAATAAGTTCAAATCTTAAATTGCCCGGATTATTTTAAACCTAAGCTAGAAGACTTTTTGTTTCGTCAGAACAGTGGTTCTTAACCGTGGGCACGCCACCCAAAGGGGGGGCATCAATAAATTTCCACGGAGGCGCGAAATTTCACGCGCTCTAAGACATAGAAAGTTGTTGAAGGAGAAAGTGTTCCGTGTAATTTGCTTATTTCAAACCAGGGGGGCTTGAAACAAAGAACAATGACTTATGGGAGGCGTGGTAGAGAAACGGTTAAGAACCACTGGTCAGAAAGTTATGGCTGGACAAGGTCCGAACCACAAAAGTGGCTTTGCAGAGTCAAACAAGCTCGGCGATGTAATAATACCACCTGATCTTTGTCAACCTCTGGGGCGCTTTCCCGTGAGTGTAGCCAGCTTGCCTCGTCTAATTTTAATGTGGCATTTTGGTGACGTGGCAGAACCACCGTTGCTGGGGTCTCTCTAATCGAAGAAGTGACTCTACATTCAAGGTTCCACGAATTTCACAGCTGCGCACTTTATCGCGAAGTGTCACACCGTAAGCTTTTTAAAGAATCCATCTCTTCCGCTGCTTGTGCGTTCGTTCGAGGTTAAGCGACGAATCTGTCAATGTTTTGAGTTTTCTGCGGAGTCACTGCTGTCCAATGAAATGGAATAAAACAAGATTGTTTGCATTTTCGCTTTGTTGATGTTACATATTTTGTGTATTGTGTGCAGAATTCCCAGGTTTTCCCCAGAGTCGTGTTAGATTTTTCCTGCTTTCCCAGATTTCATAAACATCCGGGAAATCGAAAACCGCAGCTGAGGCAATACAGACAAGACATGAGCAATCTTGGAACTATTATTCTGCCATGCACTGCTGAATATCAGGCCAGGCAGGAGAGCGATGCCGAAGATATTTCGTGGTTCGGACAAGCTTGAAGTGGGCTTCAAGCCTTCTGGAGAACTAGAGTTGGAACAGGACATTCATTCAGAATCAGATGACGAGCAAACCACACACATATATCATCACGCATTTGTAGAAAAACAAATTCTCTCACAATCCCATCCTCAAGTCAGGCAAAAAGTTTAGCAGATCGTTATGTCGAATTGATCAAGCTCTCTTGCTGTCAATTTGGGCTTGAAATATTCACGTGAGACAAGCTTGGTTATGTCAGGAACAATTTGCACGCAAATCGTGACAAGAACAAGCCTGATTGGAGTATTTCTGAAAGAGGTGGCACAGGTTTTGGAAATTCTCCTTTCAGGTTACAATTCCTTTTCCAGAAGAGCGACATTGCTGGTCAAATCAAGAGCTTTGAGTCGAAACTGAATTTTCAGTAAGAGCCGGAATAGATTTCTTTCAGTACAAAGTTACTTCCATGTTACCGACAATAAGAATCTCGAACAAGGCAACAAAGTGGCGCCTCTACAAATATTTGAATGACAGCTTGGTAAAACTTGGAAATTTTCCTTCAAAGTTGACCACAACAGAGTCCACGGTACCATATTATGGCCACCACCGCGCGACGATGTTTCATCGCTGGGAACAAAATCCGTTGTGGTTAGAACAAAATGGTCACTTTGTGGAATTCGCGGATCCTTATTCTTTACAGATACACAAAGCGAAGAAATAGGATACTGTGAGGCAGTAGGGTGGTCCTTAAATGCATAGCAAAAATTAAACAGTAAAAAATACCATGGGAACCGAGGTGGTTGTGTTCCTTTTAGGCTAAAACTATATTGTGTAAAAAAACTCCAAGGTAGAAGAACATTTAGAGTTTGCACATGAGCATGGAAGAATCTTATAAATGGGCACTTTTGTTGATATCTGGGTTCCCCTCTTTACAGAGTATTAGCTGGTCAGAGGCAGGGGTATCGTGGGTGTCACTCCACTGATTGTTGCCCAGTGAGTAGTGTACTCTTTTTACTGTCAGGAAACCCACGCCTAAGATCTGTCACAATCTGCATGAGGAACTGCAGCTGATCTTCATCATGCGTTACAAGCCGGTTGTATTCTTGAATAAGAGCCACCCCACGCTCTGCAGTGTCATTTGCGACTTGGAATACTTGTACCAACTTTCTGGCCATCAGATAGCCTGGTTGATCATTCCATGAGTCAGAGTCCTCCGTTAGAAACTTTTGATCCATTTTCATTTTTAGGAAGAAGCGACGCGTGTTTTTTGTTACGAAATCAGCCAAGCAGTTGTTCGAAACTTCTTTCCTCAGAGTACGTTTGGGAGGATTTTCATCTCCATCTTCGTCAAGTGCTGCAACCATTCGTCGCTTCATGTCATCTGGCACCTCTTGGTCAAAAAAAAAACAAAGCCACTAATCTCTCAGAGAGGTACCAGAGCTGACCAGAGAATTTGTTCAGTGCGATTGTCCCATCTACGCAGTAATTTACCCCTCTGAACAAGGGGTCTAAGGGTTATTTTTTGATCTGTTAGCGTTTTCAGTACCCTCTAAAACCATTATTTGCTATTTGTATCAAGATCTTTTCCTAAATGTCATAAATTAGTTGAATTTTTAGATCTTGACCAAGAGGGGGCCTCACAGCGGATGGTCAAAATGCGACAAATATATACTCTGCCTGACAAAATTCAGTTTTGAGATGTCTATAACTTTTATCCACACCTCCTAGCTCAATTCCGACAGCAGATTCAGAAGGAGCGAGCCAGAAATATCTCGAGTACCAATTTTCAGACTTATATCTTGTACAAAAATGAAGTTATGGGCTTCCAAACACCTTTCAAAATGAACACAGTGATCCATGAGCGCAAAAATGGGTTGTGGCCCTTACAGTTTAACAGGCCATAAAATCTAAACCGCTTGGAATTTTGATCTGAAGCTTGGGGATTTTTCATTGCTCCCACACGGGTACATTTGGTGCAATTTTGAGCAAAATCTGAGATGGTGCCCATGGAAGCACTGGTTGAGTTGGGATGGAATGAGCCATGAAATTTCACTGCTCATGTGCAACCTGTAAACAACGGGTTTTCTCTGAGATATTTTGCATAGATAGTTTTTCACGTAAAACGAACAAATTTAACCCGGTTCCTGTACAATTTTCCAAACTTTCCAAATAAGGACAACACTAGTGAGGTAGCCACTGCACAGGGGTGGGGAAGCTCGGTCTTTACGATGAGTTTCTGAGGTCTTCTAACCATTTTCTCGCTTACAAGTGTATTTATTTTGGCTGTAACTTTTTTTACAATCAATATTCTGGTCTGATGCGGAATCGTCAGCCACCACAGTGAAAAGTCATAACCCAAACCTCATATCGCCAGCGAAGGTTGAGTAGGAAGACCCAAAGTCACACACACACAAAATCACCACGAAACTCCTAGCATTAGCAGAAATGGAGATGCAGCACACTGAAAAATTGTATACGAACGTTCGTAATCTCACAGCCAATTTATCTGGAACACACGCCGTTCCAATAGAGAGATATGGCAGAAAATCAACCACGTACAACCTCACATGGCCCGATGCCAGTGTGAAGCTTTGCACACTTGCCGCTCGGGCTTCCAATCGCAACAAAATAGTGCTGTGACCAGGATGTGAAAGGTCGTGCCAGATGCAGACTTCACAAAAAAACGTGCGATCGGTGCGGTTCGTTGTAAAAAGGAGGGGATGTTGTTGCAACCTCTCGGTTAGCGTTGCGTTGAATGTGCGATTCACCACGAACGAGATGTGCGCGAAGAATAACACTCATATACATGGGCGTCGGAAGGGATTTTTCCAGGGGGGGAAGTAGGGGATTTTCCCAAATTTTTTTCCAGGGGGGCCAAAATTGTTGAAATTTCTTTTTTACCCCAATAAATTGAAGAAACAACCTTTTTTTGCTAATAATTTCAAAATCCAGGGGGGCCAAGGCCCCCCTGCTCCCCCTTCCGACGGCCATGCCCATATATATGTGGCACGAACAAGCAATAATAGAGTGATTGCGGTGTTCGATCTCTGCGATGCTAGCTGGTGAACGGTTGAACAAAATAACCAGCGTACGCGAAGAATGATTGCGGCGCTTAATCTCTATTGTTACTTGCTGCCACAGTGTGAAGCTTTGCACACTTGCCGCTCGGGCTTCCGATCGCAACAAGACAGTGCTGTGACGAGGATGTGAAAGATCGTGCCAGGTGCAGACTTTACAAAAAGAACGTGCGATCGGTGCGGTTCGTTGTAAAAACGAGGGATGTTGTTGCAACCTCTCGGTTGGCGTTGCGTTGAATGTGCGATTCACCACGAACGGGATGTGCGCGAACAGGGCCGGCCCTAGCAAGTGCGGGACCCAATTCAAAACACAGGCGCGGGGCCCCTCTAAGCAATGGTGCTATGTCATCGTACGTCATCATGCTCAGTCAACCGTGGAATGACCTTTTCAATGAGCATGTTTTAGCACAATACTTACATTAATTGGAATAGATCTGTATACGAAGTTTCTTCCATGTTCATGACTAATAAACTAATGCGGGGCAGTAATTTAATGACAGCTACGACCGTCACTTCCTATCCCTGCATTCCTAATGAAATATTCTGTGCTTGGTCGGAATGCAGAAATAAACTGAACTGAGCTGTTTATGACTAATAGCATGCTACTGTGTGGACATTAGACAGTGTACTGAGAGAGCAACCCGCCTAAAAGTCCCCAAAAGTCCAATTTTATAGTTATTCTTAGTGCATAGACTTAAATACAAACTGTTCTTTATGAATTAGAAATGTAACGTACAAAGGTTTTGCAACTACCACGTCACAAGTGTAGAAACACTTATCAAACGCAATATATCATGCGCATGGTTAATTGATGAAATAAGCCTATAGCCGCCCAATATAATGATAAACTGGAACAAGTATGCTGGATGACATTCATAATTTTTGCCTTGCCTAGTTAAGCTGCAGGGCAGCTTAAAGTGCACTTTACGCTCATGAATCTGGTCTTTGAAGTAGCGTTTTTACCTATTTACGCTCGCAAACAGGCAAAAGAGTGGTGGCGTTGCAAATGATAAAATTACTTGCACGTCCGACAAATAAGGCAGAAAAAATTTCGTGGACAAAGGAAGGAAGGAATTTCAAACGAAAACACTTCAAAGCATTTTACGCTGGTTTGCATAAGATTTTTGCCTTCCACTAGTTCAACCTCCCATCTTTTGTCATTTTTGCTTCAATGTCGTAGAGTTAGGTTTATTGCGACAAGATATGAAAATACGTAATCGATGTTAAAAAATGCCATGAAGCAAAACTGAAAGCCTTTGTCACAACCTACAGTTTAAAACGGGCCTCGTTTTAAAACCTAAACCCGGCCCGTGCCCGAAATCACAAGCCCGAACCAGACATTTATTTTTAAGCCGGTTTAGGCCCGAAAGTTAGGTTTGCCCAACTGCGGGGTATCGGTGGCGTAGCAAAGTAAACATGACTAAATATTTAACAATTAGCCATTTTTAATGAAGGTTTATCAACTCGATTGCTTCAACAGTAAGTGGCAATAAAAATGTCCATCGTTGCAAAAAAATTTTGTATACAGCAGAACAGTCGCCAGAAAGTCTTCAATAGGGGGCCTTTGCGTTTGTGCAAGGGGATTGGAAATTGAAAATTTGATAAAAACTCCACTGATGTATAGTGTTTCATATTTCAATTTGTAGTGTTTGGTTCTTAGTTTGGAGGGGCTAAGCCCACCACAGCCACAGTAGTGTTGCAACCTCTCCGGTGGCGTTGCGTTGATTGTGTGATTCACCACGGACGGGATGTGCGCGAAGAACAACAATATATATGCGTGGCGCGAGCAAGCTATACGAGAGATTGCGAAGCATTGGTCTCTATTGTTGCTTGCTGCCACAACGTGAAGCTTTGCGCCCTTTCCGCTCGGGTTTCCGATCGCTACAAAATGGTGCTGTGACCAGGATGTGGAGGTCGTGCCGAGTTCAGCCTTCACACAAAGAACGTGCGATCGTGTGTGGTTCGTTGTTTTTTCTTTTTCTTTTCAAAATGGAGGGATGTTGTTGCAACCTCTCCGGTGGCGTTACGTTGATTGTGTGATTCACCACGAACGGGATGTGCGAGAAGAACAACAGCAGCAATGGGACTGGTATGCAGGCCCGAAATATTTTAATAAACTTCATCCCGAACCGTGCCCGACTCGACTAACAACTCGGCCGCTGACAACCAAAAGCTTTCCAAAACAGAAAGATTTTCGAGAACTGAACAAAGTTACGTAGGCAGAACTGACATCAAAGTTAATACGACAGACACTCATCTTGACCTGCTCATTGCGAGTTGAATCACCACATACTTTGTTTACAAAAGCTGTAGGTCTACTGCAGTCTTAACTGCCAATAGCAACAACCAAGCTCCATCCAGAAAGTGCGGGATATGGAGCGGAGATATAACGCCCTATATAGCAGGGCTTCTCAAACTATGGGTAATTTTGGGGTCGCGAAACAAATTGGCTTGACAAACCAGATATAAAAGTTTTTTTGTGATCTTTACAAGAAAATCAAAAGTAGGCCTGCAGTGAATTTATTTCTACTGCATTTTTGAGGGCAATTATTCCGCGTTTCATGCTGTCAGTTTTTACTAGGATGTCTGCCTGAACTATCAAATGATAATACTCAACCAAGCACAAGTTATGCGTTGTTACGTCATGATTGTTTCAACGTAATGGTAATGATTATAATACTGACCTTGTTGCATTCATTCTAACACGAAGGCAAGCTGGTGTTTAGAACTCTAGATCTAGGATCGGCGCTAGCTATTGGCTAACTGCTTTCAGAGCACACTGAGTAATTTTAGACTAAAGTAAAGCTTCACACAGTTTCAAAAAGTACTTTGGATTTTGATTCAGGCAAAGTTGGATCCGCAAACCATGCACAATTAAAATTTCAGGAGGCCACACAGCTGCCAACCACAGGATGAATTTACGGAGTTAGTAAGCGACAAAGGCGGTTTGCAACTGGACTTTTCAAAATAGAGTTTGTGATTTTTGATAACAAGAGATGAATACCCGGTCATTCCTGATCTAGCCGTTCGTACACTCATAGCCGTTTGCACAACATTACACTTGTGTGAAGCGGCATTCTCAAAATTGGCAATCATCAAGTCCAAAAACCGATGCATTTTCAAAAATGTTGAGAATAATTGCATCTGCATCAATCTACAAATGGATGATCTGCGTAAAAATCATCAAGTGCATCCATACCATTAGTTGTGCTTGCCAACTTCTATAAATAGAATTGTTTTTTGTTAATTTCTTTCGCCTTACTTGTTTCCATCACTTGGTTGTTTTATTACTGTATAGCAACTTTCGCGGGATGTGTGCATTGGTATGATTTCGCCGTAGATAAAAATGCCTCTTGAGATTTGTAACGGGACGTCTACAAGTATCATTAACATCTAGGCCAGTGGTTCTTAACCTGTGGTAAATTTATCCCTGGAGGTAAATTTCATCTTCCAAAGGGGTAAATTTACTGAATCATAATTTCAGCAAATGTAAATTTTTATAAATCATTTCTAAACAGTAAGAGTTTGTTAATTTCGCATTTTTAATGAATGCGCACCATTGAGTGTATTGGGGTAAACCGGGCAATCTTGTTTGATAAAAGGGTAAGCTATGTAAAAATGGTTAAGAACCACTAATGTAGGCTATCCATGAAGGGGTCGCATAGAAAAACCTTTGTTAAAATGGGGTGGCAGAACAAAAAAGTTTGAGAAGCCCTGCTATATAGCTTCAGAATTGAGCACCTTTGACAACTTTCGGAAGAAGAAATTCATCGTTCGTTCAAACTATCAAACTAGATAATTGTTTGCTAACAATGAGATTTATAAGCAGCTTCCACTAAATTTTCGAGCTCAAGGAGTATCTATGGCAAAAATGAACAAACTGCACAAACACCATGGCGTGGGGCCCAATGCAGCCGCATCGGTTGCATCGGCCCTGTGCGCGATAAACAACACCCATATATATGTGGCACGAACAAGCAATAATAGAGTGATTGCGGCGTGTCATCTCTGCCAACACCAGCTTGTGAACGATTGAACAAAATGACCAGCATACGCGCGGAGTGATTGCAGCGCATGATCTCTATTCTTGCTTGCTGCTGCCACAGTTTGCGCACTTGGTGCGCACTTGAAGCTTTGCGCACTTGGTGCTCGGGCTTTCCGATCGCACCAGTTGCAAGAAGAAGGGTATCCAACGAGGAGTGGGAGTTGCGGTGTTATGCGGTTGCTGCAAACCAGGGGTCTCCAAACCTTTTTTCCGAGGGCCACATAAGGTGTTACACAACAGTTAGAGGGCCGGACACCTTTTGTAATGTGACTGTTTCGCGATATGGTACATTCTACCAAATCAACAGGTTTTTCATAAATATGCTATTTTTTCATTATTGAAAAAATGTCTTTGCCACCAGTTGAAATGGCTTCGTGGGCCGTAGTTTGGAGACCCCTGGTGTAAAGGGTAAAATTATGTGCTTACTTTACAGCACCGTGATTGCCACTGAGAAAAAATACAATGCTGATGAGCATTACACAACATACATAAGTCAATATGATGCATTGGCAGGGGATGCTCGGGAAAAAGACCTTAACTAGACCAACTCTCAATCAGCAACAGCGGCAGGTAATTCAGACAGTTTCAAGACAAGGGGCAAACATCACTGAAGCTACGTATAGAACAGCGTACATTCTCGGCAAGGCAACCCTGTAGTCATGCTGAAATCATAAAAGATTGCGTTGTTGAAGCGGTATCATGTCTAGATTATGACAGAGTAAGCAAGTACAACAAAATTGTCTCTCTCCAGTGGGACCGTAACTGATCGGAAGCATGAGTTAGCGCTCAATGCACTTCTTAGATTGGGACCAAGGCGGAGATGTATACTATTCAGTTGCATTGGTTGAGTCCACTGACATCAACGATTCGGCTCTTTTTCAAGTGCTATTTTTCATTCGTGTTATAACTTCCTGCTATGAGCAGCAACTAGGTTTCGATGTCCTCGCAGAAATAACTCGAGGAAATAAACATTTCGAATTCGTTCCAAGAAAATTTCAGTAAAGTTAACCCAAATATACATAATTTAATAAGCACGTACACAGATAGTGAAGGAAAGGAAAGCATAAATGACTTGTAGCAATATTTCTAAGAGAACTGCCAAATCCAGATACGTATTTTGTTTCAGCAAAATCTCTGTGCCAAATGTGCTTAACTGATGTTCATCTGGAGGGCCAACTAACCCTACATCATCAGTGTTGGAGCTAAACAACGTATCATAACATCACGATAAGCAGCATCATTAAATCACTGGATTAACGATGGTTCACGTTCGCAATTTTGCAAATTAGCCTGATTTTTGACGTTTTTTAAACTTGGCCCCACATCAAACTTGAAAAATAGACCTTTTTCTGCCCTGCACTAAAATTATTTGGAAAATGTTTGACATTATTTTGAACTTGGTCCCACATAATCAAAAATCCTGGATAAGCCAGAGCATTAAATACTATATACAGCTTTGTAATATTTTTTATGCGTACTTTAGTTGCGGCCTAACTGATAACCAGTTAACTGAAATGCGCCTTCGACTTGGAAAAGTTTCCCCAACCCTGTTCCAGAGCAGCATGTGGTCAACAACCTTATTGATGTGGTACTTCAATCTCTGTTGTGTTCCTTCAAAGCATCAATTTTTTCGACTTCTATTTGCTCGCTACGCACTTCCCGCTAATTTGAGGAATCGCGGAACTGCCGCGAATGGAACAATTCGAGCTAACCGAACTTCGGGAGCAGCAAACGCAATGATTCATACAAAGAGCTTCTCGAGCACGGCACATTCCACTACGGATGCGATGACAAGGTGCACAAATGGGTCTCTATAATTGCGTAGGGGAGTAATTTGGACACTCATGAGTTACTACACACGGTGAGTCGTAGAGTGCGGAATACAATAAGATGCAGTGTTCTGCAATCTGGTGTTATTCGTGTTTACATTAAAGGCATGGATGGTGTAGATTTGCACGATCAACTACTGTGATCAACAGACCCAGAATCAGGGGAAGTAACCCTACCACCCCTATTAATGAATGCACGCAGCACATCGGCTGCAGAAAACTGGCGCATATACTACCACCTCTACGGAACAGAAATTTCTCACTGAAAGCCTTTTTCCGTGAGACAAGTTTGTGTTTCGTGATATCAAAAATGTTAGCCGTTCACAGATTAACGGTGGAAGATCCACAGCAGAATGTGAAGTTAAATGAAGTGCCTGCCTGTTTCAGCCGAAACAAGGAAGCTGCACAAAAAACAGCAGGTTGATCTGCAGAAAGTGCAGTGTTCGCCTGCACAAGACAAACAAAAGTTTGCTGGGATTCTCACCACAGCACGGTTCCACCGCAATGATTAACTGAAATTGTTTATTTACCCAATTCCGTGTTATTTGCTCCTGGCAACACCACTGCATGAACTCAACTCAATGAGCGCAGTGATCAACTCAATGGGCGCAACAAAACTACAGCACTAGCATGCGAAAAAAAAATACAAAAAGTTCACATTCGGGAGAATTCGAAACTACTTTCTTGAAGAGTTTCGCGTTTCCTGTGACGACAGCAACGACAAGACAGAGGTTGCATGATACAGGAAGACGCAGTCCAGACGCACCGAATAAAAATTACATCAAGAACACTGCCGTTACCAAACACCGCAAACTGAAGGGTCACTCATTTATGAGACAAGCATACCTGCAAACTATAGGGTGGCAAGGCGAATTTCGACACGATCTTGAACGCTTCTTCAACGAATTCCCGTTTCTCACGCAAGCCATTCCTTCCGGCGTGAATCAGAGAAAAGTTGCCCTCTCTCCAAAGTCGAACGAAATTTTCGAACCTACAACAATGAGCCTTGAACTTGGATTACCTAACAAATACAATATCAATATAGAATCTTTCTGTACGTTACAGAAACAATATCGTAAAAAAGGTTGAAGTATCAAGAGCAGGGTGTGATACAGCACTTCACGCTCCAGATGACCAGACAACGCTATTCATATTGATCCGTTTCGGGCCGATTTCGGGTCTACATACAAAACTTTTTATAACATTCAGAGTAAAGATTTTTTCTTTCGAGGCATGCATTTGTTGTGCTCACCGCGGCGACTTCTGTGGGTGAATTGATGTTGGTTTTCCTTCAGCTAATTCTATTTGCAAACACAGCTACGTTCTTTTGTTCTCTGTTCGAAATAGTTTCACACTCTTTTTGAGGCGAGAGCGGTGAGGTAATTAGCACGTGACGGCATTGCTTCCAAAAGATCAATCATTTACGCAATTCTTGGCTTGTTTCAAGAAACGGTGACCTACAAACCACGCTTTCACGCCTACAGTGCTATCCCAGATAGTAATTTTTGTTGTGCCTTTAGCGCCATCATGGATAGTTTCGTGAGTTTCTGTTTTTCTTGAGAAACATTACATTCTGCAGTATTATCATTAACTAACAAGCCAAGTTTATCCTTGTTTAAGCCAATGCTTTGGCCAAGGTGATTGCTATTTTGGGTGTGATAAAACCATGCACCTGCAGCTATACCCGTGCACTACGTTTTTTGATACGGCGTAGTTGCACATATCTTGACTCACTCGGCAAATTTAGCTGTCGGGCCTAAATCGGGCTTAAAATGTATATGTAAGGCTCGTGTCGGGTTCGGACTTCCAAACGAAGTCTGTTTACAACTCTGGGCCATTCCGTATCAGAAATGTAAGTTTATCTTCTATCTATGAAAATCAGGGTTCTTAATTAAGTCTAAAATTTTGGATATTCATCAAAAATTCCTTTTGAAATATTAGCGTCTAACAGTAGAACAAGAACTTTAATCTGGATTGCAAAAACAAAGTAAGCTGCGATTGTACAGAACATGAAAGAGTGCACTTAACAAATGAAACGCACACAATAAACATTTTTGTATTTACTATGACACAGGCCCGCAACCAGAAGGGGGCAATCGGGCATTTGTCCCCCCCCAAAGTTTAAAAAACGTATGTATTTGTTAGGTACAGCAATAGGTTACATCATCTTGCC